>OQVL01001557.1_pt1 | contig 13762 bp, 10 predicted proteins | sample 1691501 | NCBI WGS metagenome assembly OQVL01 (sample SAMN03418253, study PRJEB22391) | human gut metagenome | biome: human-gut; feature: organic feature; material: feces | host: Homo sapiens | place: Tanzania | collected 2013-01
GTAGTTGTAACCAAAGGTGCATCTCCAAAGTTATCGCAGATAATCCAATAATAGTAGGCTCTCAGAGCACGGAGTTCTGCCAGCCCCTCAGCCTTGTCGGCATCCGAGATAGAAGGGAACGAATTGTTCTCTATCTTCTCGATGGCATAATTACAGAGCACTACTCCACGATAATAGTCATTCCATACGGTAGTGATGGCTCCCAATTCAGAATTCCAGTTATGGTAATGGAACTGCAGGTAGATACCTCCATCATCCCATCCTGAAATGTTAGGAGCGGTAACCACTTCGCAGCTGGAGAGTTCCTGGGTCTGCCAAAGGAACATTTGGGTAGATCCACGAAGCACGCTGTAGGCTCCTACGATATTTGAAGCAAAATCAGACTTCTGATAATTGTAACTCTGTTCCAGGATTTCGGAATAAACCGTTTCATCCAAACTGTTGTTGCAACCAGTGAATGTTGTAGCAGCCAAGAGTGCCATCACCCAACTGGCTTTATTTATTTTTTTCATCATTGTTCTTTTTAAGTGTTAGTGTCATTAGAATGTGAGATTGATACCGAGCGTATAGGTACGTGCCGAAGGGTAGCGATACTGGGAATCGATGCCCGGAGCCAATCCGCTTACGCTTACTTCTGGGTCTATGCCCTTATAGCCTGTGATAGTAGCAAGATTGGAGATGCTTGCATAGATGCGAAGATTCTGCAACCACTTGATGCCTTTTACATTTGGAGAATATCCGAAGGTAAGATTATCTATCTTCCAATAGTCACCATCCTGTACATAATAGCTTACATACTGCAAAGACTGGTCGGCAGCAAGCACCTTGCCATACTTAGGCTCGAATGCAGATTTCAGCACATTACCATTACCGAGAGCTACAGGAGAACCATAGAACAGTTCCGGCTCGTTCAAAATCTGGAAGCCAAAGGCTCCACGCATGGTCAAACTTAAATCAAACCACTTGTACTTCACTGTATTATTGAAGTTGAGATACCACTTAGGCAAGGCATTGCCGATTACCTTCTTATCTGATGCATTCTGTTCTGCGATAGGTTTAACATTGCCATCTGCCCCTTCTATGAGCCAATGACCGTTATCATCAACACCCACACTCTTGTAGCCGTAGAAATTGCCGATAGGCTGACCTTGCTCTACACGATGTCTGTTCCTGCTGATACTCATCCAAACCATATCTGTGCTACATTCCATAGCTATGATCCATTTTGGTTCTGTAATGGTAACCGTCATCATGAAGGTGAAAGTGCTGCTGAAAAGAAGAAGATTGATGAAGACGAGAAGTATTACATCTATGATTTCGGTGAGGATCAGAAGGCTGAAATCAAGGCTATCTTCAATCGTATAGGCAAGATTGTTCCGCCGAAACGTCAAATATTGAAAGACATTTCCCTCTCTTTCTTTCCGGGAGCTAAGATCGGTGTTCTCGGTTTGAACGGTGCGGGTAAGTCAACCCTCCTCAAAATTATGGCCGGTATCGATAAGGATATCGAGGGCGAAGCTCGTCCACAACCAGGCATTAAGATTGGCTACCTCCCACAGGAACCAGTTTTAGATCCTGAAAAAACAGTACAAGAAACCGTAGAAGAAGCTTTAGGTGAAGTAACTGAAGCTTTGAAAAAAATTGATGAAGTTTATGCCGCTTATGCCGATCCAGATGCAGACTTTGATGCTTTAGCTAAAGAACAAGCTCGTCTTGAAGCTATCATCCAAGCCCATGATGGTCATAACATCCAAAACCAAATCGATCGAGCAGCTGACGCTCTTCGTCTTCCGGCTCCAGAAACCAAAATCAAGGTATTATCTGGTGGGGAAAGACGTCGCGTAGCTTTGTGTCGTTTGTTATTAGAAAAGCCTGACATGTTATTGTTAGACGAACCTACTAACCACTTAGATGCTGAATCTGTAGCTTGGCTTGAAGAATTCCTCCACAAGTATCCTGGTACCGTTGTGGCAATTACCCACGACCGTTACTTCCTCGACAATGTTGCCGGCTGGATCCTCGAACTTGACCGTGGCGAAGGTATCCCTTGGGAAGGTAACTACTCTTCTTGGTTGGAACAAAAAGAAGCACGTTTGGCTCATGAACAAAGTGCTGAAAATGCTCGTCAGAAGTCTATTCAAAAAGAATTGGAATGGGTTAAGCAAAATCCTAAAGGCCGTCAAGCTAAGTCTAAGGCTCGTTTGGCTCGTTTTGAAGAGCTCAATAGTACTGAATACCAAAAGCGTAATGAAACCAACGAACTCTTTATTCCGCCTGGGCCACGCCTTGGGGATAAGGTGCTCGAAGTTGAACACCTTTGCAAGGGCTACGATGGCCGTACTCTAATTGATGACTTGTCATTTAGTGTACCAAAGGGAGCCATCGTTGGTATTATTGGGGCTAACGGCGCTGGTAAATCTACTCTATTCCGCATGATTTCTGGGCACTTACAACCAGACTCAGGCAGTATTACTTTAGGTGACACTGTAGTTGTAGCCAACGTGGAACAGTTCCGTGATAAGATGGATAACAAAAAGACCGTTTATGAAGAAATTTCACAAGGTCAGGATATCCTTAAGATCGGAAATTATGAAATCCCTAGTCGCGCTTATATCGGTCGTTTCAACTTCCGTGGTACCGATCAGCAAAAGCGTGTAGGTGATTTGTCAGGTGGGGAAAGAGGCCGTTTACACTTAGCTAAGTTATTACAAGCTGGTGGGAACCTCTTACTTCTCGACGAACCAACAAACGACCTCGACGTTGAAACTCTACGTGCGCTTGAAAACGCCCTCTTAGAATTCCCAGGTTCAGCCATGGTAATTTCCCATGACCGTTGGTTCCTTGACCGTATCGCAACTCATATTCTCGATTACCAAGATGATGGCAAAATTACCTTCTTCGCTGGTAACTTTACAGAATATGAAGATTGGAAGAAACTTACCTTCGGTGAAGAAGCTACCAAACCTCACCGCCGTAAGTTCCGCAATATTCAATAAACTTGTTTGGAGACTGAGCTAGTTAGTTTTTTTAACGAAGTTTTTAACTAAGTTAATTTTCAAATTTAGCTCTAAATATAAAAAGCCTGCTTTACATGGTCATCACGATAAAGTAGGCTTTTTTCTATAAATAAAGCAGTTTTTTGCGTCGTAATCTCTTGTTTTAACCAAGTCTTTTTAGCGTTTAACTAAAAAACCAACTACTGCCGCCTCACAACTACATCCCAATCATCTTAAAGAGCACAATGGTAATAAGGAAGCATGATAAACTCATAATTCCCCCCGCCATTACCATATCCTTATTGGTAATTTTGCCACTTGCGTACGCTAACGCATTTGGTGGAGTACTAATAGGTAAACTCATTCCAAAAGACATCGTAAAGGCAAGCACCATAACGATTAAAGACAAGTCTACATCAATTCCCACCGCCGCAAAGTCTATATTTACGAACACCGCCATAGCAATAGGCATCACAAGATTCGCGGTCGCTGTATTCGAAATAAAGTTAGAAGCTATCCAGCCTATCAAACCTAAAACAACCACTAAAACTAACGGACTTAATGAACTGTAATCAATTACATTCGCCAAAACCTTAGCAGTTCCTGTAACACTAAGAGCTTCCCCTAAAGCAATCCCACCTGCCACTAGCCAAACAACATCCCAATTCATGGTTTTTATATCTTTAGCTTTTATCACCCTAGCGCTTGTAAATACTAGAATTGGAACTAAGGAAACAACATAGCTATTGATACCATGAAGTTTTTCAGTCATCCAAAGCAAAATCGTCACAGCAAAAGTCACATACACCACAATAGCGCGCCATTCTTTGGAGAAGTTACTCTTAATATTGAGCGTAACTGACTTTTGTTCAAACGGGAATAACTTAAGTAATAAGAACCAGGACAAAATAACGCAGACGACTGCTGTTGGTAACCCCCAAGACATCCATTCAAAAAAACTAATCGGATGATCTTTGGAAATATAACCTAAAGCAATTGCATTAGGAGGAGTGCCGATTGGGGTGGCAATACCACCAATGTTAGCGGCAAATGGAATACTTAAAATTACCCCCTTGATGCCTCGATCTTTATTTTCAAAAAACGCCAAGATCGGCATAACCATCGCAAGCATCATAACCGTGGTTGCCGTATTACTCATAAACATCGAAAAACACGAAGTTATAATCATAAGGCCAAGCATGATAAATTTAGGATTAGACCCAAATGGGTTTAATAAAAAGGCCGCCAAATTAGCATCGAGTTTGTATTTGGAAGCACCTATAGCTAAAGCAAAGCCCCCAAAAAATAGAATGATAACCGGCGATGCAAAGCAATTAAAAACTGACTTATAGCTGACCAATTCAGTAGTCTTATCAGCTTGTTCAAAGAACATTCTAACAGGCGTCAAAGCCGAGTCTGACACCATAAAACAAAGAGCAGAAATAATTAGGATAGAAGTCGCATAAACGGGAATTGGTTCTAGCAGCCAACACAATGCCGCTACCGTAAAAAGAACTAACACCGTATGTTGGATTGGACTTAAGGGCAATGCTTCGGGAAACAAGAAAGGAAGAAGCCCTACTATTCCGGTAACCAGAACTAGTAGTCCATACTTAAACATCGTTCTATCCATAAACACCTCTTTAAGTAACAGAAAATTCAACTACACATACATTTCTGTATCTTTAAGTATATGGAATAGAAAATAATTTTAATGTGGCGATTTTGGCATATTGACGGCTCGTTTACACCGTGATGTGAGCCAAATATCAAACCTAAGAGTAATTTTTTTAGCTTCCATTAAATGACGCGTAAAAGGTTCGTTTTAGCTAAATTTGGTAAAAAAATCGCTCCAAATTAAACACCATCACAGAAAACCCCCGCTTAAAAAGCAGGGGTTTTTCATTATACACCTTCAAATTAGCTTCAAATTAACTTCATTTTTTACTTACCTGTAAAGAATGAAGTCACTGCTTGCCATACACTGTCAGGAACGTTAGCCCCTAAGAATACAGCCACAATCATTAACGGGATGAAGTAACGGATATAATAACGTAAAGCATACGCAAGCTTTAAGCCGTCACCAGAGTTCACTTCCTTGTAGAAAGAATTAGTATGCCAACCATAACGGGTAAGACAAAATATCACCATTATTAAAGCACCAAACGGCATTAAAATGTTACTAAACAAATAGTCTTCAGCACTTAGAATATCAAGCCCAAAAAATGTGAGGTCTTTTAATAAAGAGAATGACAAAATAGCCGGAATCACCCCAACTAATAAGAAAGCAGTATTGATAAGCACCGCTTTTTTACGCCCTACTTCCAACGCATCCATGGTAATAGCTAACATGTTTTCAAAAATTGAAAGCACGGAAGTTAACGCAGCAAACACCATGAGAACAAAGAAGGTAGTCCCAAAAATGTACCCAGCTGGCTGTGGAATACCTCGGAAAATAGTTAGCATAGAGTCAAACAATAATGACGGACCGGAAGTAGTTTCTAAGCCAAAACTTGCACAAGCCGGGAAGATAATAAGCCCAGCCCCAATAGCTACTAATGTATCTAAAGAACAAATTACCAAGCTTTCGGAAACTAAGGATTTACGCTTATCCATATAGCTTGCCAACGTCAGGATAATACCAACCCCAAGCCCTAAAGTGAAGAAGGCTTGGCCTAAAGCAGCGTTAGCAGTCTTAAGCAATGAAGATAAACTTATAGTTGAGAAATCAGGAACCAAGTAAGCTTTGACCCCAGCCATAGCGTTAGGTAAGCACAAGGCGTAGATTACAAGCGCCACTAAGCATAACAATAAAATCATCATCATTGGCTTGGTGATTTTTTCAATACCACGATTAACGCCAAACCAACCAACGATTGCACAAAAGGCCACGCAAACCATAGTGGAGACATAAACCCATGCATTGTTGTGGCCAATCATTTCACTAAAAATTTCTTTAGAAGTATTTGGCGACGCAAAGAAATTATCTGATGCAATACCCCAAAGATAATAAATGATCCAACCGGTAATTACAGGGTAATAACACATCACCACATAGTTCGCAAAGATCATTGGGTACTTGGCCCAATGCCACTTAGTGCCCACAGGTTCTAAAGCTTCAAAACAACGCGCTAATGATTTACGAGACCCACGGCCAAGAGACATTTCGGTCAAAAGCACTGGCAAACCAATGCAAAGCAAAATCAAAATATAAAGTGCAATGAATACAGCCCCACCATTTGAGCCTGCCATATTTGGGAAACGCCAAATATTACCAAGGCCAATAGCACTACCAGCCGTTACTAGGATAAAGCCTAATCGGCTCCCGAACTGTTCGCGTTCAGCTCCTTCAATTTTTTTGTACATGGTATTAACCCCATAAAGATAAATTCTCCAGTATTATACAAAAAAAATTAAATTTGGCTTCATTTACCGCGGGTTTAATCACCAGGAATGATATATCCGTTTTCTCTCATTTTAGCGAGCTTGTAACGCAATGTTCTTGGACTAATCCCTAATTGTTCCGCTACCTTCTGGCGCGAGCCTCCAAATTGAGCCAAGGCATCCAAAATAATTTGATATTCTTGTTGCTTTAATTCCCCATTTAAACCGCTTCGGGCTATATCTACGGGCCCTTGATTTGGCATAGCTTGGTTATTATTAGGAGAACCAGCCTCGTTTTCAGGTTCGCCTCCCATAAAGACAGGGCGTTCTGAGGTAAATTTCACGGGAGAAACATTTGAACTATCATGAGGCTGCGACAAAATTTGCTTTTGAGGGGGCTCCGCTAAGAACGAGCCCTCATTATCTTGAGACATATCATCAAAAATCAAATCACTTGGGGTAATTTCATCTTGCGCTAGAATTAACGCTCGTTGCATGACATTATCTAATTCGCGTACGTTACCAGGCCAACGGTAAGCGGTCAAAGCTTCCATCGCTTCTGGAGTTAGCGTATGAGGCGGAAGATTTTGGTCCTGCTCAATTTTTCGTAATAAATACTGCGCTATTGGCACAATATCTAATGGGCGTTCACATAAAGGTGGCCATTTAAGTGGAAACACATTTAATCTAAAGTATAAATCTTCTCGAAAAACGCCTTGGCTTACGGCTTCTTTTAAATCACGATTCGAAGTTGCAATCACGCGGATATCGAGGCTAATAGTTTTGCGCCCACCTAAACGTTCAACCTCCTTTTCTTGAAGGACGCGCAATAATTTAGCTTGTAAGCCTGGTTCAATTTCCGTTACTTCATCAAGTAAAATCGTCCCCCCTTGAGCCTGCTCAAACTTACCAGGACATGCTTGCACTGCGCCGGTAAATGCTCCTTTTTCGTAGCCAAAAAGAGTAGCTTCAAGCATCGTTTCCGGAATGGCCGCGCAATTTATCGCCACAAAAGGGCCTTTTGATCTTTTAGAACATTCATGCACGTAGCGTGACAGCACTTCTTTACCAGCCCCACTAGGCCCCGTAATCATTACGGTAGCATCAGTAGCCGCCACCTTGGCCGCCATAGCGAGCAAGGCTTTCGTTTTCGGGTCGCCACAAACTGGATTATGATCTTCCACTACATTAGCCGGTACATAGCGACTGACTTGATTTAATAACACTTCTGGAGCAAAAGGCTTGGCTAAATAATCCACCGCCCCATTGCGCATAGCTTTGACCGCACCATCAATATTAGCGTAAGCGGTCATGAGTAAAACTGGAATTTTAGGATAAGCTTCATGGATAGAAACCAACAACTTGTGTCCGTCCATCCCATCCATTTGGATATCTGAAATAACCATGTTTACAGTTTTGGTCTGTAAAATGGCTAAAGCTTCATTACCGGAGGCCGCTTCAACACATTCGTAACCTGAGAGCACAAGAGTATCTGTTATAGCCTCACGAAGACGAATATCATCATCTACTACTAAAATTCTACTAGAACCCATTCTATCCTCTCTTACTTACGGCTTTAACTCAACTTGCTACGTGCTTTTAACTTTTCCCCACCTAAAATTATAGAGCTTCTTTATTTCTTGAGTATGAAGTCTTTGGTTTGGCGGTGTTTATAATGATTTTAATTTCTTGAGGTCAGCTAAGGTATCAAGTTTGTATTGCTAACTAAAAAGCTTTTTTTTCATTGTCTTGAGTTTTTTTTAGAGTTGCAACAATTGCGCTTTAAAGCCTTGTATTTCTTGGTTTTAAATCGCAACTTCCTCCCAAGCATGAGGACAAGGACTTCGTTTTTATCCCAAGCGTTTTGCCCCCAAGCTTTCAGGCTTAAAATTTTAAGCTGCCAAATCCTTATCTTTGTTCATAGATTCGTCTTTATTCATAGCATCATCTTTATTCATAGTTTCTACTTTAGATTTAGATTCCGGTAAAACTAAAGGCAAAGTAATAGTAAAACAAGTACCGCGTCCTTGAGCTGAAACAACCCCAATCTGCCCTTGATGAGCTTCCACGACTGAACGCACTACCGCAAGGCCTAATCCGGTACCATTACTTTTAGTGGTGTAAAACGGTTCAAAACTTTTCGCGGTCAGCTCTTGACTCATACCACTACCATTGTCGGCAATTTTTAACGTAACTTGACGCGCATCTTTGCGTACGTCTAGCAATACCTGGGTAGCACCAGCTTCGACTGCGTTATTGATTAGATTATTCACGGCACTTGCTAAAGCTGTACTACTTCCAATAATTTCCATAGGTGGTTCATCCATCCGCACTACTAAGTGAGCCCCACTCTTTATCAAGGTCCCTTCAGCCCCAGTCTTAATGGAATTTATTAAATCTGTAACTTCTAATTTCTCGGCAATCTTGTCGCCCGTCCGGGCAAAAAGAAGAATATCCCTAACTTGGTTTTCCAAATCTGTTAAACGATCAACTAGCTTGCGACTAAATGTATTACGTGCGCTTTCGGTTAAACACTTATTGCCTAAATTAGCGGCATATAACATAGCAGCCGATAACGGAGTTCTAATTTGATGAGCCAAAGATGCCGCCATGCGCCCTAAACTACTTAAGCGTTCCATGTGACTAACTCTAGCTTGTAAATTACGGGTCGTGGTCACATCGGTTAAAACCACTAACTGTCCAATGCTTAGAGGTTTAGTGGCCACTAATACGCGGCGCCCATCCTTTAATGACACTTCATTACCATCATCATCTTGAGGTGCAAAGAATTGTTTTACCACCAACGCCCATTTTTGTCCGACTAAGTCTTTTCCTAAAAACAAAGTGGCGCTGGCATTTACTTTAGCGACTAACCCATGACGGTCTATTACCACCAAGCCACTAGTAACTTCGTTAAAGATTTCTGTCAATAATTCAGCATCGCCAGCAATTACTGCAGGCATTACTTTGGTTCTTGAAATACAGCTCATAGTCAAAATCCTGTCATTTTTTACATCTAAACTATAAACTGCAAATTTCTTGCCATTTTTCACTTAGGTTACAGTTATCGCTTTATTGCCTTTAACCTCCACCTCTCTCACTGTATAATTTACGATGTAATCCTAATTCTTGGCACTTACTATGAACTTTGTTTCGACTTTAAAAAAAACACTCATTATGGCCAAACACACCCCTCCCTTATGGTGGTTGGTCTGTACTTTGCCTGCAACCATTGATTATGTCCTTCATCATCAGGGGACTGACTTTTTACTCCTTAGTAACTTTAAATGGTGGCAACTTTGTGGAAGTGCTATCCTGTTTATAATTGGTTTTATCATTGCGGCCGATGCTCTACTAACTTTTAAAAAATATCTCGTTTCTCCACTACCATTTACCATTAAACGTCATCGAATAATTACGACCGGCATTTATGCTATTTCAAGAAATCCAATGTATCTTTCACTCTTGTTTTTTCACGGAGCCTGTGTGATGTTGTTAGCCCCGTGGTATCTAATAGCAACATGGCCTTTACTGTTTTCAATCCTAACTTGTGAAATAAAACGTGAAGAATTTAAACTAGGAAGACGTTTTCCCGAATATGAAGCTTATTGTGCCAAGGTTAGACGGTGGTTATGACCATAAACAGCCTTTCCTAAAATCTCCGAGAAAAAATTCCCCCCTTCAAAAGTCGTGTCCTTACCGGCCGTTTTAAAGCCTTTTTAAAGCCTTAAACCGCCCTAGCCTCTCTTATCCCCAAAACCTTGGTAAAGTTTTACGGAATTTATGCGAGAAAATATATAGTCTGTGGTAAAATTACGCCCGTCAGCACGTATTTTCGACTTAAGTATCCATAAAGCTAATCTTTATGGACGTCGTAATGCCATAAAGTATTTCTCCTAATACTAAATACACCATAGGTAAACGCGCTGTCACCTGTTGTTGCCACTTACGTATTTATACCTATACCAAGAGACAAACAAACAGTTTTGCCTGTCAAAACTCTTACGAGGAGCTTTTACAGGAAGCCTGCCTTAAAAGGCAGACGTCAGATAAGCCCGAGCTTTCTAAAAAATTAATTTCTCCGGGAGTGGTCTCACCAAGACTGCTAATGCATAAATTTAACATGTTCCTTAAGGCAGTGTATTAGCGCATACCTTAGCCACATGTTCACCAAGGAAACAATCATGACTTCAACTGTTGAAAAAACTGTATTAGTTATCAACTGCGGCAGCTCATCCGTTAAATTTGCAATCATTGACCCAAAGACCGGTCACGTGTATCTGAACGGTATCGCTGAAGCCCTTACCCTCGACGACGCAAGAATCGATTGGCGTTTCGAAGGTCAAGAAAAGCAAAAGGATACTTTAGGTAAAGGTGCTGACCACCAGGTTGCGATCAATTACCTCAACAACAACATCCTCGCTTCAGCTCCAGAACTTCTCAAGTCTATTTGCGCTGTTGGCCACCGTATCGTTCAAGGTGGTGAACTTTATAGCGAACCTACTTTAGTTACTGATGAAGTTGAAGCCGGCATTGAAAAGTGCATTCCATTTGCACCGCTCCACAACCCAGCTCACCTCATTGGGATTAGAGCTGCACGTAAAGCATTCTCTACCGTACCACACGTAACTGTATTCGATACTGCGTTCCACCAGACTATGCCACCAGTTGCATACCGTTTTGCTATTCCTGAAGAACTTTACACCAAATACGGTATTCGTAAGTATGGGGCCCACGGTACTTCTCACGCATATGTATCAAAGACCATTTGTGAACAATTAGGTGCAGATCCTAACAATTTCAACGTTATCACCTGCCACCTCGGCAATGGTGCTTCTGTTTCTGCCGTTAAGAATGGTAAGTGCATGGATACCTCTATGGGTTTAACTCCACTCGACGGTCTCGTTATGGGTACTCGTTGCGGTGAAATCGACCCATCTGTTGTATTCTTCATGTGTGACGTTCTTGGTTACAAGGTTGAAGATGTTCGTGACATGTTCAACAAGAAGTCAGGTCTCCTTGGGATTTCAGGTGTAACTTCTGACTGGCGTGGCATTACCGAAGGCTACGAAAACCACGAAGAAAAGGCTACCCTTGCTTTCGAAATGTTCTGCTACCGTTTAGCTAAGTTCATCGCTTCTTACTATGTACCGCTTGGGACTGTTGACGCTATTGTCTTCACTGGTGGTATCGGTGAAAACTCATACCTCATGCGTAAGCGTGTAGTTGAACTTTTACCTCAAGTATTTGGCGTGAAGATCGACGAAGAACTCAACTCTAAGGCTCGTGCTTACTTAGGTGGTAGCGGCCCTATCCACGCTCCTGATTCAAAGGTTAAGGTGGTTGTAGTTCCTACTAACGAAGAACTCGTTATTGCTCAAAGCGCTTTTAAGTTTGTAAAGTAATGTTGCTTTAAACATACTTTGTACTAATCCCTAAAGAGACTAGGTTTTACCTAGTCTCTTTTTTCCTCTTTTTTTCATTTGCGAACTTAGTTTGCACAGCAACAAATTTACAAAATTTATGGCGCATAATTAAATTATTAAGGTTAATTTTTTATATAATAACAAGAACGGTGATATAGAATTATTGGAGCACGGACCGCTAATGCAAACCTTTTATACCCATATTCGCAAAAACAAAAAAATTAGTTTTATCTTCAAATTCATTTTTGTTTTGGGTTATCTAATCATTGCTACAGTTATGGCTGAAATCATAGCTGGGATTATTACTATACATGCAGACCCCGCTAACGCAGCTGAACTTTCGTTTGTAATGGATAAGCAGAAGTCTCATACAATGCTTGTCAGGGAATTTGTGGATCTGGTTCAGGCAAAGCGTTTAGAGAAAGATAATCCAAGGCAGGGGCTTACTATAATCAATGAGGTAGCTAAGGATGTGAAAAACGGCAAGAGATATGTCTTGTTTCCGGAGGGTGGCTATAAGTTCAATAATAAGAATAAAGTGCAGGATTTTAAAGCAGGAAGCTTTAAGATTGCATTGAAATCACATGTTCCTATTATTCCGATAGCTCTTATAGATTCATATAAGGTGTTCAACAGCTTTCATTTCGGCCCTGTTACTACGCAGGTTCACTATTTAAAGCCTATTGAGTATGATGAGTACAAGGACATGAAGACGAAGGATATAGCTGCACTGGTCAAGGAGCGTATAGAGGAGAAAATCAAAGAAATACTTGGTTAGAGTCAACTTTGATTATTATATAGTATTATTATGAAAGACAAAGCTTATTACGAAGACGTAAATATAAAAAATGAATTAAAGCTCAGAGATATGATACAGAAGCTTCCGAAGTTCTGTATGGATTTTTTTATCGGAATAGATGCGGATAAGTCCTCAAGAACCAAGATAGCGTATGCATATGATCTACAGACCTTTTTCGAGTACATGAAGAGTGCCAATCCATCGCTTAAGAAATATGATATAAGGGACTACCCTATATCTCTGTTAGATCAGATCAGTCCTTCAGATATTGAGGAATATCTGTTTTATCTAAAGTATTATGAGAAGGATGGCGTCGTACACACCAATGACGAGAGAGGCATTAAGCGAAAGCTTGCATCACTGCGTACTTTTTATAATTTTTATTTCAGGAAAGAGTTTATAGATACCAATCCTGCGAGCAAGGTAACCCTTCCCAAAATACATGAGAAGAATATCATCCGTCTTGATACTGATGAGGTCGCACAGCTTCTCGATGAGGTTGAGTCAGGAGACAGTCTGTCCAAGAACCAGCAGCGTTTTCATGAGAAAACAAAGGTTCGTGACCTTGCACTTATGACACTGCTTCTTGGAACAGGTATCCGTGTATCTGAGTGCGTGGGGCTGGATATGGATGATGTAGATTTCAAAAACAACGGAATCAAGGTGCACCGAAAGGGTGGTGCTGATGTGATTGTTTATTTTGGTGATGAGGTACGTGATGCACTTCTTTCGTGTCTACCAGATGTACGGCTTCCTCACCGTCAAAAGCCTCTAAAAAATGGTAATTGCTGTCATTCAAGTATATCTTTAACGCGTTTACGATATCCTTCTCATCATCACAGATCAATATATTGTACATACTCTCCCTCATTTCTGTGCCAGTGGCTGCAGTCCGGACACTTCATGCGCAAGAAGCCCTTACGCTGTCGGGGCATCTGTTTTGTACGCTGATGTCCCGCTGATGAATTTATTGTAGCAGATTATCGATTAATAAAAAACAGGAAAAACCTTTAAGACTTTATTAAGATGACTTTACATAAAAACACCCTCTGCCATGCCCAGCAGGGCAAAGACAAAGGGTGTGGATAATACATGTTGAAAAGTAAACAGGGAACAGATCAGGTATCCTATGATTCCCAGGAAGATAGCAAGGCACT
>OQVL01001559.1_pt1 | contig 13746 bp, 15 predicted proteins | sample 1691501 | NCBI WGS metagenome assembly OQVL01 (sample SAMN03418253, study PRJEB22391) | human gut metagenome | biome: human-gut; feature: organic feature; material: feces | host: Homo sapiens | place: Tanzania | collected 2013-01
CTTAGGCAACTCTTATCAAAGTAATACGCAAGCTATCGTCGGCACCATTGATGGAAAGACTGTGGGATATGGTGGTGGCAGTACAAACGTGGAATTTTCGCCAAACCAAGCAATCAAGGGTTCATTCTTGCTAAAAAATTTTGACATAAACGCTTCGGCTGTTTCCGTCAGCATGAAAGTAGGAGTATTGCAACCACAGAGCGAGAAACTGATGTATGACCACATTGAGTTTGTAAACCTTCCTATAGACTCAGACCCAAACAATCTGGAGCATATGTAAAACATAACATTTGAGAGTATCATCATGCACTAGTGTAAAAACTAAACAATGAGAACAACATGAAAACTTATTTAAAAACAATATTAACAGCCATCGCATTTTTAGCCTGCTATAATGCGATGGCACAGAATCCGAAATTAGAGATTCGCCGACCACGAATCATCAATGCGATAGAGGTAACTTCTGACGGTGTCAACCTCCGTAAGTCACCAAGTAGCACTGCCCCTAAATTGTTATGGTGGTGCGAGGGAGAAAGTGATTGCTGTAGCTATGAATGGAGCGCGCCTAACAAATATCGTGGTGCAAGACCTGCAACCGCTAACGAAGGAGAAGTCTTTGCCGTCATGTCAGAAACTCCAGAATGGTATGAGGTTATTACTCATTGCGAGGGGAAAGTAGCTTTCATATCTAAGCAATTTACAAAGAAAGCGGAATTGGAAGAAATATTCCCGGAAACACTCTCCCAGCCAGGCTATTATGATAACGAATGTCCGCAGGTACCAGGCATACAAAAGGGAGAATACAGGGGATATGCTCTTATCCAGAAAACCGGTTATGAGGATACTTTCATTAGTTTCGGAAGAATCATCAATGGATTCCTGGTTTGCAATTGGACAATATACACTTACATACAAACATCAGAAGGCGCAGACAGATTCTACATTTACAAAGAATATGATAATTTGTCGCAAAGTAATCAGTTGCATATTTCTGCAGGCAAAGATGTCTGCCGAATTTACAAGGACCCAGAACAAGAATATGCCAATAACTATCCTGGTGATCCAATCCTTGACATGACTAAGGTAACTACTTCTGAGTTTGCATCGTTATTGAAAAATGCAGGTGTAAAACCAGGCAAAACTTGTGACAGAGGTATCATCTTGACCAAAATTGATGGACAAATAAGGGTTCTTGCAGAATACGATCTTTCAGATCCTGTATTCAAAGACCGCATCGTTACTTTTCCTGCAGAATATATCAACCAATAAAAAATAAGTATTATGAGAAGAATTATCATCATGATCTTTGCCGTGATAGCAACCATGCTGTCATTCAACCAAAAGGCAAATGCCCAAAAGCAGGTCAAAGTACCTGTTTTTGAGGGTATCATTACAGCAAAGAAAGGTACCGTAAATATCAGAAAGGAAGCCTCGACACAGAGTGAGAAGATTGGAACATTGGAAGCCGACATCACTTTCTGTCCTCTGCTTGACCAAGACGATGAATGGTATCGCATATTGCTTGAAGAAACTGAAGAGGACTCTCAGGAAACAGATGGCCGAGTTATCTGTGGATATGTAGCTAAGGCATATTGCAAGATGACTCCTATGGATGAAAGAACCAATGGACTATCAGATTTTGTGTACTACCTCGAAAAAAAAATAGGATGCACAAATACTGTAAGAAAGCAAGGAGACTATAGGTAAAACATCATAGTATCAGGAACCTTCCAAAAATGGTATGACGACAGAGGACGTTGTGGTGATAAAAAAGAAGGGCGATTCATAGGAGTACCACACAAAGGTGTCATGGTAGGATGTTTTACAAACAAAAGTTCCACATTTACAGATGCCATAGAGAAAGGATACAACATAGGAAAGGTAGATTATATTTACGGAAATATGAGTACTGATTCATATGACCCATCTTTTGACTACAAAAAAACTCTAACAGATGAACAAATAGCAAGAGCACTAAAATTGGCTCACAACGCCATTATGTTTGCTGTTCCGCATAATTGCGATTCTAAAAAAGAAATGGATTGTATATCAACCACAGACAATATGGGTCTTAAAATCATGTACGTTGACATGGACAAGTATCCTTTCAAATACGAGACTATCCAGTTCAACGATGACGATTCCTTCAGCTATTTCGTAGTTGATGATAAGGAAAAGCCATAATGAATATTCCCAACTTGAATGGTTAGGGTTTACTAACAATTATATAACAGTACAAACATGAAAAAAAATATTTTTATAACATTTTGCATGATACCACTCTTGACATCATGCGACACATTCAAAGAATATGTCAGTCCAGAGCATCCTTTCATTATGATAGGATTTGCAATTGCAATACTTATATTCTGGTTCTTCATATTTCAGTTAGCATTACATTGCGCTGCAAGAATCGTTAAAGAAATAATTTTCTTCTTTTCCCCATTTAGATTACATAACGACGACTGATATGAAAACATTTTTTAGAATCCGATACATTTTGCTGGCATTAGTATGCTTCTTCTCACTTTTAGCAAATGCCACAAGCTATAGAGTTTCTGCCAAAAGTACTCTTAACGTTAGAAGCCGTCCTTCCGCTTCATCTGCCATTGTTTTTAAATTACAATCTGGCGACATTGTAGAAGGAACATCAAAAATTGATGAAAAAGGTTGGGTTGCCATTAGCGACCATGGTCTCAGTGGCTACGTAAAAGCGAACTATTTACAGATAGTAGAAGATACAGGTGATAAACAAGAAATAGTAATGGAAGAAGGAAGTTCATTTGCGACTATTGCCAACACCCTATTAGGAGGAAAAGGAGATGGCTCAAGAAAACTCGCTTACCTCATTCTTGCAGAGGTTCTTGTGATGTGGTTTATCTGTAAATTCCTTAGAGGACTGACTCCTGATTTTTATGATACTCGAACTGTTGGGGAAGAATGGTTAAAATGGACTACACCAGGCATTATGCTTGTAACCAGTTGCACCATTTTTTATTATGTAAAGTCACTGGGCATCAATTCGCTTTGGTTCTTGCAACCATCAGTGGTCAATTCCTGGTGGCTGATACTACTCAACTTTGTCATATTCTTCTATGCCTTCAATAATTTACTGGTCTTCTTCATCAGAACTATTGGTGATTTAGGAGAATGCTTCTATAATAGCATCAACATCAAAGTTGGTATGATAGGATGGGCATTAGGAATCATTGGTTTTGTCATCTCATATTTCTGCAAGCAAGAATGGCTTGACTATGTATTGTGGTTTGAAGTTGCCATACAAGGCATACAGGTCATCATAATAGCTTGCAGCATTAAGAAGAACAGAGTATTAGGAATACCACTCAGTTGCGCCGTCTATCTCTTAGGTTCTGCCGCCATCGTACTTTTAGCTCTTCCGCTTACAGTCATAGCTATAGCTGTTGCCATCGGAATCATTATACTTTGTTTCCTTGCAAAAGCAGATACAGGAAATTCGTCTTCTTCAAAAGAAGACGGGTTGGAAAGACATCGTATCTCTGAAAATGGAGAATACTACGATCTTACACAAAGATATAAAACCAGTGCATGTGACTTCGAAGACCAACACGGAAATCGTTGGGAAAAAAATGGTGATAGTTTTAAAAAAATTGATTAAAATAGTATAACATACAAAGGATAGGATTATGAAAAAGTATAATCTTTTATTTATTGCACTCAGCATTATTGCTGCATCCTGCAATCAAAAGCCTCAAAAAATCGCAAATGACAATGCGATCGTTGAGGGTAACGACACAACAATGGAGAAAGATACCATCAAAAAGGTTGAGGAAGTAAAGAAAGCCAATCCTGAAGTAGATGGTGTTGACCTCGGCCTCAGCGTAAACTGGGCAACTCACAATGTTGGAGCTTCTGCCCCACATAAGGTTGGCTATCTTATCCCTCTTGGTAATGTAACAGGCACAAAAAAGTCTGCCAAGCATCATTATGAAGAAGTGTCTGGTGCATCAGACATAGCTACCGTAAAGATGGGCAAAGAATGGCGCATGCCAACTGCCGAAGAAATGCTCGAACTGATTGACAAATGCGAGTGGAAGCAGAAGACCATCAAAGGGGTTAAGGGCGCACAAGTTACGGGACCAAACGGCGAATCTATCTTCCTGCCGGCACCAGGACAATGTACAAAGCTGGAAGGCCATCTAGACATAGACTATGATTGGCAACCTAATGATGTCGGCACAATGGGGTGGTACTGGTGCGGAAAGCCATTGGAATATCGCAACTGTCTCTACTTCAAACTTTCCAAAGGTGGCAATATGGTTGAAACCGCAATGATGATAGCAGACACAGAGACATTCTGTAATGCTGTGAGAGCAGTTAAAAATAAATAACACAAACTTTCGATTTATGAGAACTATACATTTAATCTTTGCAATTTGTTTTATATTAAGCAATTGTCCACAAGTATTTTCACAAACAAAGTCTCAAATACAAGCTTATACACTAAAGCAGTTACAGCAAGCAAGAAATGGCAATGTTAAGGCTCAATTACTAATAGCCCAAGCTTACAAACTCGGCAAAGGTGTACCAAAGAATATGGATAAAGCTACATATTGGAATCAGCAAGCAGCCATGAATGGGAGCATAGACGGAATCAAAAGAATCCTATACGACAAATACGATTATTTCTATATGAAAAAAGATAGCATTTATGCTGAATGCCAGTTTTGGAAAGAACAATTGGCATATGCAGGTTCGAGCATAGAAATGGAGCAATTAGCCGATGGGTATAGTCCTTTGAACTTAATATGGGGATGGGACAAAAACTATGGTTACTCCCTTCTGTCTTTTTTCGATTATTGCTTTAATAATGCTATTTTTTGGGCCAATCTTTACCAAGAAAAGGATGGTCAAGGTGCCCATGTGAGCGAGGTACTCAACTGGCTACAAAGAGACAACAAGAAATGCCAAGAACAGTTATCTGCACTCAAGCCATCTGTTCGCAGCTCAATAGGTCTCGGAGACTCTGTCTTGGTTCAAAAGTGCATGACAGACTTACTCTATACTCTCAAGTATAATATGTGGGAAGGCAAAGAATATCGTTTTGCAGATCCTTTAGACTCCTTTTTAGGCAAAACCGACCTAAGTTTAAAGGAAGCTTTTGAAGCTTATGACAGAAAGTATCGCTCTGGAACAAAACTAGATTTTCAGACATTGTACGATTTCAAAATAGAAAAGAGACCTGATGCAAATGGGTATTCCTATTCCGTTCGTGCTACGACTGACAGAATATCCAACAAACAGAAATACATCATCATGATTGACATTACACCAGAAAAGAAAATCAATACTTTTAACTTAATGGAAATTGTAGAATAACATGAATAACCAACAAAGCAACCAAGAGAACCTCCGCCATGTGCAGACGATTCTCGTCAGAGAGCAACGTTACAAGTCAAACGGACTAGGTACCGCAGGCTTCATCACCTCCTTGTTAGGGTTGCTCCTTTCATGGGTACCAGTCCTTGGCTGGATTCTATGGCTAGTAGGAGCTTTGCTCTCACTCATTGGCGTTTTCAAAAGTCCTAAGGGGCTGGCCATCACAGGGCTTATCCTTTCGCTCATCACCCTGGGAATAGGAATGCTATTTATAGAGCTTATCGGCTCAGCGTTCAAGTAATCAACAATCCTATAACACATAAAAATTATGGAACTACAAGAACAATTCTTTTCAGACTGGCGCAGCAGCTCCAACAAGGTGTTCTGGGGTCTCACCCTAGCCCTCATCCTGACATTCTTTGCCAATTTCTTCGATATGTTTTCATGGGTACCTATCGCAGGGGAGATGATATGGGAACATTCACAGACAGGCACAGCATCCCTATGGGACAGCAAGGTCTTCCGCTTTGGCGTAGGTATAAAAGTCATCATCGTGCTTGGCTATGTCATGTACTTCATCGGACTTAGCGACTTTGCCAAAACGCGCCAAACAGAGAATGCCGCACATTATATATATAAGGTGCGCACAGGCTCCATCATCATCCTTATCACAGCCATAGTGAATGTATTCTTCGGCTTCATTGCCATCATCCCTATCATCGGTCAGTTCTTCATGTTTATCATGTGGCTTATGACAGTAATCGCTTTCTTCATCATGAAGAGCGGATACGACGGCATGATGAATTGCGACGAATTTAGCGGCATTGCAAAACTGGGAGCCAAGAACGTAAGATACGCTTGCGTTTGCATACTCCGACTTCTGTTCTCCCCTATCGTTATAGCCATTGTTGGCTTTATCGGAGCTGCCCTATTTGGAGGATCATTATACGGTATGAGAGAGAATATGAGTTTTGAGGGACTCAAGCAGATGCTCTTTGGCGGTGCGGCATTACTGGCAGTGGTAGGAGCCATCGCTGTCATATGTATGATTTGTTGGGCCATTTGTGCTTTCATCTGGCCTATAATGGGCTGGAACAGAATCAAGAATGGAGGACCTGCCGACACTTTGTTCATCGTAGAGACAGAAGAAAATTTCAATGCACAAGAGGAAACGGCACAAACTATAGAAACGACCAATCCTACACAAGAAGGAAATACAGAACTAACCATAAAGGAAGAGAATTCTCAACAGAGCAAACAAATAGAAAATGCAAGCCCCGAAGTTACTGATTACAATGGTGCAAAAGAAGATCCAGGAAGTAAGGACAATCGCCCTCTTCTCTACTCCATCGGTGGCATCATCGCTGTCGCCATCATTGGCATCATTTGCTTCTTTGCCTTTGACAAGGGGAAAAAGAGCGAGAGCATCCTCGGATTGCAAAAACCAAAGTGGGAGAAGTTCGTTCACATGAAGGGCAAGGAGACTGCGTTTTTCCAGTCACCTGACCTTAGCAGCCCTAAACTTATGCAAGCCTGCAATGCTGAGGGATGCGGAATCGACTATCAGTACTTGTGGACAGGCGAAAAGCCAAGCGAGGGATATACCAATTATGAAAACTACAAATATACAGATGAGACCTCTGTCTTCCCAGTCATAGAGGAACAAGACGGTTGGTACAAAGTGTATCTAAGTACTAAGGACAAGATACACGAAGCCTATGTCGAGAAATCCCAGTGCGAAGAGGTTACACCAGAGACTATCACGCAAGAAGCATTGTCCAAGATAAGCTCAGACTATTACCTCTTGGAGCAAGGCAAATACAAAAACCTATGCTTTGCACTAGGAAGTAACGATATTGACGAGCCCCAATTATACATGGGCGAACTGATGGATGAGAAATGCATCGCCTTCTCTTCCCATTACGATATGTACATCTTGGAAAATGACACAACGCAAAGCTTCACATTCACCAGAGGAGAGTACACTTCTGACGATGGCACAACGAACTATACTTTCAGTATATTCTTCAACCCTAACAGGTCTATCTCTACTGGAGACTACAAACATTTCAATACAAAATCTCTTACCGAAGAGGAAATCAGCAACATGGTGGAGAAGACGACAAGCGTAAAGCACGACAATGGTCTACTAAGATACGCCTATTATTTTCCTTCTGTATCGGGTAACTCTCTTTTCTATTTCTACCCTTACAAGGAATTTGAAGAGAACATGGAAGAGAGCACTACTACCAAACATATATCCAACTACAGAGTGGAAGACAACGAGAATCTCATCGCTACTGTTGATGGTGAAGACAGGGAGGTAGACTTAGACATTGGCAAGACCATCCTATTTGGAGTAAAAGACCTTGACGGAGATGGAAACATGGAGGCAATAGCCAGTCATTACATGTCTGGCATCAATGGCGTAGCTGTGGATTGCCCTTTCATCGTTTATTACGACTCAGAGAGCGACACTTTCAAAAAGACAGAAGAGATGAAGATTACAATCGACACCGAACCAACTATCGAGGAAGATGGTGGAAAGCCCATCATCATACAACGTGATGGCTTGCGAACCGTGCGCTACATGTTTGAGAACAAGAAGTTGAAAGTACTCGATGACATAACAAAGAAATATGGTCATATAGAAACTAAAATAGACCTGGCTGACCTTTTTAGGGATGAAGAAGGAGAAAAGACCCTATCCGTCGTCTTTCCTAATGGAGAAGAAGCCACATTACACTTTGAATATGAAAATGGTGGAATGTATCATGGGTGGAAGATGACCCTAGAAAACATAGAACTATCCAATGGTGAAGAAATATATTTAGGAAAAGCTGCCAAGACCTTCTATATTCTCAAAGAAACTACCAACGATATGCCTGAGATTATTGGCGACACTCACTTATATCGCTGGAACGGAGAAAACTATGTTGAAGAGGAAATAAGAACTGTAGGCAACGGATGAAGAAATAACAGTTTTATTAGACAACTATTTCTATTATCATTCGTAATTATTAAGGATTGTTTGTACCTTTGTACATGAAGAAACAGAACGAAAAGCTATCAATAGCATCAAGATAGTATTGGTTGAGTATTAAAGAATTCATTATGACAACAAAGGAGATAGACGAAAAGTCGTTATTTAACGCACATCGCCTCTTTATGTCGGGCGACATAGATACAATTCCTGTTGGCACTACAGCGGGTCTGCAACAGATACATCATTACCTTTTTGATGGTCTATACCCATTTGCCGGTGTCATTCGCGACAAGAACATCGCTAAAGGTGGTTTTCGATTTGCGAATAGCCTCTACCTTGAAGCAGCCCTCGCAGCTGTGGAAAAGATGCCAGAAGACTCCTTCGAACATATCATTGAGAAGTATGTTGAGATGAACGTGTGTCATCCTTTCATGGAAGGCAATGGCCGATCCACCCGCATCTGGCTCGACATGATGCTCAAACGCTCCCTCGGCAAAGTGATAAACTGGCAGTATGTGGACAAAGACCAATATCTCTCGGCCATGGAACGCTCACCCATCAACGACCTCGAACTGCGCTATCTCCTATCGCAGAATCTGACTTCTGACACGGAGAACCGCGAGGTAATATTCAAGGGAATTGAGCAGAGCTATTATTATGAGGGGTATGAGAAACAGCATAAGATATAATGAATCAAAAAAGGTGTGTCTAAAACAAACAGAGGTTGGTGATGACATTCATCGCAAAGAGGACGAACTCGGTGTGTTGACTGTCGGACTCTTGGATTTCTTGACAGACAAGAACTTGTTGGAGCAAGGATAATCATTTTATTATATAATTATGCATAGATCCAAGAACTCTTTCCTTGAGTGGCTTGTCTACTCGCTTATCTTCTTCTTCCTGTACGATATCATATGGATATTGGTTGACCTGCCCGACTTCATACAGTCGGTAAGCGGACTGTATCCTGAGTTGCTTGTTGACTTTGCACTCTGCGGTTTGTTCTCGCTTTCGAGTTTGTATCTCAACCGATGGCTGTTCAAACAGCGGCGCTTTAGGCGCGAAGGGCAGGGACACCGTGTGTTTGTGCAGAACGGACTGGTGGTGTTGGGCTTCAATCTGCTTATTGCTGGTGGCTGCGAACTGCTGCTGAGCCTTGTAGCACCTAAGCTTATGATGCAGGATATATGGGGAACGTCTTTCCTATTCGGACTGATAGCGAGTCTTGTAGCACTCATCCACCTTTCGATGCACTTCTCCGACATGATTGTTCTGAAAGGCAAGGAGAACCTCGCCTTACAGAAGCGATACCTTATGCTGCAGTTGGACCCACATTTCGTGTTCAACAGTTTTAGTTCACTTGCTGGAATGATAGGGGAAAACCCGAAGATGGCTGAGGACTATGTCGTGAAACTCTCACATATCTACCGCTACATACTTCAGCATATCGACAAGGAGTATATAACCCTTGCAGACGGCACCGACTTCATCAAGTCGTACATCGGCCTGCTCAACATGCGCTACGACAATGCCATCGTCCTGCACGCCGACGATTTGCACGGCGACCGCAACGAATGCATCCTCTCGCTGAGTCTACAGCTTATCATCGAGAATGCCGTGAAGCACAACTGTCCGCAGAGCGGCACTGAGCTGCATGTGTCTCTTGGTCGCCAGGGCGACATGCTCGTCATAAAGAACAACCGCATATATACCAACCAGACCAACGACCAGAGCATAGAGTCGTACGGAATAGGTATCAGCAACCTGAAGCAACGCTACCGACTGGAGGGCGAGGCAGAGCCAGAGTTCGTAGCCAGACAGGATGCCTTTGAAGTGCGACTGCCAATCATAAAACGAAAACAATAGAAGAACGATGCAAAAGGTATTGATTATAGAAGACGACCATTTCAGCGCAAGACGTCTGAAAAGGCTCATTATGGATATTGACGACACGATAGACGTGCATGGACCGCTGAAAAGTGTAGCGGAGGTGACAGAGGAGCTTGCCGCCAACAACGACTATGACCTTATCTTTTCCGACATCCGACTTGCTGACGGCGACGTGTTTGAAGCGTTCCGCAAGGTGATGCCACAGTCGTTCGTGATCTTCACCACGGCTTACGACGAATATGCAATGGAGGCGATAAAGAACAACGGACTCGACTATCTGATGAAGCCGATTGACGCAGACGAGCTGCGTGCCGCAATCGGAAAGCTGCGGCTTAACCGCAATGCACAACAGTCTGCCGTAGAGAGACCTCTGCACGACGTGCTTAACGACTCACGCCAATACCGTGAGCGCTTCCTAATCACGAAAGGCGACGAGCTTTGCATGCTCTGCATCGATGACATAAGCTACATCAATATGCATGACAATCGTATCACGGCGTTTGCCGTCGACGGCACATCCTATCCGCTGTCCATGAGCATGAACGAACTGGAGCAGGCCTTAGACCCTGGCCGTTTCTTCCGTCTCAATCGACAGTATATCGCCAACATTAATGGCTTCAGAAAAATCAGTTTTTACTTCGGTTCTAAACTAATGGTGAAGCTGAAAGGATGTGAGGATGATAATATCGTAATAAGCAAGGAAAAAGCGACATTGCTTAAAAAATGGCTGGAGAAATAATTAAAAAACGTGTATTCATAATGTATATTTACGCACCGTGAATACACGCTTTTTTGTTAATCTCGTTTAGAACGACCAACCGAAGCCTATGTACGGAAAGAAAGCAGCCTTGTTGAGTCCGTACTTGTCGCCAAAGTTGAACGACGGCGAAACGCCTACACGAAACATGAAGCCGTTGGGACGCTGATAGCGGTAGCCGATGTCTCCGAAGAAGAAATAACCGAATTGAGTTTTTGATGAAGTGTAAAAATCAATTTTAGGAGAAGTTTCGTCTGTATTCTCCACACCTGGATACCCCCCTGTATCTTTGACGTATCCTATTGCTTCCTTTACTTGATATACACCAAGACTTGCACCGAAACCCAGCTCCAACTTGCTATTCTTCTTTCCGAGTAGATAGTTTAGCTCCAACGGAACACCAACGCCATTGATTTTCTGGTCGAACCAACCTGAATTTTCTCCATAGCCATAGCCAATACCCACACGGTAGCCTAAACCAGAGTTGCCCTCGAATCTACTGTCGTAGTTGATGCCTGCAATATTTTGGGCACCAAGTAATTCTACAGACAGGCTGCGTGTCTTCTGTTGTGCCATTACTGCAGAAAAACAGCATAATGCAAATAGTGATAATACAATCTTTCTCATTATATATTTTATCATATGTTTATTGTCGGTGGATATTCTATCCTTTAGTTTGCTCATAACTACATACATATTTCCCATTATTAAAATAGTGGTATGAGTTTATTTTTCTATTCTCGTCATCACATTGTGTCAGACTCTTGTAGAACAGCTCGCCATATTTTTGATAATTGTCTGTATTATATATACTGTTGTCTATTACAAAAATAGGAAAAGTGTAGCTTGAAGGTATTGGAAAAATACCATCATATACGGATGAAATTACAACAAGGTTGATATGGTGCTTTTCGCAATAGCGTTTAATTTCTATTGGGGATATTCCATTTACACCAGAACAAAAAGGTAAATACTCATAAACTAGAACTCTTTGATGTCTCTTAATATAGTCGCTTACCTGCTTTACAGAGACTTTATAAAGATTGCCATCATTCGTAATTGAGTCAAGTGGAACTTCACATTTCTTTACATGCAACTTTTCCGATTCTGATAAATCTGAATAGCCAGAGCCATTTACCTCAATACATGAGGTTAAAACGACTCCGGCTGTCAGAAATAGAACCGAATGGATAATTCTATTCAATTCCATTGTATTTGTGTATGGGGTTGTTAAAACATATAGGAGAATCCCAACTGTAGGTCTTGGGGTTTAGTATTGAGTCCACCTTTAAAGATATTGGTAAATCCTCTACTATAAGAAAGACTAAGCTGGTAGTGCTTGGCGATTTCAACGCCAACTTTGACATCGAAGCCGAAGTTTACACGATTGAAGAGTTTGTCTCCGTAAACATTTGAGGACTTTTTCTCCTCTTTGCTATGTCCTTTAGCATCAGTCGTTGTGACTTTGTCCGTACCTGTCAAGCCAAAATCTGCATAAGGGCCAACAGCAGCGAGGAGATTCAAGTTGTCTGAAAGGCGAAATTTGTAGCCTACATTGACTGGAACGAGAAGAGAGTAGGTTGAGTACTTCCAGCACTGAGTCAACTTTGTTTCGTTATTGAAATAGTTTTCGCTCTGTCTGTTTCTGTTGTTGAACAAGACCGAAGCATCCATGAACCAACCGTTCTCTTGGTTGTTGAAGTTCATTTCTGCTTTTGCACCTACAGCAAAACCGATCTTTGTTTTTGTCTCATCAGAAATGTTCAGATTTCCTCCTACAGTTGGACCGAAGCGGAATGTTTGTGCATTTGTGGCTGAGAAACAACCTAATGCAAGCAATGATAATAAAATCTTTTTCATATGTTGTTATGATTAAATTATGCCCAAGGACAAGTTGCCTGAGAACTTATTATTATGCAAAAGTATAATCGTTAGTTTTTATACACAACGCCTCCTTATGCGAAACGGCAAAAATGTATTGCGAAGCGGCAATATATTCTTTTGAAGCAATTATAGGTATAATAATCCTCTCAAAAAGGAGAATCACTAACTCCAAATGCAATACAGGAAAATTGGAATACACCTAGTACATTCCCCCTTTGTCCAAATAAGCCTCACAATATGGAAGGGTATTTTGCTTCGCTTGCAGTTAGTAGCGTAGTTTCTGAAAGTATTTATGGAAAAAGCCTTGTTATAGAACGAGCTATTTCTTCAACAAAAGATGTTATTACAATTGTCACACACAATCCAAATAGCATCAAACCTTGGGGATTGGTTCAAATTTATGAGAAAGATAATAAGTATGTACACGTTAATTGTGGAACTTTTTTTGATCAAAATACAGCCCTAAGAGGAATCACAAAGTGGCAAGGTAAAGAATGGGTGGGTGAAGATACTATTGATGATTTGTGTTGAAAAAAATGGAGGACATTCCTCCATTTTTCAGAACCAATACCCACCCTTTCGTTTGTCATTTTTGTACCCATGATTTTCAAAGAGAGCAGCGGTTTCCGACTGCTTCCACTCCTCAAAAATGCCATCGGGAGCATTACGGAGGGAGTTCACGACCTCAATGCAAGAAGGCACGGGGACTTCTCCTTCTTCCCGTAACATATACAATTCAATGGCGAAGATGTGCCTCCAGGCACGCTTGTAGTGCGGTGCAGATGGGGTCTCGCCCCATTTGCCCAATAACTCTGCTTGGCGCAGAGTCGCCAAGAGTTCACAGGAGAAGAAATCATGCGCCAATCGTTCC
>OQVL01001561.1_pt1 | contig 13741 bp, 10 predicted proteins | sample 1691501 | NCBI WGS metagenome assembly OQVL01 (sample SAMN03418253, study PRJEB22391) | human gut metagenome | biome: human-gut; feature: organic feature; material: feces | host: Homo sapiens | place: Tanzania | collected 2013-01
AAAAGCTGCGGCGTGGATTTTGCCGCCGCCGGGTGGTCAAACGACATCCCGGAGATCGAGAGCTTTATGCGGACAAGCTGCGATAAATACTTCAAAACGGTTGCCGGACTCTGCGGCTTCCTTTTTGGCGAGGAGATATTAAAATGAGCAAGAAAATATACCGCGTCGTTCTCACCGGCGGCCCCGCCTCCGGCAAAACGACGCTCATAAGCCGCATCCTCAAGGAATTCAAGCAGGACGACGGCTGGCGCGTCATAACCATTCCCGAAACGGCGACGGAGCTCATATCGGGCTTCGGCATAAATCCCTTCGGCGTCTGCATGTCCATGCTCAAGTTCCAGGACTTCGTCATCGCCGATCAGATACATAAGGAAAAGCTCGCGCTCACAGCCGCCGAGGTCGTGCCGGAGGAGAAGGTGCTCATCGTGTACGACCGTGCGCTTCTGGACAACAAGGCGTATATCTCCGACGAGGAGTTTGCCGAAACGCTCATGCGTGTCGGCGGCAAAACCGAAGGCGAGGTGCTTGCGGGCTACGACGCGGTAATCTATCTTGTCACCTGCGCCAAGGGTGCGGAGTTTGCGTATAATCTCGGCAATAACGCGCGCAGTGAATCGATAGAGCACGCACGCGAGATCGACGACCGCACCCTGCGTGCGTGGAGCGCGTATCCGAACCTGCGCATCATCGACAACTCCGTCGATTTTGAGGACAAGATAAACCGCGCAATACGCGAGATCTACCGTATCATCGGCGAAGCCGAGCCCATGGTCAAAAAACGCAAGTACCTCATCGCCATGCCGGATATCGAGCTTTTGCGCTCGCGCTATCGTGCCGCCGGCATCGAGATGGTGCAGACCTATCTTGCGATGACCAACCCCTCCATCGAGCGGCGCATCCGGCGGCAGAAAAACGGTGAAGAGGAGCTGTATTTTTACACGGAAAAGCACCTCCGCCCCGACGGCACGAAGTGGGATACCGAGCGCCCGATCACCGAGAAGGAGTACGGCCGCTATATGCTCGAGGCCGACCCCGCGCTGCGCAGCGTGAGCAAAACGAAATACCGCTTTGTTTACGACAGCTGCCGCTTCGAGATCGACGTGTACCCGTTCTCGTCTGAGCGCGCCGTGATGTTCCGCTATTCGGAAAGCCCGGAGCGAAGCGCCCCGCCGGAGATCGAGATCATAAGCGACGTCACCGGAAAGAGAGAGTATAAGAATAAGCAGCTTGCCAAAACGCAGAGGCTTTGATTTAAAGATGACCTAGTGCGCAACTAAAACGGTAGAGGGGTAGTAGTGCGCAAGAATCTCGCGGTAATCCGCGCCGTCCTTGGCCATGACGTTCGCGCCGTACTGGCTCATGCCGATGCCGTGGCCGTAGCCATGGACGGTAAAGATAAATTTGCCGTCTTTGCAGCTGAGCTCAAAATCGGTCGAGCGGAGCTTGAAGAGCTGCCTCAGCTCGCTGCCGGTGAAGCTTACACCGCCGATGCTGACGCTCGCGACGCGGCCGGAGGAGGAGTGCTCTGTTTTGCCGACCCAGGCCGATGCATCGCCGGTCATATCCGCCTCGGGCCTGAGGTATAGAATCGTGTCGCGGAAATCAAGCTCGGAGCACTCGACGGTGCTGACGAAATTCGGCACGCTGTCGCCGGTTTCGGGTGAGGATACGCTTTTGAGATACGGCACCTCCGACCAAAGGGCGCTTGCGTCCTCCGTTGCGCCGTCTGAGGAGGAGTGGAAGGCCGCAAGCGCGGGAGCACCGTCATAGCTGAGGTACTCGCCGTCGGTCGCCGCGACGGCGTCTTTGATCTTCTTTATGTATGCTTCGTACTTGTCCCCCCAGCTTGACTTGAGCTGCTCACGGCTCAGATACGCCTGACAGCAGGCGGAGTCTGCGCAGATATCCGCGCCCTCGTGCTTCGGCGAATTTATCGCGCGCCGGAGATAGCTTCGTGCGGCGACCGACTGCGCCTTGAGCGCCTCGGGCTCGAAGGAAACCGGCATCTCGGCAGCTACAACGCCCGTCAGATAGTCAAAAACGCTCATCTCGCTCACCGTATCGCCGCTGAGCAGACGAATGCTGCTCTCGGTGTCCGGCTCAAGCCTCTCGGCTGCCTTTTCCGCGCCGCCTTCGGCCTGCTTTCCGGCCCCCTGCACGGGAAAAAGCCGCGGCAGACTCACGACGATAAGCGTCATGAAAAGCGCGGCGCAAAGTATTCTTTTCATCGGCATCACCCTTTCATCTTGACTGTCAGTGTAAAAAAGTATAAAATCACGATATAAACTTATTCGTACAGGATTGATACTATGCTTAAAAACAACAAGAAAGCCAACGACGCGCTGATCATGCTGTGCTATGTCTGCGCGCTCGGTGCGTTCGGCGCGTTTTTCCGCTGGCTGCAAATGCAGGTGGCACGCGACTCCGAAACGGGAATGATAAACCCCAGCATCCTCAACCTTCTGCTTCCGGCAATCATCATTGCCGCGGCGGTCATCCTCTGGTTGCGCACAAAGAAGCTTACCGATGGGGAGACGGTGTTCCCGACCGGGATGAGCGAGGCGCTGCGCGGGCTTTCGCTTGTGTATATTATATTTGCGTGGGGGATCGCGGCCATCGCCGTTATCGGCGGCATCATGACCCTCGTGAGCACCTCGCTGGACAGTCTGCACACGATGTATGTCATCATCGCGGTGCTGGCGATGCTCAGCGGGCTGAGCTTTCCGCTCATATGCAGCGCCTCGCGCAGTCACTATTCCCCCTCGCTCGTGAGCGTTTTCATGACTGTCCCCATCCTCATGTACTGCGTGTGGCTCATCGCAAGCTACAGGGCAAATTCCAGCAACCCCAACGTGTGGGTGTTCGCCATCGAGATAATCGCCATCTGCTGCGCCATCCTCGCGCTGTTTTACGTCGCGGGCTACGCCTTCGGCCGTCCGAATCCGCAGAAGGCCTGCTATCTTAGTCTTTTCGGCGCATTCATGTGCATAACCACGCTGTCGGACAGCAGGTATATGGGGCTTGAGCTTATACTCCTCGCAACGGCGGGTATGCTGCTGATGTACGGCTGGCTGATCGTCAAAAACCGCTGTGCCAGGGAGGAGCTCCCCTCCGCGCCCGAGCCGGTCAAGGCTTCCGCGCCCGAAGCCGAGCCTGAGGATACGGATACAGTCATCGAGGCCGCCCCGGACGAGCCGTCTCCCGAGCCCACCATCGAGGCTCCGACGCGCAGACCCAAGGCCGCGCCCGAGACCGACGAGGTCGAGCAGATCATAAAAGAGTATAATAAATAAGGTACAAGCAGGTATTAAAGCTTTTAATGCCTGCTTTAATTATACTGTAGGCGTTTGGGGGTAAAATCCTTGTTAAAAGATATGCAGCTTTGTTGACAAATGCGTATGGAATTGTATAATTATCATTGTTTTAAAATAACCACAGACACGTTCGGAGGATTGACCCAATGAGAGGAATGGAGACCGGCAAAACACGTATAAGGCACATGGTTTTCACGGAGATCGCACGCATGGCGTACGAGGGCGGAGACTATGCCCAAAGGATCGAGGAGCTGCCGTACAAGATCTGTCCGGGCGATCCCGATGAGATAGGCCCGTTCAGGAACAATCTTCTGATCGAGCGCGCCGTTGTCGGCGAAAGGCTGCGCCTTGCGATGGGTCTGCCGACGAGCAAGCTCGGTGAGCACAACAATATCTCCGACAGCGTGCAGGAGACGGTCATTGCCGAGAAATATTACGAGCCGCCGCTCATAAACGTCATCAAATTCGCCTGCAACCGCTGCCCGGATAACATCATCAAGGTAACCAACGGCTGTCAGGGCTGCATCGAGCATCCATGCATTGAGATCTGCCCCAAAAAGGCCATCAGCAAGGTGAGCGGTCACGCATATATCGACACGGAAAAGTGCATCCGCTGCGGCAGATGCATGGATGCCTGCTCCTTCTCCGCGATCATCCGTCAGGAGCGCCCCTGCAAAAAGGCCTGCGGCATCGCGGCCATCGGAAAGGACGAGCTCGGCCGTGCGGCGATAGACTATAAAAAGTGCACCTCCTGCGGTCAGTGCCTGGTAAACTGCCCCTTCGGTGCGATAAGCGACAAAAGTCAGATATTCCAGACCATACTGGCGATTAAAAGCGGCGTTCCCGTTTATGTCGTGCTCGCGCCGGCCTTCGTCGGCCAGTTCGGCCCCGACGCAACGCCCGAGAAGATGACCGCATCCTTCAAGCGCCTGGGCTTCACCGACGTTTACGAGGCCGCCATCGGCGCGGATCTGTGCGTCATTGAAGAGGCCGCCGACTTCCTTGAGGAGGTCCCGTCCAAGCACCGCTTCATGGTCACCTCCTGCTGCCCCTCGTGGAGCGACATGGTCAAAAAAATGTTCCCCGACATGGCCGAGAACATATCCGTCGCGATGACGCCCATGGTGCTCACCGCGCGCTTTGTAAAGAAAACTCACCCAGGCTGCAAGGTTGTGTTCGTCGGCCCCTGCGACGCGAAGAAGCTCGAGGCCAGCCGCCGCACCGTGCGCAGCGATGTTGACTTCGTCCTCACCTTTGAGGAGGTGCTCGGCATGTTCGCCGCCAAGGGCGTGGACAAGGAGTGCATCCCGGCCGAGGAGGCGCAGACGCTCTCCCAGGCAGGCTCGGACGCGCGCAAGTTCGCCGTTTCCGGCGGCGTTGCGCAGGCGGTCGTCAACGCTATCAAGTCCATCGACCCGACGCGCGAGGTCAAGATCGCAAAGGCCACCGGCCTGCACGAGTGCCGCAAGCTGCTGATGATGGCCCGCGACGGAAAGTACGACGGCTACCTGCTCGAGGGTATGGCGTGCCCGGGCGGCTGCGTCGCCGGTGCCGGCACGCTCCAGCCGATCGACAAATCCACTCGCGCGGTCGCAAAGTTCGCCGACTGCGCCGAGTACAGCTGCGCTTACGATACGCAGTATAAGGACTTCCTCCCTCTCATCGAAGAAAAGACTGTTTAGAGGCGAATTGACGCACCTACCTATACGGTTATCTCTGGTGGCCCGGTTCGGAACAATGGAGTAAACCGTGGGTGCTACGCGTAACATGAGTGCGCTGCTGAGTTTTGCGGTGGCCCGGTTCGGAACAATGGAGTAAACCGTAGGTGCTACGCAACCCGGTAGTCCAAGGTATGTTTTGCGGCAGCCCGGTTCGCGGGCGCAGTGGAAACCGTAGCGTTTCGCGTGACATGAATGCGGTATAGGGTCTTGTTACCCTGTATTAAAGGAGCAGGTAAAATAAAAACTGCATCGCACTGTTGTAGTGCGATGCAGTTCAGCGTGTCAAAAAAGTCTTTGACTTTTTTGCACGCTGCAAAAACGCCACATTTTTTGTGAAAACAGGTTTTCACGAAAAATCTCGCTACGCTCGTCAAAAAGCCTGATAAATCAGGCGTTTTTGATGGCTATTAATCCAATTTCGAGTGGGGCCTTTGCCCCCTCGAGCTCCCCTGCTGCTCTATTATCTTTCTTTTGCAGCATAGTTTTTCGACAGCCTGAAGGGCCACCGCATATGCGGCGGCCCTTTCTTGATAATGATTCTTTAATTTGTTTTATGACAGGGTGCAGGTATTAGTGATGGTCAGGATTGTTACGAGTGCCGCGTTTATCAAGCCAGGAATATAGGGATTCTTAGTTGCTTTATACATAACACGGTTTATGATTGTTGCACCAAACAGTATAAGCACAATGGGGAACAGCCAAAGGATATGCATATTGCTTGCAGGCCAGGGCATGACACCAGTATTCCAGAACACAATATACTGTATCCAAGGCAACACCAACGCAGGGAACGCTGTGAAGATTCCGACAATAATTACATTGAATTTTCCGCCTATGCTATTGTTGTTAAAGCAGTTTGTGGCAACAGAACTGGCAACATAAAATGTGAGGAACAAAAGTCCGTAGGGGAGTTGTTTAAGTATGGGTGCTTCAAATGCTTTAAATGCCAGTGTCCAAAGACGGAAATCTGCGTAGAAGAAGTAATCTGCAACAAATACACAGCCATAGCTGACTACTACTACTACGAAAGCAAGAAGAGCACTTAGCCCAAGCTTCTTAACAGGGAGTTTTACACCAATAGCTACAAGATCTGTTCCGTTCTTTTTGCCATAGAAGTGATAGCAGATGACCATGCTGATAATCGTAATCACACCGCAGAGAGTGGACCACAATCCAAGGCCCATGGATTCCATCTGGCTTACGTTCATTGCAGTGCCCTTCATCAACACATCAATGTATATCAGCGTTGAAAGCAGTGCACATGCTGCAAGGCTCAACCAGAACCACAGCTTGCCCTTCTTGTCGTTCACCACAACGGGCTTTGCAGGCTCATCCGCACGTAGACTCTCAAAGGTGGGAGTATAAACCAGAAGAGTACCGAAGGAGCAGACAAAGATCACAAGGCCGATTACACCAACAAAGTTGAAGGCCTCTTTCCACTGCCACACCTGATCGTTACCGGGCAGAGGATTAGGAGCGTCAAGAGCCTCGTTAAAAAAGGACATCATAGCATTGGTGGATCTTGCGGAGAAATGGGACCAAGGATGGATGATATCCGGATTGTATACCACTCGCATGGCCTCTTCACCATCAATTTCCTTGTAATAAACAGTGTCTGCCTTGCGGGCGTTGAGGTCGGTGGGATTCTCACCAAAAGCCAGGAAGGACTGAAGGTTGTAGTCATTGACCATATAGGGGGCCTTGAGTTCACCATCGACTTTTGCGAAGTAATAGTAGAACTCGTCATGTTGGGGGGAGAGAATGGCAATGTCGCGTGAACCGTATACATCGGCATAGTTACCAGCATCATCCGTGTATATGCCAAAGCAGCAGTTCTGGAACATCGCTGCAACAAGGTGCTCTTCATTCATGTTATCCAGCGTAAGCGCCAGGTTGGTGGACTCGCCGCCCATGGAGTGTCCAGTGACACCGATTCGGCTACTATCCACATAAGGTAAACGACTGAGCATGAGAACTGCTTCATACACTGCGCTGTAGCTCTTTTCCGGCAGAAGGTCGCTGTCGCCGTGACCGGGTTGGTCAACCGACACTACAACAAATCCTCTGCGGGCAAGTTCCACATAGTATGCATCGGCCATCTCCTTGTTATTCAGATAGCCGTGGCTGACCACCACTGCGGGCGCAGGGTTCTCAGCCGTTGCGTTTTCGGGGATGAAGAGATATGCGCTCATAGTATATCCCAATTCGGTTTCAACCATAAGCTCCTGCATTTCTACCTTGCCGCCGTCCGTCTGTACAGCAGATACGACAACAGAACTCAGAAGCATCATGGCGATGGCAATGCACAGCCATATCTTGGCTTGCTTTTTCACTTTTTCCATTTTCTCTTTCCTTTCCACAAAGATTTGTTGATTTTGACGAGTTTTCTTCTTTTTGCTCGTTGTCCATGTTTTTAAAATAGCTGTTTTGCACAAAAAAGTCATTAAGAAAGTTTATTGTGCTTTTCACCATATTTATCCTCTTTTTTTGCTCTTTTTATCATTTTTGACATTCTGGCTTGATAATAAATTAACTTAAACAAGTTTTAGCCGGCCTTATTGGGCAGAGTATATAAAAGGCAGAACGGACGTGCCGTTCTGCCTGAGGCTTATTTAAACATGTGCTGGCGGTATATGGAGGGGGTAACGCCCTCCATGCGCTTGAACACGGCGATGAAATTGCTGACGTTCAGATAGCCCAGTTCGCCGGAGATCTGGGTTATGCTCTTGCTGGTTTCCCTCAGCTGTTCCTTGGCCAACTGGATTTTCAGCCGGTTAATGTAGTTGACAAAGGTCTCCCCTGTCTCCCGGTTGAAGAGACGGGAAAAATAGCTGGGGCTCAGGTGGCAGAGGTTGGCCATTTCTTTCATGGAAATGTTTTCTCTGGGGTGATCGTGGATAAAGGCGATGGCAGGATAAATTGCACTGCTTGGTTTTACAGGGAGCTGTTCCTGGGGTGCGGCCAGAGGGGAACTCACCGGAATCCGCAGCTCCTGGATTTCCGCGTCACTACTCCCCTGCTCCGTGTTCATATTCAGAAGCCACTGGTAGGTTTCCTTCTGGTTACGGCTTTTCACCGCTCTGTCCACCGTATATTTCACCACGGAATCCACAAATTCCGCGATTTCCACGATGCGTTCATACTCCATCTCCGGCAGGCGCTCATACATCTCCAGAAGATCCTTGCGGGCGGCGTCCTCCTCCGCCTGGAAGGAGCTGATCTCGTTTACCAGACGCACAGCCTTCTCCGCGTCCTTGTTCATCAGGCGCACCTGGCCGAACATCACCGCCCCCAGGTATTTGTCGCCAACCAGAACCGGCACCGCCACATCCACAATACCGCAGTGGCACAGATAGATATAGGGCTTTTCCAGCCGAACCGCCTCCAGTCCGGCCAGCGCGTCACAGCGATAGCAGCGCTTGCGGGACACGGGGTTTTCGCGGATCACGCTGCAAAAGTCAGTCCGGCAGCTGTGCTTGGTAACCGGATTGCCCTTCAGGTCAATGCAGATAATAGCTGTTCCGGTCAGCTTCGCCAGCTGGTCCTGCATCTTTTCCCAAAGCGGGATATCCAGGATGCTTTGCATGGTGTACTCTATTCTGGCCATAGGCTTATATCCTCCCCTTCTCGTTCTTTCTAGCGCTTGCATTTGAGGCCATAATAACTGGCGCATTTCTGAAAAGCAATGATTTGAGAGCAAAATCAGATTATTGCACAAAATCCATACGCTTATTTCGTCGATTTTGCTTTGCAGTAAGAGAGAGCACACCGTCCTTTGGGCAGTATTCGGCATTCATGCCGGGTTTCACGACCCATTGAGGGACGATACGATTATACCACAGCGTCTTTTTCGTGTCATCGGCGCAAACCCTGCCATTTAGTCTGCCATTTCGTGAAACATTTTGTATTCCTCAATAGCCGGGAGCGGAAAAATCGTATATATTTATTTTGCGCGGCGGGGCTCATCTTCCCCGCCGCCGCAGCTTCTGTGCCTGCTTCCTTAAAGCGGAGTGCTTATTCCGGTGGAAATCAGATCTGCCACACGATATAATGAATTTACAAGCATACTTTGTGTGCAATACACGCAATGAACGGCGATTTTTGTTGTCTATATAGGTGAAAGGCCTTTACGCAGAGAGAAGGGAGGGCGCAATGAGAGACCATGAGATCATAGAATTGTACTGGGCGCGTAACGAGAGCGCGATTGCCGCCACCGCAGAAAAGTACGGGAGCTACTGCCACACGATTGCATATAACATACTGCATAGCAAAGAGGATGCGGAGGAATGTGCCAACGATACATACCTCGGCGCATGGAATTCAATTCCGCCGCAGCGTCCGAACCGTTTGTCGATCTACTTAGGGAAAATCACGCGCAACCTCGCTCTGAACCGTTATAAGCGGTATACTGCCGAAAAACGCGGACACGGACAAGTAGTCCTCGCGCTGTCTGAGTTGGAAGCCTGCGTTCCTTCGGAAACGACTGTGGAGCAGACCGTCGAAGAAAATGAGTTGGCTGCCGCCATTGACCGCTTCCTGTATGCAAAGCCCAAGCTGAACCGTAACATTTTTGTCCGCAGATACTATCATCTCTACGCAATACGGGATATTGCGGACGCATACGGAATGAGCGAGAGCAAGGTGACGTCTTTGCTTTTCCGTATGAGAAACGAATTAAGACGATTTCTTGAAAAGGAGGGAATTATGCTATGAAAACCGAAGTTCTTCTTCGTTCGATCGGAAAGATCAATGACGAGCTTATCGCTGACGCGGAAAGCGAAGCAAATACCAAAAGAAAGCCCGGTTGGGCCAAGCTTGGAACAATGGCTGCCTGCCTAGCACTGGTTCTCTGCACCGGCATTGCCACACATGCCATCCGAAGCAATGCGACAGCCGGCACCTTCACAATGGATGTCAACCCCAGCGTGGAATATACGATTGCCAAAAGCGGGATCGTTAAGAATGTCCGCTGCTTGAACAGCGATGCGGAAAATGCGCTCAGCGATGTTGCGCTGGGAAAGCAGAGCGTCGAGACCGCTCTAACGCGCACGGTCGCCGCCTACGAGGCCTGCGGATATATGGAAAACGGCGAAGCGACTGTTCTGATCTCTTTTGATTCCCGTCTTGATGCGAACGCCGAGCTAAAGGCATCGCTCTCTGCGGAGATCCAGCAGACCCTGGAGCAGACCGATGCCGTCGGCACACTGGTTTTCCACTCCGAACTGACGGAAAACGCCGAAGCAGCAAAGATCGCCGAGGAATTCCATGTCTCCCTTGGCCGCGCCGACTGGATCCTTACCGCAGCAAACAAAACCGGGCTGCCCACGGACGAGGTTGCCCGCATGTCGTTGGACGAGCTTCTTAAATTCCAAGAGGCTTCCGGCATTGTTTCTGTCAGTGTGTCGAAGTTCATCTCCTTGGAGGAAGCAAAGAAGATTGCACTGAAGGACGCGAAGCTTGATGAGCTGACGCAGAAGATCGTGTTCACCCGAGAGGAGCTGAACCGCAATCAGGGCAAACCCTGCTACCTGCTGGAGTTCTATACCGGAACGAACCAGTATCATTACCAGATCGATGCAAAGACCGGCAGCATCATCTACGCCGGAAGGTTCATCACCCTTGCCGACGCGAAGAAAATCGCCCTGGATGATGCCGGATGCAAAGATAAAGTCAGCTTTACCGAGGAAACCCTTGTGAGCGGCGGCGTCAAAACGCCTTACTACCGGCTCGTCTTTGCCGATGCAAAAACACAGTGGACATACCGCATTGATGCGGTGCTGGGCATCGTTCTGGAGAAAAAGCAGAAAGAGACCGCCACAACGGAAATCGACACTGCAGATTTCATCTCTTTGGAAGAAGCAAAGAAGATCGCCCTGAAAGACGCGGGACTTGATGAAGCCACACAAAAGATCGTGTTCACCAGAGAGGAGCTGAACCGCAATTCTGGCAAGCCCTGCTACATCTTAGAGTTCTACACCGCGAAGAAGCAGTATTCTTACAAGGTGGACGCCAAGAACGGCAGCATCATGGAGGCTTACCACTTCATTCTTCTGGCGGACGCGAAGAAAATCGCGCTGGACGATGCGGGCGTCAGCGAAAAGGTCACCTTTACCGAGGAAACACTGGTTGCCGGTGGCATCAAGTCGCCCTACTATTCCTTCGCCTTTGAAAGCGACACCGCTCGCTGGACTTACAAAATCGACGCCGTTCTGGGCAGCATCATGGATAAGACCTACGATAAGATCGTCTCCCCTGCACCCGAGTTCATCGGCTTGGAAAAAGCAAAGCAGATCGCCCTGAAGGATGCGGGGCTGGACGAAACAGCGCAGAAAATCGTATTCACCAGGGAAGAGCTGAGCCGCAATTCGGGCAAGCCTTGCTACATTCTGGAGTTCTACACGGACAAGTGTGCGTATTCCTACAAGGTCGACGCAGTATCCGGGGAAATTATCGGGAAGAAAACCGAGTGGTTTTCCCGTCAGGAGTCCGAGACTGTGCCGGACACGTCTCAAAATTCCGATTCCAAGCAGCGCAGGGGAAACTAATCAAAACATGACTCGATCAAGCCATAGAAAATGGGGACAGGCTATAAATGCTTGTCCCCATTATGCTAAAAGCTATGGAATTGTGGGTGCTATCTTTGCTGAATACTTAGGCTCAGTATCGGCAGCCGCTTCCGAAAATCCATCTCTACCTTTTTATCCGTCTGACTGCACCGTACAGCGAGGAACGGAAACAGGCAGCGAGTGAATGGGCGAAGAAGAATGGAATCAAAGGCTGATGTCGAAATGTTCAAAAATCTTTGTTATAATTTTTTGCTCAATCCTTTTTCTTGTGGGATTGAATTGAAGTAGTGTGTGCGTGGCAGCGTCCGTACTGGTATGTTTTTCGTAGCAATCAGCACGGGAGGCTCCGCCATGCAGTACATTCATTTGCCATCTGGTCTAACCGGGTTTCGCAACTCCAAGACCACCATAGAGATGGCCCAGTCAGGCCGGGAGGTCTACATGCTGCATGGAGAACTGGAACGGAGCGAGGTTCCTTTCTGCCCTGCGTGCGGTCAGAAAATGCACATCCACGGGAGCAGGATCACCATGCTCCGGCACCTGTGCTTTGGCTCCCGTCTTAGCGCAGTCAGCTTTGAGAAGCGGAGGTACTGCTGTCCTTGCTGCGGACATACGGAGATGGAGAGAGTCCCCTTCAAAGCGGACGGTCATAACATCACCCGTGAGCTGTTGCAGTTCACAAGGGAGCTTCTAGCTTACGGGTTTACCAACAAGGAGGTATCCGAATTGACCGGACTCGGCAAAAACACTGTGAAAGAGATCGACCTGCAACGGCTCAAGGACAAGTACACGGTGGACGGCAAAACCCTCATAAGGCCTGAGAAACAGGCTCGTTTTCTCGGCGTGGACGAGTTTAAGCTGCACAACGGCTACAAGTATGCCTCCCTCATCATCGACATGGAGAGCGGACATATCCTGTGGCTCGCACACGGCAAGCGCAAGCGTACCGTCTATGACTTCATAGATCATGTAGGCGAGGCTTGGATGGACGGCGTGGAGGCCGTTGCCTGTGACATGAACTCGGACTTTCAGGAAGCCTTTGAGGAACGCTGCCCTCATATCCAACCCGTCTTTGACTACTTCCACCTCGTCAAGAACTTCAACGAAAAGGTTGTTGGTGCCATCCGCAAGGACGAGCAGCGGAGGCTTGCTGACGAAGAGAACACAAGGGCTGCTGCCGCGCTAAAGAAAACTAAGTACATTCTCACATCGTCCAAAGACACCCTGCGCCGCAAGGACGAGGAAGCCGCTGAGGGCAAGGTCATCTCCCGTGGTGGAGAGCTATTCCCTCAGCCTGTTGTTGCCCGCAAATCTGGCTATGTCTAGCGGTACGAGGAGCTTATCCGACAAAACCAGCTTTTCTTTACTCTGGACATCATCAAGGACAAGCTGGCAAGCGCCTACAAGCAGACGGACGAGGCGGCCATGGCGGAGGAAATATCCGACATCATGGACATCTGCACTGTTACGAAAAACAAGCATTTGCTCTGGTTCCGTCGTATTCTCGACGAGCATTTTGAGGGCATTATTGCCCATGCTACTTTCAATATCTCCGCTGGCAGGATCGAGGGGATCAACAACAAAATCAAGACCCTACGGCGCAAGGGCTACGGCTATCCAGATGACGATTACTTCTTCCTGAAGCTGTTCGATGTCAGCCGGAAACCCTACATCAGAAATCCTTTATCCCACAACTTTTATGATTGACCCTAATTTTTTTCGGATTTCTATTGATAAATCAGGGGATATATGCTATGCTATATACGGAAGATAGAGAAATACTCTATCAGGCACTTCTCTTCGAAACGATCTGGTGGAATTTCATGAATGGAGGTGACCGATATGGTATTATTCCAGTGCTATGAACGCAGCGTGTTCCATCCTATGCCTTACGCGTCGGAGAAACAGAATCTGATCAAACCAGTATCATATCCGATCAAACGTCTCAGGCATGAGCGCATAGGTTGATTTGCAAGGTGGATGATAATCTTGTAAACAGTCTATGCGCTTTTTGATTCACGATTCCACACAAATTCAAATTAACAGGAGGTATTTACCATGAACAAAAAGCTATACAAATCCAATACCAATATTCCTCACTGCTGCCTCCCGTAGGAGTTTGGACCGTGTCTCAGTTCCA
>OQVL01001562.1_pt1 | contig 13740 bp, 7 predicted proteins | sample 1691501 | NCBI WGS metagenome assembly OQVL01 (sample SAMN03418253, study PRJEB22391) | human gut metagenome | biome: human-gut; feature: organic feature; material: feces | host: Homo sapiens | place: Tanzania | collected 2013-01
TGTCGAAAAAGCCCAGTTGCAGCTGGACTTTTTCGACAGACTGAGCCGGAAGTCCGTGGACTTCCGGCAACTTCAAATAAAGGAAATCTTTTCTTTCGAGAAAAGATGTGGTATTATTAATATTACTAAAAAAAAGGTGAGCCAAAATGAAGAATAAACAGCCGAGAGCAGCAAAAACGGAAGCGACCAGAGAAGCAATAATTGAAGCGGGACGCACGCTATTTCGGAAGCATGGTTATGCAAATGTGCAAGTTTCCGCAATCGTAAAGCAAGCAGGAGTTTCCGTGGGAACATTTTATTATCATTTCAAATCCAAAGGAGATCTTTTTTCTGCAGTATGTCATGACTTCAATTCTGTATTTCAGCTTGATCCTGATATAGATTATCAGCATGACGACTTTACGACCAGAATGGTTGTGTTCTTTGAAAAGTACGCCGATTTTATCCAAGCACTCCCGTATGAAAAGATTGCCACAGCATTTCTGCAGGATTATGGCAATAAGACTTTTCTCGATCCGGGACGATCTTCATACCATGTTCTTTCCGTGATGATAGAGGGATTTCAGAAGAGCGGGAAAATCGAAGGCGGTTCTCCTATGAAAATTGTAAAAGATTTGTTTATCTGCGCCCGCGGAGTTGTGTATGATTGGCTTCTCCATGAAGGAGATTATTCTTTACGGATTCGTATGCGGGAAATCATGGAGCGAATTGCCCCTTCCTATATACTGCATTCCGACGGGGAAAAGCAGTAAGAACTTTTTTAATAAACGCTTTTGCAGACTCAGATCCTCTGGGTCTGTTTTTTTACGCGAATGATGAGCAGCAAGAGGGCAGGCTTTTGTTAATCGGTTCTGCAGATTAGTTAAAATGCTGAAATCTCGCCCTCTTTTTTGTAGAACAACATAATTGAATATTCTATAATATAATTCTATAATGAATTTACGATTTATTCTAGAATAATCGATCCAACAAATCTATTTTCGAAGAATGCGGGAGGTTATTGCTTTGGAAAAGACAGAAAAAAGTAAAACTGGCGCCCTGAGTCTGTTTACTCTTGTTACTCTGGCTGCGGGTCAGGTTATTGGTGCTGGCGTTGTTTCCACAACGGGAGTAGCGATTGCAAAAACGGGAAGCAGCGTATGGCTTGCCTACGGTGCGGCTGTTTTGCTTGGCCTTTTACTTGTTTTTCCAGTTGCGCTGTTCAGCAGCGTGGTTCGATTCAAAGGTGGAAACTATGCGATCGTTTCGTCGCTTTTAGGAGAGAAATGGGGCGGCATCTATTCGCTTTGCTATTGGCTGACGCTTCTGAGCGGTAGCACGATTTGCTCGGCGCTTGGCAGTTATATCCATGCGATTTTTCCCATGATTAGCATTAAACTGGGCGGCACAGCACTCATAACCGTGTTTTATGTGCTTAACCTTTTTGGCGTAAAGCTTATGGCAGGCGCGCAGAGAATCATGACAAGTATCTTGGTCGCGGCGCTGCTGCTTTTCTCAATCGTCGGATTCGGTCATCTTTCTCCGAATGCGTTTGACTTTTCTCATCCGGATTTTATAACCAATGGTACCAGCGGTTTTCTTACGGCGGTTGTGCTGTTGCTCGGTTCCTGCATCGGACACAGCCTTGTTAGTGCATTCAGCTACAATGCTTTGAAGCCGAAAAGAGATATCCCCTTGGCAATGTTTATTGCAAGCGGAATCATTTTGGTACTTTATATGGCGGTGTCCTTTGTTGCCGGTAACGTTCTTCCGGTGAGCGAGGTCGCTGGTAAGCCTCTGACCTTGGTGGCAAAGAGCATTCTGCCTGGAATTCTGTATCCGCTCTTTATTATTGCTGGCCCCATGCTTGCGCTCTGCACCACAGCAAACTCGGGCTATCCGTCTATGACTGCCCCGGTCCATGCCGGAATACGCGATGGATGGATGCCGAAAGCTCTTGCCAAGACGAATAAACATGACATGCCGTGGATTCTCTATACGATCAAATATATTCTGAATGTGGGTCCGGTGCTCATTGGCTTCAATCTTCAGCAGCTTCTTGGCAATCTCGTTATGATAACCAATGCATTGAAGATTCTTGTGATTCTGGCAGTATTTATGATGCCGAAGAAATTTGGCGAACATTGGAAGAAATCTTGGCTATATATGCCAAACTGGGCCTTCTATCCGCTAATGACAATCTGTTTGGTAGCGCAGCTGGCAGTCATTTATCTTTCGTCTAAAACGGTGCCGCTGTCCTTGATTATTATGAATATTGTGGTTGGCATCCTGCTTGTCGGATATGCGTTGTATCGTTATTACACGAAGAAAACGTCGGTTAACCCGATCTATAGCTTTGAGGACTGAAAGGAGATATTTATGAAAATTACAAAAGTCGACGTCATGCTGCTCCACACGAAGCGAAAAGGAGGAGTAACGGGATGGCGTCCGGTTGTTTGCCGCATTTTCACGGATGAAGGAATATATGGCGATGGTGAAGCGGCGCTGGCATACGGCACGGCGGCTCCGGCTGCAATGGGCATGATCCAGGATCTCGCAAAACTCATCATAGGAATGGATCCGCTGGATAACGAAGTTATCTGGAACAAGATGTATAAAAGAACGTTCTGGGCGCAGAATGGAGGTCCAATCATTTTTTCGGGTATGTCAGCGATTGATATTGCCCTTTGGGATATTAAAGGTAAATTTTTCGGCCTTCCCGTATATAAACTGCTTGGGGGAAAAATGCGTGACAACCTGCGTTGCTATGCAAGTCAGCTTCAGTTTGGATGGGGAGAGGAAAACTCTCAGGCACTTACGAAACCCGAGCAGTATTACGAAGTCGCAAAAAAGGCTGTTGCTGAAGGCTACGATTGCGTGAAAGTGGATTTCCTGAGCTTTGACCGTGATGGGCGCGTACTTACGGCGGAAGATTGCACCAGACTTCTGAGCCCGTATTACGTGGGACTTGCAGAAGAGCGCATTGCTGCAACAAGAGACGCTGTTGGAACAAATGTGGATATAATTATGGAAAACCATTCGCGCCTTGACGCTGCTTCAGCGGTTCAACTTGGCAGGATGGCGGAAAAGTATAATATTTTCTTCTATGAGGAGCCGAACACGCCTTCTCCCAAAACAGCCCGGTTTATCAAAGAGGGAATGCGCATCCCGCTTGCTCACGGAGAGAGAATCTACACTCGTTGGCAGTATGCACCATACTTTGAGGACGGATCCCTGACCGTGATTCAGCCCGATTTGGGAAATACCGGAGGAATCACGGAGGGAAAGAAAATCTGCGACATGGCATACACATACGATATCGGTGTACAGACACACGTTTGCGCTAGCCCGCTGTCGCTGGCCGCGTCGCTGCATTTGGAATGTGCTATTCCCAACTTCGTTATTCATGAACACCACAGATGTTTCCTTACAAATTACAATAAAGAACTCTGCCTATTTGACTACCAGCCTGTGAATGGCAAGTTCCAGATACCGGAACGCCCCGGACTTGGCAATGAGTGGTCTGAATATAAGGCGCAACTGGTCATTACTGATAAATATCAGGGAAATCTCGAAGAGGGTAAAGGCATCCGCTTGGCCCTTATTCCAAAGGGAGAGACTCAGGTGGGTATTGATCTCGTGAGTCTGAAACCTCGTGATACTTATAAAGGTCACGGACTCCGCAAGGATCTGGCAGAGAAAATTGCAGAACTCAAACCGAAGTTTGTACGTTTCCCTGGCGGTTGTATGTTGCATGGACAGGGTCTGGACAATATCTATCATTGGAAGGAAACGGTAGGACCCTTGAAGGATCGCAAACCAGCCAGAAATCTCTGGAATTATCATCAGACCAGACAACTCGGTTTCTATGAGTATTTCCAATGGTGCGAGGATATGGGTGCAGAGCCATTGCCGGTATTGGCAGCGGGTGTACCTTGTCAGAATTCACAGCCTAATGCGCAAGGACTCTGCGGACAGCAGGGAGGTATTCCGATGGACCAGATGCCACAGTATGTACAGGATGTACTCGACCTGGTGGAGTGGGCGAATGGAGATCCTGCCACTTCTTCATGGGCCAAGATGCGTGCTGATGCAGGACATCCGGCTCCTTTCAATCTGAAGATGATTGGAATCGGAAACGAAGACCTGATTTCTACGACATTCAAGGAGCGTTATCTGATGATATGCAAGGCATTGAAGCAGAAATATCCTGATATCGAGGTGGTGGGAACGGTAGGACCTTTCCATTATCCTTCTTCAGATTATGTGGAAGGCTGGAAGATTGCTAAGGAAAACCGACAGTATATTGATGCGGTAGATGAGCATTATTACGAAAAACCAGGTTGGTTTATCAATCATCAGGACTATTACGACCATTATGACCGTAGCATGCCTAAGGTATATCTCGGTGAATATTCCACTCAGGAGAAGACTCATGGCAACCAGTGGGGCGACGCTCTTGCTGAAGCTCTCTATCTTATGCACGTGGAAAAGAATGGCGATGTGGTCTGCATGACTTCCTATGCGCCTCTCTTTGCCTACAGACATAATACTAACTGGAACCCGGACCTCATCTATTTCGATAATGAGAAGCCTTTCCTCACCTGCAGTTATTACGTTCAGCAGCTCTTCGGACAGTCGTCCGGTGATTACTATTACGGCGATTGCGTGAAGTTTGAGAATAAGGACGACAAGCATCTAGGACAGTCCGTCATCTACAATTCCAAGACTCGTGAGGTCTTCGTGAAGATGTGCAACTACACTGATGCTCCGCAGAAGGCTTCTTTCGACATATCCCGCTTCTCTGTAAAGCCACAGGCAAAGGTCACTGTCATCAAGGGTAATCTCGATGATGAGAACAATTACGACCGCCATCCGGTAAGCCCGGAGACAAAGACAGTAAAGGCAAAGAAGAAGCAGACCGTCACTCTCGCTCCGCATTCCATTGTGATGTATTCCTTCAAGAGATAGCAATCGCATCCCCTTCCATATCAATAAGGACAACCGTCCTTGGTTGCCCTCCCGAAAAAAGAAGCCTCTCCCTCCCAAGGAGAGGCTTCCTTTATGCCCGGTTATTCTCCAGCGTCCGCCACTGTGTAGCCCGCGTTACTGGGCAATTTCCGCCCCTAATAGCGAGGAAATCCCCCATTTCCCCCCATTTTCAGCCACAATGTAACATCAGAAAAAGTCTATGTAACAATCCGACTACAATAAATAAGGCAATTTATATACCTTTGCAAGCGGAAATAAACACAACCTATCATACTAAAACTATAATGACTCGCATTACGAAAATCTTTACTGTTATCTTCTCTTTCCTCGCATTCACCACGATGGTCAATGCGCAGACGAGAAAGAGTATCACTTCCGGTGGTCAGAAGAGGGAGTACCTTCAGTACGCCCCTTCCGACCTTGGAAGCAAGCGTCCACTGATTATCTCATGCCATGGCATGAATCAGAGTGCGCAGTATCAATGGGACATGCTCAAGGATGCCAAGACCCTTGCCGACAAGGAGAAGTTTGCCATCGTCCTTCCGGAGGGCATAAACAATGGCTGGGACATATCAGGCGACCGTGACATCAATCTCATCAAGGACCTCATAGCCCAGATGAAGAAGGACTATGACATTGATGAAAGCCGCGTCTATCTATCCGGTTTCTCCATGGGAGGTATGCTCACTTACCATGCCATGAACAAGATTCCGAACGTAATAGCCGCTTTCGCACCGATCAGCGGTTATCCAATATACGGATTTACCTACACCGGAAAGCGTGCCATACCCGTTATCCATCATCATGGCACGGGTGATGACGTGTGCGTATATAGTAATGTGCAGAGGAATATCGACGAGCTCGTCAAGAAAAACAAATGCAACACTACTCCTACCATCACCAAAAACTATGGTGGTTACAGCCATATCACGCGAAAGGAGTGGGGCAGCGGCACCGACGGAGTGAAGGTAGTGCTGATGGAACTCGCCGACAAGGGCCACTGGATCAGCAATGACGGTCTCTATACCCTTGATGAAATATGGAAGTTCTGCAAGAATTATTCCCTCGAAGCCAAGCCTGTCCAGGTGGAGATAACATCCCATTCCAATGGCGTAAAGACCTCCGAGAATGTCAATCTCAAGGTGAAAGCCACCAGTTCTGAGGGCAATATCACAGCTGTAAGGTTCTATCTCGACGGCACAAGGCAGGCTGAAGTGACCTCAGCACCGTTTGAATATCAGTATAAAGGGCTCTCTGACGGCACACATACCCTCCTTGCGCAGGCATTGGATGATAAGGACAACAAGAATTTTGCTAAGGTCAGCGTCACCGTGGAGAAAGGTTATGTCGATCCGGGAAAGTGCATTGCATATACCACATCTAAGGCTGGAGCCAATGCGTGGGACAATCAGGCAAGCTATGACTTGCCTTCTGCATTGACAAAGGGCAACAGTTACACCCTGACCATCAAGGCAAAAGCCTCTAAAAGCATTGATGTCGCATTCTGGCCTTCCGACACAAAGAGCACTAACCGCAACCAATGGGGCGGCACCAACGATGTGCAGTATCTCGGTTCAAATAAGGTTACCACCGAATGGGCTACCTATACATGGAAATTCAATGCACAGTTTCCTATCGACCGACTCAGCTTTATGTTCGGCACTCTTGACGGAACTATCTGTTTCGACGATGTAAAGATAGTGGATGATGCCATTGGAGTCAACTTCGTGGAGAACGGAGACTTCGAGAATGGCACCACTAAAGGATGGATGTCTGACAGCAATACGCCGTTTGCCATCGCTACTTCCGACGGAAAGACCGAGACCCCTGACGCTCCTAAGGAGCCTGTCATCCCTGATTCATGGGAATATGTGCAGCAGGGAGACCCTGATTTCCATATCTATCTCTGCTTCGGACAGTCGAATATGGAGGGCAATGCCGCCATCGAAGCACAGGACAAGACCGGAATTTCCGACCGTTTCCAGATGATGGCTGCCGTGGATTTCGGCACTAACCGCACCAAAGGACACTGGTATAAGGCAGTTCCGCCACTCTGTCGTCAGAACACCGGACTGACTCCTGCTGACTATTTCGGACGCACTCTCGTGGAGAAACTTCCGGAAAACATCAAGGTCGGCGTCATCAATGTGGCTGTAGGTGGAGCGAAAATCGAACTCTATATGGAGGAATTCAAGGACGCTTACATCGCTGGAGAGGCTGACTGGTTCAAGAATTTCTGCAAAGCTTATGACAATGACCCGCTCGGTCGCCTCATAGAAATGGGCAAACTCGCACAGAAAAAGGGCACTATCAAGGGCATATTGCTGCATCAGGGCGAGTCAAACAATGGCGCTTTTGACTGGTGCGGCAAAGTGGCAAAGGTCTATAACCGCATCTGTTACGCCCTCGGACTCGACCCTTCCAAGACACCTCTCCTTGCTGGTGAGACACTATATGCCGACCAGGGCGGTGCTTGCTCATGGCATAACACTGCCGCTCTCCCTCATCTGAAGGAGCATGTGAAGAATTCCTACGTCATCTCTGCTAAGGATCTGCCGGGCAATGGCGTGGATAAGTTCCATTTCAGTGCCGCTGGTTACCGCACGTTGGGCAAGCGTTATGCAGAGCAGATGCTCAAGCTCCTGCCGGAATACACTGGCATTGTCGAGCTTCCTGCAGCCCAGTCTCCTGAAAAAAACGATTCCATCTACAATCTCCAGGGACAATGCGTGGCGCAGATGGTAAAGGGACAGATCTATATTGTCAACGGAAAGAAAATACAATATTAGAAATATAGGCATGGAATGGCAATGGGTATGGCTACTCATTGCCATGCTATGACTTCCCGATAACCGTCCTGCTTTTGCCCGTTATTGCCGAAATGGAATAGCAAAGATTGTGCAATGGAATATAAATCTTCACACAATAGAATAATTAAAACCAATAAATGAATATGAATAATTACATCAAGACAGCCGCATTGGCTATCATCATGCTGGGTGGAATGGCAGTTTCCACATGCTTTGCCCAGCAGAACAACCCTCAAAAAGGACTGAAAGATGCCTACAAAGACTATTTCAAAGTCGGCGTAGCACTAAATACCCGCAACTTTTCCGATGCTGAACAGCAACTGACTCTCGCCAATTACAACAGCGTAACCTGTGAAAACGCGATGAAACCGGGCGAACTTCACCCTGCTGAAGGTGTCTGGAAATGGGAAGGTGCCGACAGTATTGCCAACTGGTGTCGCCGTCATCACATCCCGATGCGTGGTCATTGCCTCGTTTGGCATAGCCAGTTTGCCGACTGGATGATGTATGACAAGAAGGGAAAGTTCGTCAAGAAGGAGGTGTTCTACAAGCGTCTCCGCGATCATATCCACACTGTGGTCAACCGTTACAAGGATATCGTCTATTGTTGGGATGTGGTCAATGAGGCAATGGCTGACCAGCAGCGCCCTGCTTTCGGCGGTCGTAAAGCTGGAAGTCCATACCGTGAGTCTGCATTATACAAGCTCTGCGGCGATGAATTCATAGCTAAAGCATTCGAGTTTGCACGTGAAGCCGACCCGAAAGCACTCCTTTTCTATAATGACTACAATGCTGCTAACAAGGATAAGTGCCAGCGTATCTATGACATGGTGAAGAAAATGAAGGATGCCGGCGTGCCTATCGACGGCATTGGAATGCAGGGTCACTATAACATCTATGGTCCTTCTATGGACGATGTATCCGCTGCAATCGAGAAATATGCCACACTTGTCAAGCACATTCACATCACCGAGCTCGATATTCGTGCCAACGAAGAGATGGGTGGTGCCCTCAATTTCTCACGAAAAGGTGTGGAAATAAAGCCTTATATCAAGACTCTCCACGCCAATCAGTACAGCCAGCTCTTCAAGACATTGCGCAAATATAAGGACGTGGTGGACGTTGTCACCTTCTGGAACCTCTCTGACCGCGATTCATGGGTAGGCACATCAAACTATCCTCTCTTGTTCGACAAGGACCTGAAGCCTAAGACTGCATATTATGCCGTTAGGGATTTCAATCCTGCTCTCGATAATGTCAAGCCGATAGAGGACTTCAAACCGAGCGAACTCAACCAGCCGGGACAGCAATATCCGATGGTAAACTCACAGGGATATGCACGCTTCCGCGTTGAGGCACCGCAGGCTAAGTCCGTACTTGTCAGCCTCGGACTCGGTGGTACCGGTGGTACTGTGCTCCAAAAGGGTAAAGATGGTTTCTGGTATGGCACCACTGACGGACCGATGGACGAGGGATTCCATTATTATCACCTTACCATCGACGGCGGAGTGGTCAATGATCCGGGTGCAAAGAATTACTATGGATCATGCCGTTGGGAGTCTGGTATAGAGATTCCTGCACATGATCGAGACTTCTATGCGCTCAAGAATGTCCCTCATGGCAATGTGCAGAAGATTATTTTCCATTCTCCAAGCACCAAGTCAGAGCGTGTTGCCTATGTATATACACCGGCTGGATATGAGAAGAGCACCGTGGGCAAGAAGGGAAAGGAAAACCGTTACCCTGTGCTTTATCTGCAGCATGGATGGGGAGAGGATGAGACAGCGTGGTCAAACCAAGGACATGCCAACCTCATACTCGACAATCTCATCGCTGAAGGCAAGATAAAGCCGTTCATCATCGTGATGACTTACGGCATGACAAATGAGTGCAAATGGGGACATATGCACGAGTTTGACTGGACAGAGTTCCAGAAAGTCCTGATGGATGAACTCGTTCCGTATGTTGACAGCCATTTCCGCACCATCCCAGACCGTGACCATCGCGCTATGGCAGGACTCTCTATGGGTGGTATGGAGACGCATAATGCCACTCTCGCACGCCCTGAACTCTTCGGTTACTGGGGACTCTTCAGCGGTGGTATCTATCTTCCTGAAGAGCTGAAGGGCAAGCCAGCTCCTAAGCATATGTTCATCTCATGCGGCAGCAAGGAGAATCCTGACCGCGTGAAGCAAGCTGTCGAGACGCTGAAAGCTGCGGGATATAATGCCACAAGCCACGTTTCTGATGGCACAGCGCATGAGTTCCTCACTTGGAGACGCGCCCTCAAGGAGTTCGCTTCCATAATTTTCAAGTACTAATATTTATGCCTTTGATCTGAAATCCATTCCCGTTCTTTCATCGAAAGGGTGGGGTGGATTATTCTGAATCGCAACTATAATCTATCAAAATGAATACAATATTAAGCAAATTTCTCATTTCTGCCACTGCAATATTCACGTCATTGACGGCTGAAGCGCAGAATCCTATAGCCCAGACATACTTCTCCACCGACCCGGCACCTATGGTATATGGCGACCGTCTCTATGTTTTCACCGGACATGATGAGGAGAATGCCGACTTCTTCTGGATGCATGACTGGCGCCTTCTCTCCACTGTTGACATGGTAAACTGGCAGGATCACGGTTCGCCACTTAGTCTTTTCGACTTCAAATGGGCTGATGACAGGGCTTGGGCACCGCAGGTCATCGAGCGAAACAGCAAGTTTTATTTCTATGTTCCGGTGCATTCCAAGATCAGTAACGGCATGGCCATCGGAGTTGCTGTGGCTGATAATATCGAAGGACCTTATCATGATGCACTCGGAAAGCCTCTCTATGAGGACGGAAAGTGGGACCATATCGACCCTACAGTGTGGATTGATGATGACGGTCAGGCATATATTGCGTGGGGAAACCCTAAATATTACAGTGCAAAACTTAGCGATGACATGATTCATCTCGCTTCTGAAGTGAAGTGTGATACTACTGTAAAGCGCTACACGGAGGGACCATGGCTCTACAAACAGCGTTCTCTCTCAAAGAAGGAGATTAAGGATATGCGCCTTTCCAAGAAGGAACTGAAGGCTTCCGCATGGGGTAAATGGTTCCTTATATATGCTGCTGGCGGTGTGCCGGAGTGCATAGCATACTCTGAAAGCAATTCTCCGCAGGGACCATGGGAGTATAAAGGCGAGGTGATGGCACAGACCAATGCCACCAATTCCTTCACCAATCACTCGGGAATAATCGACTATAAGGGTCATAATTACTTCTTCTATCACACCGGTTGGTTGCCAAAGGGCGGTGGATTTGCACGCAGCGCTTGCGTGGAAGAGTTCAGATGGCAGAAGGATGGTCGCCTGCCTGTCATACTTCCTACCCGTGAGGGTCCTGCTCCTATCGCCACATTCTCGCCTTTCCGTCGTGTGGAAGCCGAGACAATGGCATTCTCTCACGGCATTCGCACAGAGTGGAACAGCAAGCAGCACCGCGTTTGGGTGAGCGACATACATAATTATGACTGGATCAAACTGTGTGAAGTGGACTTCGATACCAATGCTCCCGCCTCCCGATTAAGCATCGAAACCAGCGTGGCAAGTGCGCTGCAAGGCGGTAAGATGGAGGTTCGTCTCGACTCATTGAAGGGCAATCTCGTTGCCATAGTCGATGTTCCCCGCACTGGCGGCTGGGAAGAATGGCAGACAGTAAAGGCTTCTTTCACCAAGGAAGTGAAGGGAAAGCACGACCTCTTCTTCGTATTCCGTGGAAAGAAGGGCATGAAGCTCTTCAATTTCGATTGGTGGCGCATCCTGTAATGATAGCAATCACGGCTCATTATCGCAATAACCGTGAGCAATCCGCCACCGTGTCAGCCACATTACCGGCAGATGTTACCGAGCGTCCGCCACTGTGTCAGCCGCGTTACTGGCTGATTTCCCATCATAATATCATAACAACAGCAATGAAAAAGGACAATATCCTCCTACAGACAGCAATGCTTCTCCTCCCTGTCAGCGCCCTCAATGCGCAGACAAGTCCTGACGGCAAGCTTCAGGTAAAGGTGCTCTGTGCCGACGGCAAGCCCGTCTATACCGTCACATACGATGGAAAAGACTGCATGAAACCTTCGCCATTAGGCCTCAATACCAATATCGGTGACTTCACGAAAGACCTTTCCATCAGCAATTCCTCTGCTGTTCAGCCTGTGAAAACCGACTATACCTTATATAATATAAAGCGTAAGGACAACCATTACGAGGCTAATCAGCAGACATACACTTTCTCCCAGAACGGCAAAGACGTGATGAAAGCCACCTTCAGGGTGAGCAATCACAATGTAGCATTCCATTATGAACTGCTCCAGAGCAAGAAAGACGCAATGTGCATCGTGGTTAATGACGAGGCAACAGGCTTCCATTTCCTCGATGAAACCGTCACTTTTCTCTGTCCGCAGATGGGTCCGATGACCGGATTTGCACGCACAGCACCGAGTTATGAGACCCATTACGCAGCCGATGAGGCTATGGGTAAGAACGGTTGGGGACAGGGTTACACCTTCCCTTGCCTATTCAAAGCACCGTCAGAGCATGGCAATGTGTGGATATTGGCTTCCGAAACAGGCAGTTGCGGCAATTATCCCGGTTGCAAAATAGAGAACAATGGCGGTGGAAACTATAAGGTTTCATTCCCGAGCATGAAGGAAAACAACGGCTTTGGAAGTACTGGTGCGCAGATGGCTTTGCCTGAAAAGACACCGTGGCGTACGCTTACTGTCTCCCCAGACCTTAAGGATATCGTCGAGACGACAGTCACATGGGACGTTCTTGCCGCAGACAATGATGGCAAGAAGAATGGCATGGACGCTATTCGCACCATGCACCGTGAAGGCTATGGCCGTGGAGCATGGTCGTGGATTATAGCTGATGATGCCAGCTGCAACTACGAAACGCAGAAGCAATACATAGATTTCGCGGCGGCAATGGGATGGGAATCCCTGCTTATTGATGCCCAATGGGACCGTCAGATAGGTCGTGAGCGCATCGCAGACCTTGCCCGTTACGGAAAAGAGAAGGGCGTTTACCTCTATCTCTGGTACAATTCCAACGGTAATTGGAATGATGCTCCGCAGACACCACGCCATTGTCTCAGCACGGCAGCAGCGCGTCAGCAGGAGATGGAATGGCTTCAGCAGACCGGTATCCGTGGTATCAAGGTGGATTTCTTCGGTGGTGACAAGCAATGCACTATGGAATTATACCGTGATATCCTCGCTGATGCCCTCAAGCATAATGTCAAAGTCATCTTCCATGGATGCACATTGCCTCGTGGATGGGAGTATATGTACCCTAACTATGTAGCGAGTGAGGCAGTGAGAGCATCCGAAAATCTCCGTTTCTCACAAGGAGAATGTGACCGTGAGGCTATGGATGCCACGTTCCTTCCGTTCATCCGCAACGCTGTAGGCAGCATGGATTTCGGTGGAAGCACGCTCAACTGGTATTACAACAAGCACAATCAGCCGGGCAAAGGTGGCGGTCATCGCATCACATCTGATGTCTTTGCCCTTGCCACAGCAGTGCTTTTCCAGTCTCCTGTCCAGCATTTTGCCATGTCGCCAAGCAATCTTACCGACGCTCCTGCATGGGCTCTCGACTTCATGAAGAATGTGCCGACAGCATGGGAGAATATACGTTTCATCGCTGGTTATCCGGGAAAATACGTTGTTCTCGCCCGTAAGAGTCAGGCAGGAAAATGGTATCTCACTGCAATCAACGGCACAAAGGAGCCTCTCAAGCTCAAGATTCCGGTTGATATGTACGCTGCAGGTCAGACAGTTACCGTATATAGCGACAAGCCGACAAAGGAAGTGACTCCTGAAGGCACTGTAAAGCAGGTGAAGATAAGCAATTGAAAAATTGAGCACATTTTTACAGGAAAATCTGTAATGTGTTAAGGTA
>OQVL01001563.1_pt1 | contig 13737 bp, 9 predicted proteins | sample 1691501 | NCBI WGS metagenome assembly OQVL01 (sample SAMN03418253, study PRJEB22391) | human gut metagenome | biome: human-gut; feature: organic feature; material: feces | host: Homo sapiens | place: Tanzania | collected 2013-01
AATAATGGTAGCAGAATCAGGCTCCTTGGAGGTTAGTCCTGACATACCAGCAGCTTATCTGCCAGAGGATCCATGAATTTTCCAAAATTGGTGACCAGATTGTATTTTCTTGCAATCTTTCCGTCAAGCATATCTGTAAGTGATGCGGCTATGAATATTCCAAGTGCCACCCACTTCGACCATCCCGGTGACATATATAAAAACACGAGAAAGAATGGAATCATTATAGCTCTTAGTATTGTCAATTTGTTTGGTAAATTCATTCTACTATCACTCCTGTCAAGTCATATTCATTTGCCTCGGTTATCTTCACATCCACAAATGAACCGGATATCAATTCATATGGTGCGCTGACGAACACTATTCCGTCAACCCCCGGAGCATCTCTGTAGGTTCTTCCCACGTATACATCATCGTCGACCAGATATCCTTCAATGAGAACCTTCTGGGTGGTTCCGATCATCTGCTGGTTCTTCTCATAGGATATCTCCTGCTGAAGCTCCATGATCTCGTCACGCCATTTCGCAGCCAGCTCTCCATCCACCTGATCCTCGTACTCCGCAGCCGGAGTGCCCTCCTCAGGCGAATAAGTGAATACTCCAAGCCTGTCAAACTCGCACTCATCTACAAAGTCTACAAGACCATCGTGCAGTTCCTGTGTCTCACCTGGGAAACCAGATATGAGCGTGGTTCTGATAGCTATATCCGGCATGGCTGCCCTGAGTCTGCCGACAAGCTCCACAATGTCCTCTCTGCTGGTTCGTCTGCCCATTCTCTTAAGTATCGCATTCTCAGAATGCTGGATAGGTATATCGACATAATGGCAGATCTTCGGATTCGTGGCCATAACTTCTATAAGTTCATCTGTTATCTCCTCCGGATAACAGTACAGAAGTCTTATCCACTCTATGCCTTCTATCTCACTGAGTTTTGTGAGAAGCTCCGGAAGCTTCTTCTCACCATACAGATCAACTCCGTACAGCGTAGTCTCCTGTGCCACAAGGACAAGCTCCTTTATACCATCAGACGCAAGCTTTTCGGCGGATGCGATCAGGCTGTCCATCGGCATGCTTCTGTATCTGCCTCGTATGTGAGGTATTATACAATAAGTGCACAGTTTATTACAACCTTCTGCGATCTTAAAATACGCCATCGACGCATTTGTCGTTACTATTCTCTCAGCAATCGGCCTTGGAGTATAATTTATATCATCTACGATCGACTCCTCGTCGGTTCCTATGGCCTCAACTATCTTATCATAATTGGTTGCACCGATAATGACATCGATCTCCGGAAGTTCCTTCATTATCTCGTCCTTATATCTCTGGGACAGACATCCCGCAACGATAAGCTTTTTAAGTTTTCCGGTTTTCTTCAGTTCTCCCATCTCGATGATGGTGTTGATGCTCTCCTCTTTCGCATCGCTGATGAACGCACAGGTATTTACAACTATTACATCTGCCTCTGTCTCATCATTTGTAAGCTGGTGTCCTGCTTTGTTCAGCAATCCGAGCATGACCTCGCTGTCCACCAGATTTTTATCACAGCCTAGTGATATGAGTAATACTTTCATCTGTTCTCCAATAATTTCGCACTTGTTCTTAGTTTATATTTATTGATTCCACGCAGTTTGACATGAGCATGGCTATGGTCATAGGACCAACTCCGCCAGGTACAGGAGTTATGGCTCCGGCAACTTCCTTGGCTGATTCAAAATCTACATCACCGCAGAGCTTGTTGTTCTCATCTCTGTGGATTCCCACATCTATAACTGTTGCACCTTCCTTGATGTAAGATGCATCGATCATCTTTGGCTTTCCTATTGCGACCACGAGTATATCAGCACGTCTGCACACGTCCTTGAGATCCTTTGTTCTGGAATGGCATACGGTTACTGTACCATTCTCGCGGAGCAGCAGCATGCTCATAGGCTTACCGACTATATTGCTTCTGCCGAGTACCACGCATTCCTTGCCCTCTATCTCTATTCCGGATCTCTTGATGAGCTGGATAACTCCGGCCGGTGTACATGACACAAAGCCCGGCTGTCCTATGCTGAGCGCACCAACACTCATCGGATGGAAGCCGTCCACATCCTTCTTAGGAGATATGGTCTTTATGACCTTATCCTCATCTATATGCTTTGGAAGTGGGAGCTGTACAAGTATTCCGTTCACCTTTTCATCAGCGTTGAGCTTCTCTATAAGTGCAAGAAGCTCATCCTCTGTTGTCTCCTCTGGGAGCTCGTATGACAGGGAACCTATTCCTATATACTCACATGCCTTCTTCTTGTTGCCAACATATACTGATGAAGCAGGATCATTGCCGACCTGAATAACAGCAAGGCATATCTCTACACCCTCTGCCTTAAGTCCTGCAACCTTCTCCTTGAGCTCATCCTTTATCTGTTTTGATATAACCTTACCATCTATAAGCTTATACATTTATCTGTCCTCCTAGAATAATCCGACGATCTTGCCGTCATCATCCACATAAATTCTCTCTGCAGCCGGAGCCTTTGGAAGTCCAGGCATGGTCATGATCGTTCCGGTAATCGCTACCACAAATCCTGCTCCTGCACTGACATAAACCTCACGGATATTTATATCGAATCCTGTAGGTCTTCCAAGCTTCTTTGGATCATCTGACAGAGAATACTGGTTCTTTGCCATACATACAGGGAAGTTACCGAAGCCCATCTCCTCGATCTTGGCGATGGCCTTGCCGGCCTCTGCACTGTATGTAACACCATCCGCGCCATATATCTCTGTAGCGATACAGTTGATCTTATCCTTTATTGAAAGGCTGTCATCGTAGAGCACCTTGAAGTTGCTCTTCTTGTTCTCCAGCGTGTTGAGCACTGCATTTGCAAGGTCTATACCACCCTTGCCTCCCTGCTCCCATACATTTGCAAGAGCAAAATCGCAGTCTCTGTCCTCGCAGAACTTCTTGACAAAGTCAAGCTCTGCCTGGCTGTCTGTGACAAATCTGTTCAGTGTAACAACAACAGGAACGCCATACTTCTGAAGATTCTCAATATGCTTTTCAAGGTTTACTATACCAGCCTTAAGCGCGTCGAGATTCTCCTCGCCGAGATCTGCCTTTGCAACTCCGCCATTGTACTTGAGTGCTCTTACTGTAGCAACCAGAACCACCGCATCCGGCTTAAGGTTGTTCATACGGCACTTGATATCGAAGAACTTCTCAGCTCCGAGATCTGCGCCAAATCCTGCCTCTGTTATTACATAATCTGCAAGCTTTAATGCTGTCTTTGTAGCCATTACACTGTTACATCCATGTGCTATATTTGCAAATGGTCCACCGTGTACGATTGCCGGTGTATGCTCAAGTGTCTGGATAAGGTTTGGCTTGATGGCATCCTTTAAGAGCGCTGCCATAGCTCCTACAGCCTTGAGATCAGCCGCTGTCACAGGCTCATTGTCCATGTTGTATGCAACGATTATTCTGCCAAGTCTCTCCTGAAGATCCTTCATGTCACTTGCAAGGCAGAGAATAGCCATGATCTCCGATGCAACTGTGATGACAAATCCATCCTCTCTAGGCACTCCGTCGACACGCTTTCCAAGTCCGACAACTGTGTGTCTGAGAACTCTGTCGTTCATATCCATACATCTCTTGAACACTATTCTGTTCACATCTATTCTCAGTGCATTTCCCTGCTGGATATGGTTATCCATCATGGCTGCAAGGAGATTGTTTGCAGATGTTATAGCATGAAAATCTCCTGTAAAGTGGAGGTTGAGATCCTCCATAGGTACCACCTGTGCATATCCGCCGCCGGCTGCACCACCCTTGATTCCAAAACATGGTCCAAGTGATGGCTCACGAAGTGCGATAACCGCCTTCTTTCCAAGCTGTCCCATAGCCTCACCAAGTCCTACAGTGATTGTCGTCTTTCCCTCTCCTGCAGGTGTTGGATTGATGGCTGTAACGAGGATAAGCTTTCCGTTCTCGTTGCCCTCAACCTTCTTTATAAGCTCATCTGAGAGCTTTGCCTTGTACTTTCCATAGAGATCGAGGTCATCCTCTGATATTCCAAGCTTTGCAGCAACCTCCCTTATGTGCTCCATCTCAGCCTTCTGTGCAATTTCAATGTCTGTCATCATAGCTCTTATCCTCCGCTTTTTATAAATTAGTGTCTATATATTCATCAAACTGTTCCTGAGTCATCAGGATCTTTCTGGCCTTTGTGCCCTCCTCCGGGCCAACTACTCCCGCGGCCATAAGCTGATCCATGATCCTTGCGGCTCTGTTAAAGCCTATCTTGAACGTTCTCTGAAGCATACCTATAGAAGCTTTTTCTTTCTCTATAATGAATCTTCCCGCTTCCACGAAATATTCATCCTTATCACTGGCTGAAGATCCCCCTATCGCTGTGGCACCTGAACCGCCACTTCCCGATATGGACTTAGCCACCTCGTCATCGTATGTTCCAACACCGTTACTGTTCTTAAGGAAATCAACAACGGCTGTAACCTCATCATCTGACACAAATGCGCCCTGTACTCTGACCGGCTTAGGATATCCTGTCGGATAGAACAGCATATCTCCCTTTCCAAGAAGCTTCTCCGCTCCCACCATATCAAGTATGGTTCTGGAATCAACTCCCGACGAAACTGCAAATGCTATTCTCGATGGAACATTCGCCTTTATAAGACCCGTTATGACATCAACCGACGGTCTCTGTGTCGCTATGACAAGATGTATTCCCGCCGCTCTGGCAAGCTGTGAAAGTCTGACTATTGCATCCTCGACCTCGCCGTGTGCAACCATCATAAGATCCGCAAGCTCATCCACTATAACCACTATCTGTGGCATCTTGGTCAGTTTCTCTCCATCGGCTCCTGCTATAACGGCATTTTCAACCTTGTCATTATATCCCTGTATATTACGTACACTGTGCTCAGCAAAAAGCTGGTATCTTCTGGTCATCTCCATAACTGCCCAGTTGAGTGCCCCTGCCGCCTTCTTTGGATCTGTTACGACCGGTATCAAAAGGTGTGGTATACCATTGTAACATGCAAGCTCAACCATCTTAGGATCTATCATGATGAGCTTAACCTCCTCCGGTGTGGCTTTGTACAGTATACTCATTATAAGTGTATTGATACACACTGATTTACCTGAACCTGTGGCTCCGGCGATCAGAAGATGTGGCATCTTGGCAATATCGGTTGCGATGACCTGTCCGCTTATATCCTTACCAACCGCAAACGCTACCTTTGACTTGAGATTCTTGAAGTTATCCGACTCTATGAGTTCTCTGAACGCAACGATCGAGTTCTCCTTGTTAGGAACCTCTATTCCAATGGCCGCCTTTCCAGGTATCGGCGCCTCTATACGTATATCTGCAGCCGCAAGGTTTAGCTTGATGTCATCTGCCAGGTTAAGTATCTTGCTGACCTTGACTCCCTGCTCCGGCTGCATCTCAAATCTCGTTACAGCAGGACCGCAGCTATAGTTTGTTATGGTTACATTGACGCCAAATGTCTCAAGGGTATTCTTGAGCTTGATGGCAGTCTCCCTGACATGGGCATCCCTGTTGGAATTGTTCATCTTTTTAGGCTGGGACAGCAGATCTGCCGTTGGGAATTTGTATTTTCTTCCCTCCTGGTACTGCTTTGAGCTCTCAGTCTGTGCAGCCGGCTTCTTTTTGCTTTGAGCTGCGGCATCCGGCTTCTCCTCCTCGGCAAATGCAGAGTCATAGAGCGGATTGTAATCTGACACGCTCTCTGGATGCATATTGCCATTTACCGCTCCCGCAAGGACATCCTCCGCATCATCAGCAAATGAAAGTATCTCGGCATCCTCCATATCAGTATCCACAGCAACCGGCTTCGGTTCTTCAGGAGTTACGACCACCGGCTTCTTCCGCTTCACCGGTGCAGTCTTACGTACCGGCTTCTGAACAGGCTTCTCCCTGTCTATCTGAACCGGATTGACGATCTCCTCACTGTCAGTCATGACAATCTTTTCTATATCATTGTTAAATTCATCATAAGACATATCCACAGCGTCAGCTCCAGGAGTGAGCTCATGGACATCCTCCATGGCAAAGAAATCCCTAGCAGGCTCCCTCTGTACATCCTTCTGAGTCTTAGTCTTCCTTGGCTTGACCTGTGTTGCAGCAGTCCTGTCGGAAGCTCTGTCGCCCTTGGAATTATCACTGCTGTATACATTGAGATTTGCCATCGAAGGTCTCACTCTGCGGACCGGAGTATCATTTACATCATGTGAATAATAGCCATCGTCATATCTGTCACTTTGATACTCCTCATCTTCATACTGTTCGTCATCATCGCTTTCTCTGCGCTCACGGATAGATGCTATGAAAAGTTTAATCTCGTCTATAACTGATATCTCCGTTATGAGAATGAACATGATAACCGCAACTATAAATATTACTATGCACGCACCCGGAACTCCAAGCAGTGTCCTTATCGCAAAGAATATTCCTCCGCATATAACTCCTCCGCCCGATCTGTCCTTATACCCATCCATGTACAGAACCTTGACCGACTCAAAGGTCGATGAATATATAGCCTGAAATACCATGGACAACAGGATGAGCACAACGCCAAAATATACAACCTTTTTGACGATCTTTCTCCTGAAATCATTTGATATAAGATAGGCAGCCGACACAAACAGATATACCGGGAATATGTACTCGCTGAAACCGATTATTCCAAAGAAAAATCCTGATACAGTATCTCCAACTATTCCGCAGATCCTGAAATTTGCAAGCAGCAGAAATACTGAAAATGCAAAGAGAACTATGAGTATGATCTCACTTCTCATCTGCTTCTGCCTTACCAGCTCCTCTTCCCGGGCTTTGCGTTCTATGGCAGCCTTTGATCTGGCAGACGTTTTTTTCGATGCAGTATTCTTCTTCGCAGATGTCCTGTTATTTGATCCACCTCTTGAAGAATTCTTCGCCACAGTCTTTTTAGACCTAGCATTTTTAGACGTGCCATTCTTTGATGTATTGTTCTTATATGACTTTTTATTTCCAGTAGCCATTTTCTACCTCTATTCTTAATCTAAGCGACAAAATACCATATTACAGACACGATTCCTGCGATCATACAATATATGGAAAATCCCTTAAAGTTCTTTTTCTTTACCGTATAAAGCATAAATTTTATACATATGTATCCGACAACGCCGGCAACGATCATACCAACTATGTAATTAACGACCTCCGCCCCTGAGATTGATGCCTTGAACAGATCAGGTATCTCCAGTATGGCAGCGCCAAGAACAGCCGGTATAGACATTATAAATGAATACTTTACCGTGAATTTTCTTGTGTAGCCGCATGCCAGGCCTGCAGTTATCGTACTTCCGGATCTGGATATTCCGGGAAGTGTGGCAACAGCCTGTGCCAGTCCAACAAATATGGCATTTCTGTATGTAGCCTTTGCAGCACTCTTCTTACCAGCCGGCAGTCTGTCCGCAAAGTACAGGATAACAGATGTTATACACAGACAGATACCCGGTATCAAAAGTGTATCTCCCGCATGTCCTATAGCTTTGTCAAACGGGACTGCGATCACCGTCGTCGTAAGAGTTGACACGAGTATGAGCATAACAAACTTTCTATATGCCGTACACACGATCTTCCTATACGGATATATCTGTCCCTCCTTCGAGGTCTTGTTCTTTATGAAATTCACCAGATTGACACAGCAGTCTCCAACTATCTTGAATCCCTCTATAACGAGCTTCTTTATATCTGCCCAGTAGACTATAAATATGGCAACCAGCGTGCCTAAATGGAGCAGTATGTCAAATAATATACCCGTATCGGTCTCCACTCCAAAAATATTCTTGAAAATAGCCAGATGTCCCGAACTGCTGACTGGAAGAAATTCTGTAGCTCCCTGTATTATTCCCATCAAAATTGCCTGTAATAAGCTCATGATCAACCTCCCTTGATCGATGTTTATACAATATCCTATGGAATTTTACTATCATTTTCTTAATTAATCAAGTCATACAGCGTTTTTAAAGCCGCCGACATACCACCGATTCTGTCTATAACCCTTTTTTCGACAGCCTGTTTTCCTATCAGGACCGAGCCCACATCCTTGGTCAGCTCTGTCGTGTTAAACATAAGTTTCTCCAGTTCTTTCCTGTCTATAGATGAGTGATCCACTGTGAACTGTATGATCCTCTCCTGCATCTTCTCTATATATTCAAAGTTCTGCTTAACTCCAAGCACCGCCGTATTTGTCCTTATTGGATGAACTATCATCGTTGCGGTCGGCACTATAAAAGACACATTTCCCGACACCGCCAGAGGAACTCCTATGGAATGTCCGCCGCCAAGCACGATATTGACGACCGGCTTTGACAGGCTGGACAACATCTCAGATATGGCAAGTCCGGACTCAACATCGCCTCCGACCGTATTTATCAGAGTCAGGACTCCCTTTACATCTCCACAGTTTTCTGCCTGGGCTATCACCGGAAGCAGCTTCTCGTAGCTTGTACTCTTCATACCGGCAGGAAGCTTGTCATGCCCCTCAATCTCTCCATATATTCCACATAACAGTATATAACCTCCACCTGGAACATCCATAACATGTATGTTGTCAGTGAGTTTTAACCTCTCAGCGATCGATACCGATTCCACTTCGCCTGCACCACCTTCCAACCCCGATCTACTCATTCCGCATCAGGGCAAAAATTAAGAAGGGCTGAGCCCTTCTTAACTTAATATGGTATAAATAATGTATTTATATTCATTACATTACAAGCACGATATCGTTTGTATCAGCAAGCTTGTCAGCAGGGATATAATTGGTCTCAAGTTTCTCACCATTTAATGTGAGGCTCTGGAAACCGCTCTCATGTCCATCCGGATTCTGTACCTTGATGGAAAGCTTCTTGCCTCTGAACATCTTCTCGATCTCGAACTCTTTCCAGTCTGATGGAACTGAAGGTGCGATCTTGATTCCGCCAAAGTCAGGTCTCATACCCATGATTCCCTCAACGCAGCCTACCATACATGTGGATGCTGTACCTGTGAGCCAGTGTACATGAGCACGTCCCTCAAATGGGCTTCCCACAGACTCTGTGAACTGTCCGTGGCAGTATGGCTCAAGCTTTCTGATCTCTGCCTTGTCGTTCATGGATGCAGGTGAGCTCTCATTGAAATACTCGAACGCTCTGTTTCCATGTCCCATGAGTGCCTCGGCAAGTATGATCCAGCCCTGTGGCTGTGAGAATATACCCGCATTCTCCTTTGTACCTGCATTGAAAAGAAGCATGAGCGCTCCATCAAATGCATGCTCTCTGTATGGAGGGAACATAAGTCTCACACCGTACTCTGTATTCAGTTCTCTGTGAACTGACTCAAGTGCAAGCTCGGACTGCTCTCTTGTTGCAAGCCCGCTTATAACTGCCCATGACTGAGGGTTCAGCCACATACTTGCCTCAGGATCGTTCTTTGAGCCGATGACCTGTCCACCTTCCTTGTATCCACGGATAAATCTGTCATCCTCCCAGCACTTCTCCTGGATGGTCACACCCATCTTGTACTGAATGCTGTTGATATAATCTATGTACTCTGTGTCATCCTTCATCTCTGCAAAATACTTGATAACTGTCATCGCATAGTAGAGCTGCATAGCAACAAATGTCGACTCGCCCCTCTTTCCAAGTCTCAGACAGTCATTCCAGTCTGCCCAGAGTCCTGCCGGCATACCGTTGTCTCCAAGCCTGTTCATGGAGAAATCAATCGCTCTCTTAAGGTGCTCATATACTGTGCCCTTGTCCTTGTTTGCAAATGGAATAACCTCATCTATAAAGTCTAAATTACCTGACTCAGAAATATACTTATATACAGTTGGGAACAGCCAAAGTGCGTCGTCTGCACGGTATGCAGGATGTCCTGTCTCCTGTACATATGATGGATCATCCGGTGTGTCCTCATGTCCTGCATTGTGTGTGAACTTTACAAGTGGAAGTCCACCGCCGTTGTCAACCTGTGCCGACAGCATGAATCTGATCTTCTCAAGAGCCATCTCAGGTGCAAGGTGAATAACACCCTGAATATCCTGAACTGTATCTCTGTATCCATATCCGTTTCTCAGACCACAGTATGAGAACGATGCAGCTCTTGACCATATGAATGTCATGAAACACTGGTATGCATTCCATGTATTTACCATGTTGTTGAATGAATCACTAGGTGTGTGCACCTGGAAGTTGTTGAGCTTTGAATGCCAATACTCGATCAGCTCGTCAAGCTCCTTCTGACATGCTGCGGCAGGATCTGCGTATCCGGCTATGACAGCATTTGCAGCGTCATTGTCCTTCATTCCGACTATGAATGCAAAATCCTTTGACTCGCCCGGAGCAAGTGTGAACTTTGTCTGGAGTCCACCGCAGGCATTGCTGTTGTAGTTGAGCTTGTTGCCAAGATCACCATTTATAACTCCGACAGGATCACCATATCCATGATATCTTCCAAGAAATTCCTCCTTGTCACCACAGTATGATGCAACATCACTTCCGGCAAGTGCAAAGAATCTTCTGTTTGCCTTACTTCCATTGATCTCAGCCTTCTCGACATTCTCGTTGATGACCTGAAGGATCTTGTTGTTATCCATGAAATATGTTCTTGTTATAAAGAGTGTATACTGAAGATTTACCTGATCCTGCTCATAGTTGCAGTCATTTGTAAACTCGCAGTATCCGATTGCTGACAGATTACGTGGTCTGTCAGAATTGTTGGTAACTCTCACCTTCCACACTTCATGCGTCTTGTTAAGTGGAACATAATACAGCACCTCTGACTTGATATCAGAATACTCTGCATACATCTTTGTATATGCCGTTCCATGGTGACACTCACTCTTATACACATCAAGACTCTTGCCTACCGGCTGCCATGATGCTGACCAGTAATCCTTTGTGTCATCATCGCGAAGATATACATATCTTCCAGGCTGGTCAAAGCTGTTAAATATGTATCTCAATATTCTTCCGTTTGCTCCTGACTTCTCAAAGCTGTAACCACCTGCATTGTTGGAGATTATAGCTCCATATTCCGGTGAACCGAGGTAGTTTGCCCAAGGTGCTGGCGTGTCTGGTCTGTCAATTACATACTCTTTGTGCTGTTCGTCAAAATAACCGTATTTCATATGTTCCCCCTTAAATCTGTTTTAGCATTTATTTTAGTTTGTTTGCTTTCTGTCTACTTTTACTCACTGCAAACATTGTAGTTATTAGAATGCCCCGGAACCGGCCATATAACTGACCGGCTTCGAGACATCAGATTTACCCTTATAAAATAATATCAAACACCCTTATAGTTATTTATTATTTACTGTACATCCTTGAGGCTCAGGCTTATTCTTCCTGCTCTCTCATCGATCTTGATGACCTTAACGTCAACCTCATCACCAACGTTTACGACATCCTCAACCTTTGCAACTCTCTTATCTGAAAGCTTTGAGATGTGGATGAGTCCGTCCTTGTTAGGTGCAAGTGATACGATAGCTCCACAGTCGATAACCTTAACAACCTTGCCATGGTAGTTCTTGCCAACCTCAAGAGGCTCTACGATCATGTTGATCATCTCGATAGCCTTGTCCATACCTGCCTGCTCTACGCCACAGATAGAGATTCTTCCCTCATCATCGATATCGATCTTAACACCTGTCTCCTCGATGATAGTGTTGATAGTCTTACCTCTCTGTCCGATAACCTCACCGATCTTCTCTGGATCGATCTTGATCTGCTTGATCTTTGGCGCGAACTCATTGACCGTTGGTCTTGGAGCTGCGATGGCCGGCTTCATACATGTCTCCATGATGAAGAGTCTTGCCTCACGTGTTCTTGCGATAGCCTCCTCAACGATAGGTCTTGTAAGTCCGTGGATCTTGATATCCATCTGGATAGCTGTGATACCCTCTGTTGTACCTGTTACCTTGAAGTCCATATCTCCGAAGAAGTCCTCAAGTCCCTGGATATCTGTAAGAACGATGTAATCGTCGTCTGTATCACCTGTTACAAGTCCGCATGAGATTCCGGCAACCATAGCCTTGATAGGAACACCGGCAGCCATGAGTGACATACATGATGAACATGTTGATGCCATTGATGTTGAACCATTTGACTCAAATGTCTCTGATACGGTTCTGATAGCGTATGGGAACTCCTCCTCACTTGGAAGTACAGGAAGAAGTGCTCTCTCAGCAAGTGCACCGTGTCCGATCTCTCTACGTCCTGGTCCTCTTGAAACCTTTGTCTCTCCTACTGAATAAGCAGGGAAGTTGTAGTGGTGCATATATCTCTTTGATGTAACGTTCTCATCAAGTCCATCAACTCTCTGGATCTCAGAAAGTGGAGCAAGTGTACATACGTTACAGATCTGTGTCTGTCCTCTTGTAAACATAGCTGAGCCGTGGACTCTAGGAATGATGTCAACCTCAGCAGCAAGTGGTCTGATCTGGTTGATAGCTCGTCCATCAGGTCTCTTGTGATCCTTGAGGATCATCTTTCTTACTGTCTTCTTCTGATACTGGTATATAGCGTCTGGAAGAACTGCAAGCCACTCCTCGTTGTCTGCAAATGCCTCCTCAAGCTTCTCTGTGATCTGTCTGATGTTCTCCTCACGAACCTGCTTCTCATCTGAGAATACAGCCTCCTCCATAGCTGCTGGAGGAACGATCTCCTTGATCGCTGCAAAGAGCTCCTCTGGAACTGCACAGCTTACATATGAATGCTTTGGCTTGCCAACCTCAGCTACTATCTCATTGATAAATGCGATGATGTCCTGGTTGATATCATGAGCCATATATATAGCCTCGATCATCTTAGCCTCTGGTACTATGTTTGCACCGGCCTCGATCATGATAACCTTCTGTGATGTAGATGCAACTGTGAGCTTCAGATCACCCTCATCCCACTGCTTCTGTGTTGGGTTGATGATGAACTCTCCATCGATGAGACCTACCTGTGTCATGGCACATGGTCCGTCAAATGGAACGTCTGATATACATGTTGCGATAGATGATCCGAGCATTGCAACCAGCTCTGGTCTGCACTCTGGATCTACTGACATAACAAGATTGTTGAGTGTTACATCATTTCTATAGTCCTTAGGGAAAAGAGGTCTCATAGGTCTGTCGATTACACGTGATGTGAGGACAGCGTTCTCTGATGCCTTACCCTCTCTCTTGTTGAATCCTCCAGGTATCTTTCCTACTGAATATAACTTCTCCTCATACTCTACTGAAAGTGGGAAGAAATCGATTCCGTCTCTTGGCTTCTCTGAAGCTGTACATGTTGAAAGCACTGTTGTGTCACCGTACTTGATAAATGCAGCACCATTTGCCTGTGCAGCTACTCTGTTGATATCAACAGTGAGCATTCTGCCAGCGATCTCTTTCTGGTATCTCTTGAATTCCTTACTCATCTCAAAATCTCCTTGATTTAATATTTATTTGTATTGTGGAAGACGTCGAAACAACTATAAAAAACACCATGTCTTATAACCTTTTTGCCATCTTTCAGCGATGATCCATGATATTCTTTATAGAAGTCTCGATATGTCATTCCACAATCTTTTAAATTTTATCATACGAATATAAAAAATACAATATCCAAACACCTCTGTTTACACTATTTGATACCATAAAAAAGTGTCCGGGCAAATAAAAAGGAATCATGCGTATACACATGATTCCCATAATTGTT
>OQVL01001565.1_pt1 | contig 13734 bp, 13 predicted proteins | sample 1691501 | NCBI WGS metagenome assembly OQVL01 (sample SAMN03418253, study PRJEB22391) | human gut metagenome | biome: human-gut; feature: organic feature; material: feces | host: Homo sapiens | place: Tanzania | collected 2013-01
GTGCCCGGCAATGCCCGCGTAGAGCTTGAAAGCAACGAGCAGTATGTTTCCTATGACGCCGACGGCGGTCAGCCGCGCGACGATTTTCTTTTCAGACATGACAGATCCCCTCCACGGTATAATATGCACTTCACGAGCCGAGGGGAATAAAAAATACAGTCCCCCTCGGAACATACTACTGTCCCGCAGAGACTGTCTATCTTCTCTGCTGCCGCCTTTCGGCGACCCGGCTGACGGAAAGATACGCTGCCTGTTCAGTTTGTACTGTTGTCGTATACGCGATGCAGTGCAAAGAGTTTATGAGATACTAACACGTGCCATGCCTTTTGTCAATGGTAAGAGTGTGAATAAATGAAAACATAAAATTTGCCCCGGGTCATGTGACCCGGGGCGCGAAACAAAAATGGAGAGAAAAGGATGGAATGTAGCGAATTAATTATGCTGCCAGCTTGGAAGCTATCATTGCGGCGGTGAGCAGCACCACGATGATCGACAGCATTATCAGGCGGCGCCTGAGGATTCCGGGCATTGCGCCGGCCTCATTCGGCCAGCAGCTTGCCGAGCAGACGGCAGGCCGCAAGACCCTGCGCGTCGGGAGCTTCATTGCAGATGACGCTCTCGCAGCAGAGCTTTATGCCGGAAGCGGAGCAGTCGTCTTCCCAATTGCGCATCCAGTCGCCATCGCCGCCAGCAGGAACAGCGCTCTCGTCACGGGACCCAGTGCAAAACATGTAACGACCAGTATTATAAGCACCGTCGCCGATATAACTCTTGTTTTCAAGACAGTTACCCTCTTTCGTTAAAAGTGCAGATTTAACACCTAATATAACATATTAATATGCCGTCTACAACAACAAATGGTTTCAATTATCGTAAAATGGCCTTAATGGAAAAATAATTCTTGTGTTTTTCGCAAAAAAATGTGATACTTAATCTAAATATCCGTCTTTATAATTAGAGTTAGGAGTTTGTTGTGGACGATCGGCGTATTGTTGAGCTTTTTCTGGCGCGTTCCGAGGAAGCTCTGTTACAAATAGATATTAAATACGGCCGCTATTGTCACCGCGTGGCATTCAATGTGCTCGGAAATGCCGAGGACAGCGAAGAATGCGTGAATGATGCCTACATGAGGGCCTGGGGAAGCATCCCGCCGAACGAACCGGATTCGCTTTCGGCCTACATAGGGAAGATAACCCGCAATATCGCGCTCGATAAGCTGCGGCGGAAAAACAGCTCAAAGCGCGGAAACGGCGAGGTGCCGGTGCTGCTTGATGAGCTTGCCGAGTGTGTATCGGGCGTCGACGAGTTTGAGAGACGGCAGGATTCCGAGGATATAACGAACGCGCTGAACAGCTTTCTTGAAACGCTCAGCGCCGTGGAGCGAGGAGTTTTTATGAGGCGATACTGGATGATGGAGCCCATTGCCGATGTCGCCGAGCGGTATGACATATCGGTTTCAAAAACAACTACGATGCTTTTCAGACTGCGCGGCAGACTGAAAAAACATTTCATGAAAGAAGGTATATCTCTTTGAAGAGCGACAGATTGCTCAGAGCCATGGGCTCCGTAAAAGATGAATATATTGAAGAGATAATGACCGAAAGCGTGAAAACGGCGCGCAGGCGCTCCGGCTCACGCAATGTCATCGCGTCCATAGCCGCGAGCCTTGCCATAGTCATACTCGGTACGGGTGTGATAGCCGCAAACGGCCCGCGTGTGGATAAGGACGAGATGACGCTCACCTCCGTCGTGCAGAGCGTCAGCATGGCGCACAACAGCGTTATTATGATCGACGTTAACCCCAGCATACGCATCGAGGTAAACGACCGTGACATCGTCGTGAATGTTGAAGGACTCAATGAAGAATCGCAGCCGGTGCTCGAAGGACTTGAGCTCAAGGGCAAGGACTATAAGACAGCCGTTACGGAGATCGTGACCTCGCTTCAGGAGAAGGAGTATATAACGAACCTTAAAAATTCGATACTCATAAGTGTTGCCGCGTCGAGCGACGATATTGCACGGGGGATGCTCAAGAGCACGGTCGAAACCGTCGAACAGATAGACAAGGCCGTCGATTACGGCTTCTCGATACTTGGTCAGATAATAAGCCGCGATGCTGCCTCTGCCGCGACGGCTGAGAAATTCGGCATCTCCGAGGGACGCGTCGATATCATAAACAGGTTTATCTCCGAGCACGGAGACTACAGCTTTGACAAGCTTGTTAAGAATAATATCCAGCTTTTGAACCAGCTGTTCGAGTATGTCGGCCTGCCCGAGGGCGTTGAGCGTATCGGCTCGGTCGCGGGGGTCATTCCGGAGGAGTATGAGGAAAAGCTCAGGCTCAATGAGCTCAGCTGCGACGAGCTTGTGAGCTTCACCAGCGCCATCAGCGATTTCTATGATAAGCTCAGTGAGTACTATAAGCCCGGTGATGTTGTCAAGCGCATAGGCTATGAGTTCAGCATTGCCGAGAGCAGCACCGAGGACGGACAGAAGCTTTGGGCCGTGCTGGCCGAGAGCCTGACGAAGAATATCGGAAACCACGGCGCTCTTATCGGCCTGGGGCAGAGCACGGTGACCGACTGGATAAGCCAGAGCGAGATCTCAAGAGTTATAAAGCATATCGGAGCGGCAATAATACCGGCCGCGTGATATTCTTTCCTATATAAACTAAGCCCACATAAGACGTGAAACGGCAGGAGCAGACGCTCCTGCCGTTTTGCTCGGCCACAAGATATATGCATCTTATGTACGCATCGACACAATGCGGTTGAAAACGACGGGAAAATGTGATATAAAAGCTATGTAAAATCAAAATGTCCGGTATTGACCGGGCAAAAAGGAACGGAAAATGTCAAAGATCAAGTATAAGCTCGCAATTGCGGCGGCTCTGGTGCTGCTGCTCGGCGGCGTAATATACATATACTTTGCCCATTATGCGCCGTTTAAGCCCGATGAGCAGCAGACGCTGAGCGTTTGGTATGTAAACGATGACGCGATGTGGTCCGGCTTTTACGCCATGTGCGGCGAGTATAACGAAACTGATGGTGCCGATTGCGGCATCAGAATAAATGCCAAGTCCTTCGACACTCAGGAGCAGCTTTATGAAAGCGTTGAGGATGCGCTCGCAGGCGGCGGAGAAAAGCCGGATATCCTTGCCTGCGATACGGACTTTGCGGCATGGCTCGACGATCAGGATAAGCTTGCCGATATGGACAAATACTTCGGCAGCTGGGAGACCTCAGGTTATGATAAGAGCATGACGGCCGAAGCGAAAAGCTCAAAGGGGCTTGCCTCCGTGCCGATAGCGGCGGAGACGAATGTTTTTGTTGTAAACACCGCGCTTTTTGCCGATTTCGAGGCAATATCCAGCTTTGAGAAGCTCTGCTCGGTTGCCGATGAGTATTATAAGCGCAGCTCAAAGAGCTTTTTCACGATATCGGACTACTCGCTGTTCTTCCGCGATGCCGTAGCGCAGCTCGGCGAGACATTTGACGGCGTGAGCCCTCACGATACCGAAAGCGATAACTGCAAATACATATATAAGCTCCTTGCTGAAACAGCATATGACAGAGGCTTCACCTCGTCCGGCGGTCAGGCGGCAAAAAAGCTGGCCGACGGAGACGTCGCCGCGGCGATAGTATCGTCGGCAGACCTCATGAAATACGCCGATAAGCTCAGCGGTGACGACTTTGAGTTTGTAAGCTTCCCGTATATGAAGGACGGTAAGCCCGCGTATACGCAGAAGGTCACCGGCATGACCGTTCTCGTGTCGGACAATACGCACGAAAGGTCGGCAGTAGAGTTTCTGCGCTGGTTCACCTCGCAGAAGAATAACAGCAGCTTTGTCGGAGACACGGGCTACCTTGCAGCCATCGGCAAGGAGAGCTCGTCGTCAGAGCTTTCGCTTTATGGTAAGCTCATGGACGCAGTAGACACGATGCGCAAAAAGGGCGAGGGCACGACAAGAGCTGCCAGTGCCGAATACTCGGTAAACAGCAGAAATTTCGATAATGTCCTGAACACAATAATGAATTCACTAAACTAATAAAGACAGAGGTGCATCGAAAATGGAAGGCTTCAGAGTACTTGAAATCAAAAAAAGCGTATTTGAAAACAACGACAGGGAAGCGGATAAGCTCAGACAGGAGCTCAAGCGTGAGAAAACATTCCTGCTTAATCTCATGTCATCCCCCGGCTCGGGCAAAACTACCACACTAAAGGCGACCATCGCTGCGCTCAAGGATGAGATGCGCATAGGCGTTATGGAGGCGGATATCGACTCGGATGTCGACGCACACACGATCGCGGAGACAGGCGCGAAGGTCATCCAGCTGCACACGGGCGGCATGTGCCACCTCGACGCGGGCATGACAAAGCAGGGGCTTGAGGGCCTCGGCACGGAGAATATCGACTTTGCAATACTCGAAAACGTAGGAAATCTCGTCTGCCCCGCGGAATTTGACACGGGCGCTGTGAAAAACGCGATGATCCTCTCAGTTCCCGAGGGTCATGACAAGCCCCTGAAGTACCCCCTGATGTTCTCGATCTGCGACGTACTGCTCGTCAATAAGATAGACGTCATGCCGTACTTCGACTTTGACCTTGAAAAGTGCAGGGAATACGTCAAAAAGCTCAATCCCAACATCACCATCATCCCCATCTCCGCAAGAACTGGCGAGGGTATCGATCAGTGGGCAGACTGGCTGCGCACTCAGGTCGCCGAGTGGAATAAGTAATCTTTAACAAAAAACGCAGGCTCACGATCCTGAGCCTGCGCTTTTTATTGGTAATAGTGCTACATTTTTTTGAAACTGTAAAAACACATTGAGCAGAGTGCGTTCAATGTGCTATAATATATTTACAAATTTAACTTAGGAGGGAACTACTGTGGAAACCCGTAAAAAACGCCAATGGTGGGCTTATGCCGCGCTGTTTTGCCTCTGCGGGATCAGTCTTGCGGCGCAGCGGATAGGCCGCGGAGCGATGATACCTCCTGTTACGATATATGGAATATGGTATCTGTATATCCTGCCCGTTCTCGGCGCCGTCGTTCTGACGATAGCCGCAAAAAAGCGCGGAAAGTATGATTTCCTGCTGCTCCTTGTTTTTGAATTTTTCCTTCTCGCGTGGTTTGTTGTTCCCGAGGGATTTAACATAACGTTCGAGCTGTCTGCATTGCTGTTCTACGGCATGATACTTTCGATTCCTGCCATCGCGGCATTCATCCTCAGCGGCATAGCATACCTGGTGATAAGGAATAAATAAGTACTAAGAATCAAAAAAACAGGTTCACATTTGTGAACCTGTTTTTTCATCACGCCGGCTCGTAAGCCTTGCCGGTGGGATTGCCGTCGGCGTCATAGTCGATGCACTCCATGAGCTTGGGATCGACATGGCTCTGGCGCTTTATCGTCATGCCGACGCCCTGATTATTGAACACCCAGATGTAGTTGTTCCAGACCGTCGGGTCTTTTTTCTTGAATACGGTAGTCTCGTTTATGCGGCAGAATTTTGCTCTGCCCTCGGCGGTGTCGAGCAGATCGCCCTCGCCTGTATAGAACAGCTCGTCGCTGTATTTATATCCGTCCTGCTCCTCGATCTCTTTTTTCAGATCGAGCCTTTCGTCGTTTGTCATATCATGGCCTCCGGTTGAGTTTTCGCTAATTGTATCACGATATCCGGCTCCTTGCAAGGGGTGAAAGCTGACACATTTAAAAACTAATTGTCCTATTACTGTTGACCGGGATAAAAAAAGTTGGTAAAATAAATATTATTAAATTTCAGAAAGAGTAACGCCGCGCCGCGGCCGAAAGACAGACAGAGGTGTTTTTGTGTATAAAACTATTATCGTAGAGGACGACCTGATGGTCTGCTCCATTCTTGAAAAGCAGCTGGGTAAATTTACCCAGCTTAGGCTTGAGGGCAATTACCGCCGCTGCGCCGATGCGTTGGAATATCTCAAACAGACGCCCGACGGCGCGGATCTCATAGTGCTCGACTATTTCATGCCCGGAATGAACGGCGTTGAGTTTCTTACTCAGCTGAGAAGGTTCAACACCGATGTTCAGGTCATCATGATAACCTCGGCAGACGACTATGAGGTCATACGCTCCGCCATGTGCTGCGGCATCTGCGACTATATCCTCAAGCCCTTTAATGCCGCACGCCTCGAGAAGGCCGTGGCCAGATTCGATACGGTCATGAAGCTCGTCAGGACCACCCGTGTCTGGACGCAGGATAAGGTCGACACGCTCCTTTGCCCGCACAGGAACTATAACACCGATCCGCAGTCCGCTCAGGGAGGTGCGAACCCCGGTAAGATAAATAAGACGACGCTGGAGACGGTCAGAGGCTTCATGCGCGAAAATGCGGGAAAGAAAATGCCTCTTACCGAGATAAGCGACGGTCTCGGTCTTTCCACTGTTACCTCGCGCAGATATCTTAAATACATGCACTCTCTCGGCGAGGTCGGCATAACGCTCGACTGCAAGACAGGCGGCCGCCCGTCCGAGATATTCGAATATAAGGAGGGCGCAAATGTCTGAGATCAAATTCGCATACGCAGCGCACGGGTATGATTATGCCGGCGCCATAGAGCGCTGCGCGGGAGATGAGGAGCTTCTGCGAAGCCTTTTGGAGATGTTCCTTGCGGATACGAATTACGTACAGCTAATGCATGCGCTCGATGCAGGCGATGTATGCAGCGGCTTTCAAGCGGCGCACTCGCTCAAGGGCAGCTCCGGTATGCTGGGACTCACCGGGCTTTTCGACGCGATGAAGGGCATAACTGAGCCTCTGCGGCACGGAGACGCCTCTCAGGCGCTTGGATATCGTGTCGATGTCGAGCGCGAGTACGCCGCCGCGATCGACATGATAAAAAGCCTATGATTCTCCTTGGGTTGGCGGCATTTTTGCTGATGCTGCTGGGGGATATAAACGATGCTTTGTGGCATAAGAAAGCCATGCGCCTGTGCTTTCCGCTGGGGATTATTGTGCTTGCGGCAGCAACAGCGGCGAGACTGAGCTTTAAGGCTCCCGATGCCGCCTGGTGCGCCGTCGCAGCGGCTTTTCTGCTCGTTTTGCTTTATGCGCTGTTCGGCTCGTTTTCCGTCAAGGACGCATATGTAAGCCAGGAAAGCGGACGTCAGGTGTATGATAAGGGCTTTTACGCTTTGTGCCGTCACCCGGGTGTAATATTCTTTACGGGACTTTATTTTTCGCTTCACTATGCTCTTTCACTGCCATGGGAGGAAGTCTTGGCGTACGCGGTGTTTAATATGCTGCTTGCGGCATTTGAGGATAAGTGGCTGTTCCCGCGCTCCATAGGCGGCTACGACGAGTATAAAAAGCGCGTGCCGTTTTTGCTCCCGACCCCGGCGGAGATAAAAAAGATATTAAAAAGATAGATTTTTTCGGACGGAAGATATGACATTTCAACAGAAATTGCGTAAATTCAGTAAGCAGCAGCTTTGGAACGAATACTGCGGCTACCTGGATCTCAACATAAAAGAATATATGTACATTCAGCGCCGCCTCATGCAGGAGCAGATAAACTTATGGTGCGCGTCCGAGCTCGGAAAGAGCATATACAGGGCCGACGTGCCCTATAGCATCGAGGAGTTCCTGCAAACTATGCCGCTGACGAACTATGAAAGCTATGCCGACGTGTTGTTTCGCCGTGACCCGGATACACTTCCCGAAGCTCCGGTGATATGGATAGAAACGACATGGGAGGGCGGCCTGCGACCGATAAAGATTGCGCCTTATACGCGAAGGATGCTCGATTCGTATAAGCACAATATCATGGCGATGGCCATGCTTGTGTCGGGTCACGGGAAAGCCGACTTCAATATTCGTCCGGGGCACCGCTTCCTGTACGGCGGCGCGCCGCTTCCTTATGAAACAGGACTTATCCCGAGCCTAATGAACGAGGAGATGCGCTTTGAGTGGCTGCCCGACAGCGACGAGTATTCAGACCTCAGCTTCAGTCAGCGCATGAAAAAGGGCTTCAAAATGGCCTTTAACGGCGGCATAGACTATTTTTTCGCCATGGGCAGCGTCGCAAATTACATAACGGAGAATTTCGATAAGCAGATATCCTCGGGCGGAGGCGGCGGGGGAGTGCAGATATCCCCGGTCATCGCTGCACGGTATATAAAGGCAAAATATAACTGCCGAAGGGAGCATCGCAAGATACGTCCGGTAGACCTTTTCCGCATAACGGGCTTTGCATGTACCGGAACCGATGGCAAATGCTACCGTGATAAGCTCGCCGAGGCATGGGGCGTAACGCCGGTTGAGGTAGCCGCCGGAACGGAATCAACCTGTGTCGGCTGCGACACATGGGAGCAGCGCGGCATGGTGCTGTTTCCGGACTCCTGCTTTTATGAATTTATCCCGGAAAGCGAGATGCACAGGAATCTTGCCGATCCGAGCTGCACGCCGCTCACCTGCTTCATGGACGAGGTGCGCCCCGGTGCAAGGTACGAGCTCGTCATAAGTGTACTGCACGGCGGTGCGTTCATGCGTTATCGCATCGGCGATGTGTACAGATGCACCGAGATTGATAAGGTGACCGGTGTTCCGCGCTTTACATATGTAGACCGCATCCCGACAGTTATTGACATTGCGGGCTTTACGCGCATAACCGAAAAATCCATCACCGAGGTAATTCGCATGTCAAAGCTCGGCATAGGCGACTGGATAGCGGCAAAGGAGTATGACGAAGACAATACGCCGTTTCTGCACATATACCTTGAGGTAACTCCCGAGGCAAGGGCAAACGACGTCGTAACAAAGCAGGTGCTCACCGAGCATCTGTCGGTGTATTTCAGATATTTTGACAGCGATTATAAGGATCTTAAGAAACTGCTTAACATAGAGCCCCTGCAAATAAGCATACTGCCGTATAAAACAATAGATAGCTTTGAAAAAAAGCAGGGGATTAAAATGAGCCGCATAAACCCCGATTCCCTATGGCTCAAGGCCATGCTCAGCGAAGCCAGAACCGCAAAGTATACGGAGGAAAGAGTATGAACGTATCATACATATATATAAATATTGCGGCGTTTTTGTGCTTTGCGCTTATGTTCGTTGCCTTCTGCGCGGCAGAGCGCAGCCGTGAGATGCGAGCCTGGCTCATACTGCTGGGCGACCTCGTGCTGTGGACGGGCGGAACGGTTTTCATGCGCCTGAATGTTTTCCCGAGCTACGAGTTCTGGTACTATGTTTCTCTGCTTGCACTGTTCTCCATAGCATTTCTGGTCTATAACTATGTCTACCAGTTTGCAAATGTGAAAAACAGCCTTGAGCGGATGATCTGGTTTTTCGGTACGCTCATCATACTGATTATTTCCGCGACCGGCTTTTTCCTCGCGCCGCCTAAGCTGTCAGTCGGCAGCAACGGCATGGCGGTATATACCTATGCGATGGACTGGAGGATCGGAATACCGACGGTATTTTTCATGTTCATTGTCGGCTCCATACTGAAGCTGTTTCGCAGGATACTTGCTGCCAAGGGCAAAAAAGCCCCCGGAGTTGCCGAGCTAATAATAGGCTGCTTTCTTATGGCCATCGGTAATATCGTGCAGATACTCCCGGGAAATACCTTCCCCTGGGATACGCTGTTCGGCCTTGCATTTGCCATTTTGTTCATCCGCTCGCTTTATAAGCGCAGAATGTTCAACACAACGCCGGTCATTTCGAGCAGCATACTCATGCTCGTTTCGTCTGCACTGTGCGTAGGCGTAGCCGCGCTGTTTTTTGAAAAGATAGTTTCGCTGTTCAAAAAAATCGGCGGACATCTGGGAAGCCCGGAGATAGAGGCATTCCTCTTTCTTGCCATTATTCTTTTTGCCGCCATATCCGCGTTCAGAAAGCTATTAAACTCCATTTTTTCGGATGAAGAACGCCAGGGCAGCAGAATAAAGCAGTACAGCGACAGCGTCTCCAAGACTCTGGATATTGACAGCATACTGCGTCAGACCGTAAAGGTCATAAAAAACGAGATACATGTAAATCAGCTGTATATTTGTCTGCTGCAAAACGGAAAATACGTTCCGATGTGCAGTGCTATGCCATTGAAGCCGGCGGCGTTCACAATCGCGTCCGATCATCCCTGCGTAAAATACTTTGAAGAAGACGATTCGGGCAGAAACCATATAGTAATAAAGGAATTTGAAGCCGATTCCCTGTACAGATCCATGTGGGGCTCGGAGAAGGAGCTGTTTTCAGATTACGGCATCTCCTGCATCTGCGCTCTCAAGGACGGCAGCAGCGTCGTAGGACTTCTGCTGCTTGCCGAAAAGGAAAAGGGCGTGGGCTATACCTATGCCGATTTCTCGTTTCTGAGCACGGTATCTGCGATAGCATCCATCGCCATCAAAAACGCGGCGCTGTATGAGCAGGTTTCAGAGCGCGAGCACCTGTTTTCGAGTATGACCGCGTTTATACCGAACGTCATTCTGATCAAGCCCAAGGGCGAGAGCAAATATTGCTTTATAAGCGCCAACACCGAGAAGGTTCTGGGACTTCCTGCCGACTATTTTACCGAGCGCTCAGCCATACAGACGTTACGTGAAAATGTTGATAAGGAAACTGCCGAAAAGGTCGTATCGGCGCTGTCGGCATCCGACGGCAGCGGCGGATATATGGTAGATATCCCGTTTAAGACAGGCGACGGCAGAGATATTACGCTCAGATGCGCGTTTTCCCCCATTGTGACGGGCGGCATAAAGTCGCACTATGTCTGCGTCGCAACGGACATAACGCAGGATATTGAGGCGCAGCTCCTTTTGCGCAATTCCGTTGAGCTTGCGCAGGATTCCAGCCGCGCAAAGGGCGAGTTCCTATCGCACATGTCGCATGAGATACGCACGCCCATGAACTCCATAGCGGGTCTTACATATCTTGCGCGTGAAATGGTCGGCGAGGGACACGATGATGAGCTGCGCGATTATCTTAACCAGATCGATCAGTCCTCGCAGTATCTTTTGAGCCTGCTCAACAACATAATGGATATGAGCAAGATAGAAAGCAGCAAGTATGAGATAAACACAAAGCCCTTCGATATCTCCGTCGTGCTTGACGAGGTGTATTCCGTGTTCAGCGCGACAATGAGCACCAAGGGCGTAAAATTTATAATCAACACCGACGGGCTTAATGCCCCCAACGTCCTCGGAGACGAGCTTTCCCTGCGCAAGATACTCAATAACCTGCTGTCAAACGCAAATAAGTTTACAAAAGCGGGCGGCAGCGTGACTCTGATCGCTTCACAGAGGCTGATGAGCGAAAAATCGTCCATGCTTCACCTTGAGGTGTCCGACACCGGCGTCGGCATAAGCGAGGACTTTATCGGCCACCTCTTCGAGCCGTACACGCAGGAGCAGAGCGCAAACGGCGGCAGAGCGGCCGGCAGCGGCCTGGGCATGGCGATATGCAAGAGTATGATCGACCTCCAGGGCGGAACTATATCCGTAAAAAGCAAGCTCGGCGCCGGAACGACGTTCTTTGTCGATATTCCGTATCTGATCGGCACAGCGTCGGTCAGGGATACTGCGAGCGTCGACTGCTCGGCGATAAACGGACGGCGCATCATGGTAGTCGACGATGTCGCGATAAACACGACCATTACCTGCCGTCTGCTCGAGAGGCACGGCGCGGTCGTAGACTGCGCGGAAAACGGCAGGGAGGCGGTGGAGCTTTTCCGCTCAAAGCCCGATTATTATTACGACTGCATCCTTATGGATATCCAGATGCCGGAGATGAACGGCATAGAGGCGACCTCGCGCATCCGCGCCTCCGGCAAGCGGTGCAGCCCGGTGATTCCCATACTTGCCATGACGGCGGACGCCTTCATAAACGAGCAGGGAGGAGCGCTCAGCGATTTTTCGGGCTATATCCTAAAGCCCGTAAAGCCCGATGAGCTTTACGCCAAGCTCGTTGGCATATTTGAAAATCAAAGAGGTATACATGCTTAGATCACTTTTCCAAAAAGGCCAAAGCGCGGTCAGCGCAATGTGGAGCAGCAAATACTATCTGCCGGTGCTGCTGCTTACCGAGTGCGCGGCGGTTTTCTGCGACGCTGCGCTCGAGTGCATGTTCCTTTATGTGCTTCTGTGCGTTATCGTCATGATATTCTCGGACGATCTGCTGGCCGTAATGCCATCGGTTATGTTCACGCTTCTCACTGCGGTGTCGTACTACAAGGATTTTTCCGTCCTCACGCAGTACATGTGGTATGCAATCGTTCCGTTTGCGCTTGCGCTTGTCTTTAACCTCATTTATTACCGCAGAAAGATAGTTTTCGGCAAATTCACATATCCATATATCGCCGTTTCGGCGGCGCTCATCCTCGGCGGCGCGGGAGTTATATCGCCAGAGGATTACTTCGCTCCGATGGGTCTGTACTATACGCTCGGACTCGGCCTCGGACAGCTTGCCCTGTATCTTATATTCCGCACCCGCCTTGAAAACGAGCGCGATTACGACCGCTTTGAGCGTGTTGCGCGGATACTGTACACGGGCGGACTGCTGTTTGTGATAGTTGTTTTCGGCTTTTACATTCAGAACTTTGAAAAATTCCTCGAAAAGGGCGGAGTGCTGTTTTTCAAGCAGCGCAACTTCGTCACGAGCGTATTTCTCATGGTAATACCCACGATATGCGTCCTCGCAAAGCGCAGCAATCTCTATCTTATCGGCACGGCCTTTATGTACATCGCAATGGTCATGACCGGCTCGCGCAGCGGACTGCTGTTCGGCTCGGTGCTGCTTGTGATGTGCGCTATATACATTTACATTACCAACAAGAAAAGCCGCAGACTGTATAATCTGCTGTTCGGCTGCGCCGCGCTGCTCGCGGTGGCGGCGGCTGTCATTGTCGTACCGGAGCTGTACGCCGCACGCATAGAAAACGCCGCTGCCGGCGATAAGACGCGCATAGAATTTATAAGACGCGGCATAAACAATTTCCTCAGCCACCCCGTATTCGGCATAGGGCTTGCCAGCACGCAGGATATCGATATCTTCAAGGCCTACGTTCCCGGATGCATGGTTTTCTATCACAATGCCGTCATTCAGGTCATTAGCTCAATGGGGCTGGCCGGTGCAGCAGCCTACGGCTGGATATTTATCAAGCGCCTTAAAATGCTGTGGCAGGGCAGAAAAAGCACCGGAGTATGCGCCTTTGCCCTGTCTTACATCGGCATACTCATGATGAGCATGACAAACCCCGGCATATTCTGCCCGTTCCCCGAGGCGGGACTTCTGACGCTTATGTTTGCAATGATCGAAAAGGAAGAATCAATATAATAAATATGGAGGAAGAAAAAATGAAAAGAGGACTCAGTATCGTGCTGGTGCTCATGCTGCTTGTCTCGCTTGTGCCGCTCCCGGCATTGGCGGCCGGCGAGGGCTACGAGACCATCACAGGCAGCATCATGTTCAATGCCGGGCATGATGACATGGAGACGGATCACCCGTGCCCGTTCACCTACAGCGACGGCTACTTCACCGACACGGCGTATCGGTACAGGCAGGATCTTGCCGCTGTGACCATGGCAATGTGTCTTGCCTCCGGCAACGTCGCAGACCCCGAGCGCTACCGCGAGGGTCCTGCAAACCTTGAGGATTTCTTCGAGCAGATCGGCTTTTCCGGCTTCGAGGCAAACGCGGACTTCGTCACGCGTCCCGGCCGCAACACCTTCGGCGTCGGCATTGCGAACAAGGAGATCC
>OQVL01001566.1_pt1 | contig 13732 bp, 9 predicted proteins | sample 1691501 | NCBI WGS metagenome assembly OQVL01 (sample SAMN03418253, study PRJEB22391) | human gut metagenome | biome: human-gut; feature: organic feature; material: feces | host: Homo sapiens | place: Tanzania | collected 2013-01
GGCTATTGTAAAAGCATAGATATTGGGCGGTAAAAGCATAGATATTGGTGCCTGAAAGCTATGTTATTAGGGAGTAAAAGCTATGCAAGATCCTCCCCACCAAGCAAAAAAAGACAGGGGAAATATTTGCAAGCTAACGGAAAAAGAACTATCTTTGCCCAAAATTCTATGAGCATGGGCAAACTGTTATTTTACCTTGATTATATCCTGTCAGTGCTTCCCACGGAGCTTGACGATCCTCGCCACCCTATCCACGTGATAAAGAAGGGCAACGGGAAGGCGCATCGTGGCGACACCGTGGCAAAAATATGGATAGCCGAAGATGGAAAGAAGAAGATAGAAGCGGAATGGTCCGAACTCCCACCGGAGGATGAGACCAATATCAGAGCACTTATCAGCCTGAACTGGAGTGGACTCATCGCCGAAATCGACCTGATGAAGATAAGGCGGAACATCATCCACGACAAGCTCAAGGACACCAAAACAGGAATCAGAAAACTGGATTTCAACCGCAAGCGCGGCATGATGGCAGTCTTTCTGACCGATGGCAGGGAGGTATTGGTGCCGGTATCATTGTTTCCGGAGATAAAGGAACTGCGCATGAAGCAGCGTGAGGACTATCTCATCATGGACGGGCAGTTCTTCTCCTTTGCCGCTACCACCGAGATATACTCCATAGCAGATGTGCTAAGAGCATGATTTTCATGTCGTCATCACGGCTCATCTGCCGCTATTCCCAGCCACTGTGCCAGCGGCTTTTACCGCTGCTTCCCGACCGACAACCAACAACCCACAACCCACAACCAATCATCTACCGCCACTGTGCCAGCGGCTTTTACCGCTGGTTATCATCACTTTTTCCCCTATTTATTTCGTCATTTCAGGAAAAATGGTTATTTTTGTGCCAAATTAGGAACTTAACTAACTAAGCACAATATGAACTACAGACTTAAAATGACTTGCGCCTTACTCGCCATCACCGCTGCAGGAATGGCACAGGACCGCAAGGAAATGAACCTGAAGACATGGGATTTTTCTAAAGACAAGCAGGCATGGGAGACCGTCTGCGTGCCTCACGACTGGGCTATCAGCGGTCCGTTTGACAAGAAATGGGACATACAGATGGTGGCCATCGAGCAGAATGGAGAGAAGAAGGCTTCCGAAAAGACTGGAAGGTCCGGTGCCTTGCCGTGGATAGGAAAGGGACATTACCGCACCACCATCGACATCAAGGCGGAAGATTTCCGTCCTCACGAGAGCAGAGCCATACTGGAATTTGACGGTGCGATGGCTCAGCCTACAGTCTATGTCAACGGAAAGAAAGCCGGTTACTGGGCTTACGGCTACAACGCTTTCAGAATGGACGTCACTGACCTCGTGAAAGTGGGTAAGAACACCGTGGAAGTGGACCTCGAAAACATGGAGGAAAGCTCCAGATGGTACCCAGGAGCCGGTATTTACCGCCCTGTAAAGCTCATCCTCACCGGCAAAGCTGCCATTGACCCGTGGGCCACAAGCATCCGCACCACCGCCTTCATCAAGGGTGTGGACAACTTCGGACGCACCAAGCCACAGGCTACCATTGACTTCGAGACGCAGCTCGTGGGCGGAACGGCAAGCACCATGCTCGCCGGAAGCGACGGCCAGACTCTCGCAAACACTTCTGACAATGCCTTCGAAGGAATGGCCTGCGTCATCGATATCGTCAATGACAAGGACTACTTTGAGGCTGGAAGCCACTTCGACGTGCCGGCTGACGGACATATCAAGACCACTATCACGGTGACAAATCCTAACCTCTGGTCACCGGAGACTCCTTATCTTTACAAGGTACGTACCAGATTGTACCGCAACCACAAGCTTATTGACGAGGTAATCACTCCTTTCGGCATCCGTACCGTGGAAATCAGCAAGGACGGAGGCTTCAAGCTCAATGGCATAAGCCGCAAGTTGCAGGGCGTTTGCCTGCACCATGACCTCGGACCTCTCGGCTCCGCTGTCAACAAAGCCGCGCTCATACGCCAGATAAGGCTGATGAAGGACATGGGATGCGACGCTATCCGCACCGCACACAATATGCCTTCCGAGATGCAGATGCAGGTCTGCGACTCCATGGGCATGATGGTGATGGCGGAAAGCTTTGACATGTGGCAGTATCCTAAGTGCAAGAACGGCTACGCACGCTTCTTCAATGAATGGGCTGAGAAGGATATCACCAACCTCCTGCTCCATCATCGCAACCATCCTTCCATCATCATGTGGAGCATAGGCAATGAGATTCCTGAGCAGGCTGACAAGAAGAAAGGCGTGGAATGGAGCCGCAGACTGCAGGACCTCTGCCATCGTCTCGACCCTTCACGCACTGTCACCCAGGGACTTGACCGCGTCGATGGCGCATTGGCAAGCGGAGTGGCTGATGTGATGGATGTGGTGGGACTCAATTATCGCACACATAAGTATGTGAAAGCCTACGAGACGACTCACCAGAAGTTTATCCTCGGCAGTGAAACGGCTTCCACCGTCAGCTCAAGAGGCGTGTATAAACTGCCATACAAGACCACTAACTACGGCGTATATCCCGACGGACAATGCTCCGGCTATGAGAATGAATGGTGTCCTTGGAGCAATCTGCCTGACGTGGATTTCGAACTGATGGATGATTACCCATGGACCATAGGCCAATTCGTATGGACCGGCATAGACTATCTCGGCGAACCGACTCCTTATGACGGCTACTGGCCAAGCCGTTCCTCTTATTTCGGAATATGCGACCTTGCCGGACTCCCAAAGGACAGATACTATCTCTACCGCTCCGTATGGAACAAGAAGGACCATACACTGCATATCGCTCCGCATTGGTCATGGGGAAAGAGCATGATAGGCAAGAACGTGCCGGTGCAGGTATTCTCCGATTTCGACGAAGCTGAGCTCTTCATCAATGGCAAGAGCCAGGGAAGGATAAAGAAAAACCATGACATCAGCCGCGGTGCCGACGGCAAGCAGAACACCGGAACTGAGGCAAGAAATCCTAACAGCGACCGCTGGGATGCCACATTTGACACCAGCCACGCTCCTAACATGGACCGCTATCGCCTCCGCTGGATGAATACCAAGTATGAACCGGGCGAACTTAAGGTCGTGGCATACGACAAAGACGGCAATGCTGCCATGGAGCAGATTATCCGAACTGCCGGTGAAGCCGCTCGCCTTGATATGTCGCCTGACGTGAAGACCATCGCCGCTGACGGCACAGACCTGTGCTATATCACGGTGAAAATGACTGACAAGGACGGCAATCTCTGTCCTGACGCTGACGATGAAATCCTTGTTTCCGTAGAGGGAGAAGGAAAATTCAAGGCCATCTGCAATGGTGATGCCACATCATTGGAGTCATTCACCGAGCCAAAGATGCGCCTCTTCCACGGTATGCTCGTGCTGACTGTGCAGAGCACTGACAGAGCCGGCAAGATGAATGTCACCGTCACCCGTCCTGCATCCAAGCAGAAGAAGGGCAGAAAGGTCATCGCCATCCCTGAAATCAAGGAGACTATCGTGATCAATACCAAGTAAGTGGTCTGGTGGTTTAACTTAAATAAAGAATGAAGAGTGTAATCCACACTCTTCATTCTTCATTTTTTTTTGCACTTTGCGCTGACCACAAGTGTTCAAAGAGAACCATGTAAGCCGCTGTATGAGATTGCAGATGAGGCTTACACCATCTATTTCCCATTCAGGAAGTGACCTCTTGCGGCAGGGTTACTGCTTTTCTTCGCATGATAAAGACGAGCGATATTGCTTTGGAGTCACTCCGTGCATCTTATGAAAATTGCGGCGGAAGGCGGCAGGGTCGTTGAAACCGCAGGCAAAAGAAATCTCCGTTATGGTCTTGGCGGTGGACCGCAGCATCTCTTCTGCTTTCCTTATGCGGATGGACATCAGATAATTGATTGGTGTCATGCCGTTTGCGGCTTTCATCTTGCGGAACAGCTGGGCACGGCTGGTGGCCATTTCTTTGGCAAATTCATTGATGTCGAAGTTGGAATCACCGATGTGTTCCATTATTATATTGTCGCATCGGTTGAGAAATTCCTGATTTTGCAGTTCAGTAAAGTTGACGGCAGGGGTGTCGATGTCAGTCTCTGTGATTTCAGTGACAGGAGTGTTGTCCTTCGTTTTCTTTCTGTAAATGACGAAAACGGTTATGGCGAGCAGCCCTATCGCCACGGACAAAGCTGCGAAGAGCAGTGCCGGCACATGGTCATTGCCTTCTTCTTCCGCTGCATTGACATCCACATCGGAGTCAATAGCCACAATGCCCTGCGTGCTTCCAAACAGTATTTCCTGTGTCATAGGGTTGAGATAGTATGCTCCTTCCGCATATTCATATTCGCCGAAGGTGACGCTTTCAGCCTTCAGTGACTGGGTATCGATGCGTAGCAGGCTCGTTCCGGTGGCTATGTAGGCATATCTGCCTTTGCATACTATTCCCTTGACGCTCATGTTCTTGCCTTCTGTCTGGGGCAATGGCTCAGGTGTTGCAGCCCCATTGCGTATGAACATCACGCCGTCATCTGTGCCACACCATACGGAATTGTCTTCGGCAATGCCTATAGCGTAGCATAGCCTGTCCGGCAATATCAGCGTAGCGGCCTTGTCTCCGTAGCCTTTGCGGTAGATTCCATCCTCTGATGCTATCCACAGAGTGCCGTCATGAGCCATGGAAATGTCGTGTATCTTTCTTGCGCTTCTGTCCAGTTGCCCGACGACAGCCAACTTCCCGCTGCTGATCTTTGCCAGTCCATCCCATGTAGCGGCCCATATACATTTGTGCCGCTTGTCTTCAAGGAGGCGATATACGCGGTTTGCCGTTGATGCAGTATCTTTGTGCAGCAGCAGATGCTTGTATTTTCCCTTGCAGTCGGTGTCGATGTATATTCCGCATCTTGACGCTATCCATAGCCTTTTCTTCGAGTCAATCATGAGATGTCGTATTCGGCTTCCTGTCTCACTTCTCATTCCCGGGTATTTTACAGGCGTTACCTTGGAGCGCTTTATGTCAGTATAAGCCACTCCTCCATATTCATAGCCGAGAAACAGACCGCCATTGCTGTCTGCGCACAGTGCTTTTATCGCCACACTTGACTTCTGCAGGAACGCCTTCGGGCCGTTGTTGCCGGTGAAAGCGTAATATACGCCCCCTGATACCGTTGCCAGCCATAGGCGCTTGTCCTTTGTCATGAGAATGGCACTCACGATGCTGTCCTGCAGTCCGGTGGTGACAGCAATGTTGCCACGATATATTATCGAGTCATTATCGGTCTTGGAATACTGTATCAGGTCATTGTTCCTCTTTTTCCATACGTGCTTTCCGTCAGTCACGGTCATGCTGGATCTGTCGGAAATGTATTTTTCCATTCCTTCAGGCACGTCGGTTTCTGCCACGGTGACGAAGTCATCGGTATCATATCTGTAGTACACCACGCTTCCGGATGCCTTGAATTTTATCCATAACGTGCCGTTTTTGTCGAGGTACAAGAGTCCAGCCCTGCAGTCGGGAAGGGAATGTTTTCCGTCTTTCGTCTTGTATATGGAGAGTGAGTAGCCGTCAAATCTGCACACGCCATACATTGTCGTCATCCAGATGTTCCCCATTTTGTCCTCCAATATGTCCGACATTCGGCTGTCCGGTAATGCAATGTCGGTATTGAAGTGATGGAAATGCAGGAGTTCCTTCTCTTTTTGTGCCAAAGAGAAGGTCGTTGCCAAGATAGCAAAAAGGGTGAGTATGATGAAGCGACGCAGCATTATGGTCGGTAGGCATTATGGTTTGTTGTGTCTGCAAAATTAGTTAAAAATTATCATATTGCATAATTTTTCTGATGACTATTATCATGCCAATGAGTTTTTTCCTGCCTTTCATGCCATGAAAAGCCCCTTCCATTTTGATGAAATCGTGGCTTTTGACACAAACCCCATCGCTCCTATCTATTGGGATGCCCAGATAGTCAATGTCTTTCAATACTCCACACGCACATTGTCCACCCAAAGCGTGTTGCCGACAGAGCCGATATAGGCGCCGCCGTGGCTGGAGTCAAACTGCAGAATCATGTGGGTCGGCATTTCGTTTTCTGCTGCCCAGCCCACTTCCTTCACGGGTTTCATCTGTCCTTTCGAGTTTCTTGCCCATTTGGTGTCATCGCCTGTGATGAGTCCCATGTAGGGTTTGTAGAAATTCTGGTGGGTGATGTCGCCGTAATGTATAGGGAATGTGGCATTCTCCACCCATCCGTTGGTGCTCATGGAGAAACGGACCACCATGGTGCCGACACGCTTTGCGTAGATATTTCCTGCGCCGTCCTCCCATCTTTTCTGGAGAAAACAGACGCAATCACACATATCTATGCCTGCCACCGTTTTCACTTTGCTGAAGCCTGTCTCACGGATGCGGTCAGGATGTCCTGACAGTTTCACCTTATAGTCGAACTTCAGGGCTTTCGGTCTGCCGCTGAATTTCATTCCGGCATTTATCTTTGCCATCGGATTCGAGGTGGAAGTGATGGGTTCGAGCGTCTCTCCGAGGAAGATGCTTCCTGCTGCCAGCACCTTGATATTGATGAGCCCCAGCACCTTGCAGGTCTCTATGTGAGTCACGAGTTTGGCACATGAGCCATGTCCGGGATGCTGGTCGCGATAGACGGACAGGTTTGTCTTGGTGATGCCCGACACCTTTGCCAGCACGTTTGACGTGCCCCACGGCGACCCTCCATGATTGGTGTATGGCGCATTCTGCGGCCATGTCCTGGTGGGAGCTATCTCATAGAGCGTCTTCATCTTTCCACCGATGATGCTGCTTTCTTTCACTTGGCGTGTCACCCATTGGTTCATGTCGCCATACTTGATAAACTGTGTTCTCTCATTGTCGGCAGTTGCCATGCTGGTCACTGCCATGAGAAGCATCAATATGATGCCAGTCCGGATTAGCTTTGCTTTGTTCATGAGTGTGAGGATTTGGGGTTGTGGGTTGTGGGTTGTTGGCTTTTGGTTGGTAACCAGCCGGTAATGCGGCTGGCACAGTGGCTGGTTGGGGGATGGTTGTCGGTTGTTGGTTTGGGGTTGTCGGTTAGAATGATGACAGACTTGCGAGTTTTTCTCAGTATAATACCGAAAACCCATAACCTAAAACCTACAACCAAAAACCGCTGAGTGGCAGGTTTGTCGCTCACTTGCTGCGCTTCATCAGTCTCATATCCACCTCCTGCATGCATTCCGGGTAGGAGAGTGGCTTGTTATGGTCATCGATGAAGAGGCGGCGGTGAGGGGTATATGCCTGACTTGCCAGAGAAAGGGAGTCGTTGCGATAGCGGGTTGCCACGCCGCCCAAGGTGAGAAGCGTGTGGAAAACGCTGTTGCTCTCAGCCTGCTTGTGGCTGTTTGCGATGAGGCTCTCTGCGATTTCAGCATGCCGGATGCGGTAAACAGGTGATGTCCAGGCTATCAGCGGCACGTGCAGTTGCCAGTAGGAAGGGAACGGCGAAGCATGGAGAAAGAGGTGGCGGTGGTCATCAAAGATGTCCTCTCCGTGGTCGGAAGTGAACAGCATGGCTGCGCTGCCGCCCTCTGACGACAGTGCGCTTATCACTCTGCCTATCATATAGTCGGTATGCACGATGGTGTTGTCATAGGCATTGACGAGCTGAAGCCTGTATTTCGCTTTCGCTCCGTCGTACTGGTCGGGAGTGAAACGGCGCATGGCTTTAGGATAACGGTCCACATAACTGAAGTGGGAACCGTACGTATGCAGGACTATGAATGTCCTTCCTCCACGGTTTTGCTTTATCTGCTGGCGCAAAGGCTTCAGCAGTTCGGTGTCGTCAGCGTTGCGGGAAAGGCTGTCATGGAGGAAAAGACAGTAGTCTGCCTGCTCACCGAGGAAGTCGATGAAGGAGTGGTTGCGCCGCTGGTTGGAGAGAAAGACGGTGTGATAACCGGCTTCGCGGAAAGCCTGCATTATGCCTTTCGAGCGGTAAAGGATGTCGTAATTCTCGGCATCGGCGAGCGACAGGAGTATCGGCACGCTCTTGTGCGTGGTGTTGCTCTGGCTCATGTAGTCAGTAAAGACGGTCAGTCCCTCGGTCTTTGACAGCACAGGATTGGTAGGACGCTGGTAACCGTACAGCTGCCAGTTGTCGGCACGGCTCGTTTCACCGATTATGAGCACCACTGTCTCCAGCTCATTGTCGGTGAAAGTGCAGCGTGCATCATATCTGAAGTCTTTCGAAGCCTCCTTATATCTGCTGGAAGCCTCCAGTCTGCCGAATGCCATGGCGAAATTTCTGATGGCATTGACAGGGAAAAGGTCGTTGGCAGGGCAGTAAGGGGTGCCTGTGGTCAGCGTGAAAGTGACGAGCAGAGCCACGGATGTGGCGCACAGGGCAGGGAAACGCTGCATCCTTATGAATGTCCTGTCCATCTCCTGATGCATGGCCCATTGCATTGCGGCAATGGTAAGTGTGGGGATATAGATCACCACTACCCACACTATTGCGGGCAACAGTTGTGAGAGCAGTTCGTTTACTTCGCCAGCATTGGTGGTGACGAGGTTGAGCCACATATCCACTGCTATCGGTCCTCTGCCGTAGAGATAGGTGAGCACCATCTGGAAAGCGCCGAGAAAGAGCAGCGGGAAGAGCATTATCATGGTGCGTCCAGTCTTTCTTGACAGCGTGAGGACCAGCCAGTAGGCGGTCAACGGCACTATGACATTGGCGATGCGTCCGGCTGGGGGCAACCGTTCTGTTACTGCCAGAATCACGTTTGGCAGTATGAGCACCAGGAGATAGAGTAGATATGTCAGTTTTTGTTTCATCGTCTTTCTTTATATTTAGATGTGGAAACCAGCCGGTAATGTGGCTGGCACAGTGGCGGGTTGGGGGATGGTTGTTGGTTGTAGGTCGTTGGTTGCCGGTTGGAATGCTGACATTCTTGCCGGTTTGTCTCAGTAAAATACCGAAAACCAACAACCCACAACCGACAACCGACAACCATCAAAACGCCTCGTTGATATTGAATATGAATCCGGTGCCGTTGCGGCTGAAGCCATAGTCGAGGCGCACGTTTACGCCCTTCTTGAATTGCCATCTGTAGCCCAAACCGGCGTTTGGCAATATCTGGCTCCATCGTAAGTCCTTGTAACGTGGGAACACTTCGGCGGCGCCGACCCACAACACGATGCCGTTGCGGTGCCAGATGTGCTGTCGCAGTTCCAGCTGTGCGTCGATGACATTCTTGTCACGGTAGCGTCCTTCGTAGTAACCGCGCATCCTGTTGCTCGATCCCACGTCGGCAAGCATAGGCCACGGCACGTCTCCAGCCGACTGTCTGGTGTGCAGTTCGCCTGCTATGATGGCGCCTTTCCATGCCTTCCGATAGGTGGCAAGCTGGAGTTCAGCCGACCAGTAGGTGCTGTTGTTGCCGAGAAAAGCCGGATTTGACGTAAGGTCAAGCTGCACAAACCATCCTCTCGAAGCATTGAGCATGAAGTCGCGGGAGTCGAGCGTGTAACTCATTCCGAGCGCAACATCGCTCACAGTCATCGGTTGACCGGCAAGTAATTGCGGAGCCAGGTCCTTCAGCTTGTAGGCATGGACATACTGATAGCGGGCTATCGGACCGAGATAGCTGTGCCGATTGATGGGGATAAGGAAGCGGGTCATCACCTCAAACTTCGTTCTGCTGTATTTGCTCTTGTTTCCATCATCGTCGCTCAGCGGATAATTGAATCCCCAGAGGTATGACGGGAAGGTATAGACGTACAGACGGTAGTCGAGGCGGTAACGCTTCTTCGGGAAAATGTTGTTGCCTCTCAGTCCTATCATAAGGAATGCTTTCGACGTTACATCGCTGTAGAGCGAAGCGTTCGACTTCTCCAGAGTGCTGTCAGAGCGGTCTGTGGAGTAGAGCGCAGATGCCACCATGCCGATTCCGAAACCGGTGTCTGTGGCGTAATGCGGGCCACCGATGATTCCGAAGTCTATCTTCTTGTCGGGCTTGGGCTTGTCCGACTCGGCAAAATATTGCAGCAGCCGCGCCACGAGTCCCTGCTTTGTCTTGATAGTGTCAGCGTCATCCGTCGCCTTGCATTCTGTCGTCATTGCCGCCGAAGCCGGATTTCCGCTTCCGTCAGCGGTCGTTTCGGTTGCCGGACAGTCCTGCGCATAGGCAGAGAAGGTGCCGTAAAGCAGTGCGGCAGTTATGGAGAATGATTTCGTGATGAGGCTTTTGGTATATTGAAATGCTTGCTTTATCATTGCTAGTTCCATAATTACGTTGTCGTGCAAAGATAGTGCTTTTTTCGATACAATATATAATTTCATAGTGAAAAAAGTCTTAAAGGCACACCTTTCGGTAAAAATTGGATAGTCCGTTCCTCCTTTCCAACCAATTATTCTGACAATATGACCAAACCTTTCCGCGCGTGTTTCCTTCCCTTTTCGGATTGCCATGATGTAGAATGGAAATGTAACAGGGAATGGATAATATGTAACAGGGAACAGGAGATAAGCTTATTCTCGCTTGAACAAACTATTTGCTGCCACCTGTCGCAAGCGAAAAATTGTCCTGTTTTCCCGTTTCTGTTTCCTTGTAGGTGTGTGTTGATGTAACGCATTGAAAGTCAATGAAATGCAAAAGCATAGATATTACGTTGCAAAAGCATAGCTTTTACGTCCTAATAACTATGCTTTTACAGTGTAATATCTATGCTTTTACCGCCCAATATCATAGCTATTGCAAAATGATAGCTTTGATGTCACCTTTTTGTTCCATTTTTCCCTTGCCGGGAAATGGGGCAATCATGGGGAATGTCCGGATGCTGATAATCACATATCCCTTAATCTCCGCCCCAGATATCAGGATTATCCCATTCGAAACCATTGGAATCGTCTTCCACAGGGAATGTATCTATCACTGTGTCGTCGTCTCCTTGCACTACTGATGCGCCAGTCAGGCTGCATGTATCTTCTGTCTCCACGAAATATACTGTTGGAGGTATGTATCCTTTCTTAATCATTGTTGTCCTTATTGTCGTGTTGCTTAGTGACGGTGAAAAAATAAATTGGTATGATTTGAGCCTCATATTTTTGAGATATTTTCTTCACTCGAAGAGGGAGTATAGCGGGCTATATGACCGATGAGAGGGAAGAAAATAGCCAAAAAGATGAGGTTGAGAACTAATTGATATGGTACATTTTTTTCACTCAAATCGTACCAAGTTATTTTTTTACCGTCACTTAAATCCCCTTGTTTATACCTTCACCTTCTTTCCCTTCACGATGTATATGCCCTTTGGCAAGCCTTCGAGGGAGTTGGACTTCCGCAGAAGCTGACCGTTGATGTTATATACTCCGTCAGGCTTTTCCGTTTGAGGCAGAGAGAACATCGGGTGTGCGATGATATCCTCGATGCCTGTTGCGCTTTCTTCTATGTCATCGATGAACAGTTTCACCTGCTTGGCTGGCGCAATGGCGGTGGAGCCGGATTCGGTGTCGGGCAGTTCAAACCAGCAACGGAATGCTTTCAGGCCATATTGCTTGTCCGTCGGCACTTTATACATCGTGCCGTCCTTCAGGAAATAGTCGCCTGCCAGATTGTCGCGTTTCTCGTTTTCATCAGTGTAGAAATAACCTTGACCACCCTTGGTGTAGTATGTCTTTGCCAAAGTGCCCTTGCATAGCATTTTGTTTTCACTGGCGGAAGTCTGTGTGGTTGACACCCAATGCTTGTCAATCTTATCATTTAGCAGAGTGCGGTCGAGAGAGATGCCGGAGATGTCATAGTGGTTTTCTGCCACAGTCATGGTTCCTGATGTGTATCTGGGCACACCATCCTCGGCATTTGTGATGCTTTCATTCTCGTCGAGCCAGTATTGATTGCCGGCTTTCTTGAGACGTGGCGTGGTATAGGCATGGTTTGTACCCGGACCTTTGGTAGGCTTTATAATATAAGGTGTGAAAGCCTCGAGCATGGGGTCTTCATCTTTCTGGCAATCTACGGTCTTGAAGCGAACGCTTTTGGAAGTAAGTCTATAGAGTTTGGCAAGCAACACTTCATCGCCGAATGTACGTTTCATCTGTCCGTAGTTTAATGATACGGGGAGAATGATGGTGTTCCACTTGTTGAGAGTGAAGGAACGACGCAGATGGAGCACCGTGTTCTTGTATTCATCCACTGTCTTTGTCAGATATAGAAGGTCGGGATTGTCCTCGTCCAGCACAAGGTGTGGCGCCTCGGACTCGCCTGCATATAGCATTCTGAAATTGTCGAATGCAGTCCATTCGCCCGCTGCGGAGGCGCTTTTGTCGCCGTCTATCTGAATGCCGAAGAGGAGTGCAAAAGATTCTCCCAATAAGTCTATGTTCTCTTGTGTTACATGCATCATGACCTGATTCTCATATTTGCCATCATAGAAAGCCTTGCCGGCTCCCAGAAGGTCCTTCGGACCGTTTGCTTCGAGTGGATTTAGTGGAGTCGTTGAGACATATGGTTTTCCTTGAAGGTGGTTAACCCAATCCGTAACAATGAGTTTAGCAAGCCCATTAGTATTGCTGAATCCATTGCATCTGAAAATATACCAGCCCGGTTTGGTGACATGTACCGACTGAGTAACAGAATACTGATGAACCTCTTTGATGTCGGCACAAAAATATTTCGACCTGTACGGTTGAAAAAGCCCATCCGATGAAATATCTGCCATTGTTTTACGTTTTCTAATACAGTAATCAAAACATTAAGATCAATGAAGACAGCAAAATTAGAATTCATAGCGAAGATAACAACCGCAGACGGAAAGGAAATTCTTAAACGTGTATCAGAAGACATTCCTTCCGAGGAAGCGTTCGACACGAGCAGTGCAGACAAATTCATGTCAGCTTTAAATGAATACGAGAAGCATGCGTTGAACGCCCGCAACTCCATCTGTGAAGAAATCACCCAAGCCTGGTTGGACGAACAGGCTAAAAAGGGGGCTCAGGTCAGACGGGACGAGCAAAAGTAAAAAGATCGGCAGACTGTGAAATGGGCACTTTCTCCGTCTCTTTGGAAAAAGGTGCCACTTGTGGCATGAAACCCAAACAGCACCTCATAAGCCACGCTTATAACTCATTGTCCATGTACTTGACAACTAAGCTTTCCTTTCGTGACGTGTCTGAAACCATGAACCTTTTCCTTCATAAGACTTCCAGGCATGAAATCAAGGTCTCCACTCTTGAAGGTCGTGTGGTATCACAAGGCAAGGCACTGACCCAGGCCTACAAGGAAAAGGCCGCTGATATTCTTGAATCCCATGGCGTTGATGCGCAGTCAGGCATCATAGAAGCCGCCTCTCCTGTTGCAGCCTCCATTCGCAACGCACCTTTGCCGGAAGCTCTGACGGAGAAGGCTGTACGTCTGCATATTGCTGATTATAACCGTGATAGGGAAACACACAAGAAACTGAAATATGGACTGGTCACCTCCCCAATAGAAGCCAACGCCGAGGATTGCTGCTATATATCCATTGATGACATAGGCGTAAGGCTCCAGAAAGAGGAGCGAAACAGCACTTATAACAAAAAGCAGAAATTTATAGAGAATACCGTCATCCACATACAGAGGGGTGAACTGCAATATACGATTACGACAATTGGCATGAAGAACGCCTTTGTGCAGCTTGTCGCCTTCCTGCTTGACAACGACC
>OQVL01001567.1_pt1 | contig 13729 bp, 20 predicted proteins | sample 1691501 | NCBI WGS metagenome assembly OQVL01 (sample SAMN03418253, study PRJEB22391) | human gut metagenome | biome: human-gut; feature: organic feature; material: feces | host: Homo sapiens | place: Tanzania | collected 2013-01
TTCTGGCTGCGGCCGCATGCAGCAAGGAAAACATAGAGAATCAGAAACAGGTCGAAGTCTTCCTGTGTTGCAAGCTCGGCATACTTATAATCATCGTTCCGGCTCTCACTGTACATATCATTGATAAGCCCTATCGACAGCAGTTCAAGGTCTGCCATCGACAGTCCTAACTGTACGCATCGGAGCAGAAACAGGGGTGTTGTCATTTCACGCTCTGTTGGACGAAGTTTTTTTTAGCTTCCACATCTGTTTTTACATTCAGCCCCCAAAGCTCGATAAGCTGCGGAAGGACCTGATAAATTGAAAATGTATTGAAGTTATCAAGCCACTCTTCCGGCGTATCAGGAATAGTCGGATCAGCATGCTTGGCCATGATGAATGCTATATTCTCGAACATCTCAAGAGAAAACATATCAAGGTTAGAGGACTCCTCTTTCCCATCACCTATGCTCTTTTCCAATACTGCCAGATCCTTATAAATATCCCTCTGGAACTTTAACCTATAGATTCTCGGAATGGCTGCACTCGCCTTGAATGCAACCATCTGTCCGTCAATTTCTATATCCTTTCTGATACCCATCGCTTAGTCCTCCTTCGAAATATTCTTTACTGCTTTTGCAGACTGAGGTTCGGCAGCCGTGCTGTTCGGAAGATACACGCTCTTATACCAGTTGTTGTAAACGGTATCGGTGGTGGAATCTCCTGTCTTTGCCTTTACATATCCGTCTGCCATAGGTCTTGCCTTGATGGTCAGTGTTTCCGTCTGTACTTCCTTATCTTCCTCATTGGTCTTGGACTCAATGGTCGGACGGGATGCGGAACAGTTATAAAGCACATGGCGGATCTTACGGATATCCCCGTCAAACTCAAAAAGCAATGCAAAACTGCCTGTTTCGGAATTTGCATTCTCCACAAGTACATTGTTGCTGTCTGCTTCCTCTTTCAGGATATCTGTACGGAAAGTTTCCGGGATCATGGCAAGCTCCAGATCCCCGTCATATCCCTGATTGTTGTTGATTACATAGTATTCAATGCCGTCCGCATAAAAGGACTCTGGCTCTCCTGTCGGGTCCATGCTGATGGAAACGGCACCGGGCATTGCAACGGGTGTCCCGAAGCTCACCTTTCCTTCATCTGCAACCGTAATCGGTGCATAATGCACATTGCAGATATTAAATTTGACTTTATTCTTTTTATTAGCCATCTTCTATACCTCCATCTGATAAAGCACCTCATACAGATTTTCAGATTCGATCCATACTTCGCTTTTTTCATAAAAAATACCATGCCCATCGAGCACGGTTTCTGTCTGCTGTTCCAGTTCTATATTTTTTAAGTCGGTGTAAATTTCTATATTCAGACGGTTTGCCTTAAAATACACTTTCCCGTCTGCAGAGAAATTACTGCTGCCCAGATACAGAAATACTGCAAAGGGCGGTTCCGGGGATTCGCCTTCCGCAAAATGATGATAGGCATACGGAAGACCGATCTCTTCCATCAGTGCCATCACTTCTTCATGTGTCATCACCGTAACCCCCTCTCGATCTTCTGCAGAAGTTCCTTATTGCCTTTCTCTTCTGCCGGAGCGATATGCTCCCTTCCGGCTACCCTGCCGCCTCCACGTTTTGCATGGCCGTGTTCCAGAAGGTGTGCGATCTGATATCTGTCCTTGGAATGGACCGTCATGGTAAGTGAGCTGCTGCTTTCCGCTGTCTTTTTGACCGTCCAGCTTTTCTTATACCTTCCTGTCCGCTTCGGGGCATTTGCCTGTATCTCTTTCTTTACGGTCTTTGATGCATCTTTTACCGCATCCTTAACGGTATCCGTTGCAAGATCGGCATACTCTCTCAGACCGTCCATGATTGCATCTGCCAGTCCGTCAACCGTTGTCCTTCTCTCTGTCATCCGCTCACCTCTTTGTCAGGGCAGCCCTTATTTTGACTGTCTTATTCTTATACTGCACGTTATCGACAAAGGAAATATTATAAAGATTCCCACGGAAAACAATACGGTAATGCTCCGTATCAAGACCTGACACCTCACTGCAGTAGCGGATGACAAAATCAAGCTCCGTTTCCGCATTTGCCTGTTTTGCTTCCCAGTATTCTTTTCCCGACAGGCTGTTCACATAGGAAAAACATTGATAATGATCCTCCCACACAGCCGTATGGTTTCCGGCTTTGTCCGTCTTCGTGCTGCTTTTCTGTATCGTGATCCGTTCACGCATGAGTTCTATCATCAGAATATCTCCTTCCTGATACCAAAGAGCAGATACTTCAGTGTTTCCGTCATGGCCTTGTGGTCCGCTTCTTCCCTGTGCTCATACAGGTAAGCAATGGCATACAGTTCTGCAGTGCGGACAACCGCTTCATTTCTTTTAAGTCCTGCCGGAGTCCGTCTTGTCACACCCTTTATCAGGCTGTCGGATGTCTCCATCAGACGGAGGATGAGATCATCCTCGTCTGACGAATCAACCCTCAGATACCCTTTGGCTTCCTCAAGCGTTACGAACATTCAGACCACCTACTTTCCGGCAGCCTTGACATCGAGGGTCTTTACTGCCTCGGAAAGGATCAGCTTGCCATCGACACGCTCGGAAGCAAGGAATCCGACCTGTCCCGTTGTAGCATAAAGCTCATTCAGTCTCTTGAAACTTCTGCCCTGACGGTCTGCGATCCAGTAGTAACTGTAATCACCGAATGCCATGACACGGTTTCCGGCTGCAAGCTCCGGCACATAAATGGATGTGCGGTAAGGACGGTTCAGGATTCTGTCCGGCTCTCCTTCCCTTACGGACGGCTGCCAGATGTAATTTCCGTTTCCATCCTTCAGCTTTCTGATTGCCTTTACGGTCGAATCATTCAGAAGCCATACTGCCTTGTTACGGTATGGGGCACGGAGGGAATAATACAGATCCATGACATCATCAAAAGTGATGGATGTATTTGCGGATGTCACCCCTGTCTCAGCACCGCCCGTGGCATTGAAAATACCTGTCGGTTTTCCCTTGCCGTCACCGACAAAGAATGCTTCCTCTTCCTTTGTACCGATTCTTCTTCCGAACTCCCTTGAAATGTACTGCTCGATGTTGAACACGCTGTCATTTAAGAGTTCGTCAGACACCTTGATCATGGTTGCCAGCTTATAGGCACTGATGGATGTCTGCCCGAAACTGTCATCAGATTCAGGGAACTGTCCTCCCTCATCGATCCATGCTGCCTCGCCCTTTGAAGTAACGATAGGGATCTTGCGGTCACCGCTTGAAGTCTTGATAACAGTGGCAAGGTTACGGAAGAACACTTCCTCTTCCAGTGCTTCCACGAGTTTCTTCTCATACTCATCCGGCACAAGATATCCGCCCTCGGAATCCGTACCAATGGAAAGAGCGTTCTGTACTTCGTATGACATCTTGTTTCTCATACCATTCCAGAACGCTCTCTTATATTCATCGGTTGCCCTTCCTGTTTTTGTCTCCCCGCCGGTCCCGGCATCCGGCTTATTTGTGATCGGGGTGCTTGTTGCCTTTGCAAGCTCTGCATCAATGGCAGCCTGTCTTTCCAGTCTCTCAATCTCCTTGCCGAGATTTACGACATCGGCTTCCATCTTGTCATAGGTGGCTGCATCCTCTGCGGATACAAAACCTTCCTGTGTTCTCTTGGCATCGAGGAATGCTTTTGCTGCTTCCCATGCCTTCGCTCTCTTTTCTCTTAATTCCAAAATCTTACTCATAGTTCATATCCTCCTTAATGTGCTAAGAGACTCAGTCTCTTCTCCAACTGGTTGACTGGTATCATGGCATCCCTGTCTGACACCTTGGAAAGGAACGATTCATTCATCGCCTTGGTGGAAAACATCATGGAATCCTGCTGGAACGGGAGCTTCTTTTTCCCGTTCTTGTCCTTGTCATCCTCTTTTTCCCCTTCCTCTCCATCGCTGCCTTCCTCCGGCTTTTCTTCCGGCTCATCCGGCTTTTTCTTTTTCTCATCCTCATCGGAATCGAAAAGGATCTTATCCGCAAATCCAAGCTCCACTGCCTTCTTGGCATTGAACCAAGTCTCGTCATCCATCATGTGTGAGAGCCTTGCACGGGTAAGCCCCGTCTTGAATTCATAGGCATTCAGGATGGACTCCTTGACCTCATTCAGCATGGCGATTGCCTTCTGCATGTCCTTTGCCTCACCCATTGCCATCGTTGCGGGATTATGGATCATCATCATTGCCACCGGGGATACACAGACCGTATCTCCTGCCATAGCGATCACGGATGCCGCCGAGGCTGCAATGCCGTCAATCTTGACCGTCACGCTTCCCTTATAATCACGGAGCATGTTGTAGATCTGGGCTGCTGCAAACACATCACCGCCCGGTGAATTGATCCACACCGTGATATTTCCATTTCCGGCATTCAGTTCATCCTTGAAAAGCTGCGGGGTGACTTCATCCCCGTACCACGTTTCATCCGAAATCATGCCATTTAAAAAGAGCGTCCTTTCCATGTCAGGCACGCTCTCATCTTCATTCCTTATCCAGTTCCAAAACTTCCGCTTCATCGTTTACCTCTCTTTCCGCTGTCTTCCTGTGCCGGAGTGTCCTGCTGCCCCGTATCCGTCTTGGCAAAAGCTCCTGCGTCTGCAAGTTTGGTCATTGCACCGTTTATCAGATACAGGTTTCCCCCTTCCTCATCAGGAATCGGGTTCATGTTCTCCATCTCACGGATATCATTTGCAGAAAACCACCCGTTCTGCCTTCCGACCGCATAGCCGTTCATTCTTGACTGGTAGTCCCCTCTCAGCAGACCGTCCACGTTCAGCTTGATAAAATACCTTCCCTTTTCTCCCGGCAGAAGGAGCGATCTCTGTAAGGACTGCTCCCATCTGATCACCCACGGGTCAAGCGTGTATTTTACGAACTCCAAGGACTGCTGTTCTATATTGGAAAAGCTCGACTTATCAAGGTCACCGACCATGTGGGGCGGTATCCTGTAAAGCCTTGCAATCTCATTGATCTGGAATTTCCTTGTCTCAAGGAACTGTGCCTCTTCCGGCGGGATGCCTATCTGCTGATACTTCATGCCTTCTTCAAGCACTGCGATCTTGTGTGCGTTGTTCACGCCGCGGTACACGGAGTTCCAAGACTCACGCACTTTTGACGGGTCTTTCAGGACTCCCGGATGCTCCAGAACACCGCCTGGATTTGCCCCGTTTGCAAAGAAACTCGCCCCGTATTCCTCACAGGCAAGCGTCATGCCGACAGCGTTCTTTGCCATCGCAATCGGGGAATATCCGATCAGTCCGTCAAATCCCAGTCCGGGGATATGGAGCACATCCTCGGCTTTCAGCCTGATATTGCCGTATTCCTTGAACATTGGGTTTTCATCACTGTTTCTGGAATACACATAGTAGATGTTTCCTTTGTCATCCCTCTGCACATCCATCTTGTCCGGGAGAAGCGGATACAGTCCGAGCACCCTTCCTGCACCGTCCCTTACGATCTGGGCATAAGCATTTCCCCATATTAAAAGATGGCTCATCAGTGTTTCCCTGAACACAAATGAAGTCATCTCTGGGTTCGGCTCATCATGGAGCAGATAATATAACGGATGGTCATGCACCAGCTTCTTGCCTCCGTCATCCTGATACTCATATACATGAAGCGGTAAGGATGCGACTGCCTCCGCAAGGATTCTGACACAGGCATATACTGCCGTGGTCTGCATTGCAGTTCTTTCATTGACAGGCTTTCCGCTCGTTGTCCTTCCAAACAGAAACGAATATCCTGCATCTGCTGCCTTATCCACAGGCTTATCCCTCGCCTGTCCGAATCCAAATAAACTTTTTATTCCCATTGATTCAACCTCCGATTTCTGATATGATTTTTATGACACATGGAGTGATTCAGAATAATTTATTATTGCTGTTTCCTTGCTACACCTCCGTGTGTCTTTTTTATTCTTAAAAGACCAGAATGCCGCGGTCATCATACACACTTCCGTCACTGCCTTCATTCCTGATTGCCCGGTCAAGTGCCATAACGGTTGCAACGGCCCCGTCAATTTTCTCCGTGGATTTTTCCTTATCCATTTTGATGTTTCCCGCCGGGTCCTGACGTACAAACACATTATCCATCATCCACCGCAGCACCTTATGTCCGCCATGTGCGATCCTCTCTTCCAAGGTCAGCTTCATCAGTTCCTTTGTTGGGGGACTCATATCCTTATAACCCTGTCCGAACGGAACAACGGTAAATCCCATGCCTTCAAGGTTCTGCACCATCTGCACAGCGCCCCATCGGTCAAATGCGATTTCCTTAATATGGAACTTCGTGCCAAGCTCATCAATGAACTGCTCGATAAATCCATAATGGATGACATTCCCCTCCGTGGTCTTTAAGCACCCTTCGGTTGCCCAGACATCATACGGGACATGATCCCTTCGGACACGCAGCCTCATGTTATCCTCTGGTATCCAGAAATACGGAAGGATCACATATTTCTCCGTATCATTCCTTGGCGGGAACACAAGCACGAATGCCGTGATATCCGTGGAACTTGAAAGGTCGAGTCCGCCATAGCATTCCCTTCCAAGAAGCTCCTCTTCGTTCACGGCAAAGGAACATGCATCCCACTTATCCATCTGCATCCACCGTGTACTCTGTTTTACCCATTGGTTCAGACGGAGCTGCCGGAACACGTTCTCCTCTGCTGCATTTTCTTTTGCACTGATATATGCATTCTGCACTTTCTCAATGTCGATCGTGTATCCTAGGGAAGGATTGGCTTTGTACCATACTTCCTCGCTCGACCAGTCATCCTCATCGGCTGCCCCGTAAATAACCGGGTAAAAAGTCGGGTCGATTTTTCTTCCCTCAATGATATCAAGTGCCTTCTGGTGCTGTTCAAAACACACGGAATTCCTGTCCGTCCCTGCTGTTGTGATCAGGAAGAACAGGGGCTGTGTTCTGGCATCGCCGGAACCTTTGGTCATGACATCAAACAGTTCCCTGTTTGGCTGTGCATGCAGCTCATCAAAGATAACCGCATGGACATTCAGGCCGTGCTTGGTGTATGCCTCTGCTGACAGCACCTGATAGAAGCTGTTGGTCGGTTTATATACAAGCCTTTTCACGGACATGACAGGCTTGATCCTTTTCTTCAGTGCCGGACACTGGTCTACCATATCCACCGCAACATCAAATACGATGGAAGCCTGCTGCCTGTCGGAAGCACAGCCGTAAACCTCTGCTCCCCACTCACTGTCACCGCATGTCATATAAAGTGCGATGGCTGCTGCCAGTTCTGACTTTCCGTTCTTCTTCGGTATCTCGCAGTAACAGGTGTTGTACTGCCTGTACCCGTTTTCCTTTACCGTCCCGTAAAGGGTACGGATGATCTCATCCTGCCAAGGAAGAAGTTCAAACGGAACTCCCCTCCACCTTCCTTTGGTGTGTTTCAGGCAGTTTATAAAATTGACCGCATGGTCTGCTTTTGCTTCATCAAACATTATCCTGCACCGCCTTTCACAAGCAGAAGCTCCATTTCATCGTTCTGCTTATCTTCCCCGCTGTCCGTAACGATACGGCTTCTCGCAGAAGGTGTAAGTCCGAACTGCTCACAGAACTTATTCATAATCTTCAGATAGGTCTGTGCAATGGATACCTGTGGTACCTGCTGCCAGTATCCGCTCGGAGTCTTTACGATAGTTCCATGCTGTGTAATGAACTCCTCTGCCTCCTTCCATCTCGCATAAGCCTGACAGTATCCTGCGAATGCTGCCATGTCTATTTCAGTCAGGATGCCGAGATGCTCTAACTGCTTCGCCATCCTTTTCCATTCCTTTTTTGCCTCATCCTCAAGCCATGCCGGACAGCGCGGGGCCTTTTTCTCAGGCTTTGGTTCGCCCGTGTTGAGGCTTCTCTTGCCCGGATTTCCCTCAAGCACCTTTACTGCCGTAGGCTTTGGTTTTCTTCCTCTCTGTGCCACTATCCTCACCTCCTCGTAAAAATGGCAACAAAAAAAAGACCTCCGAAGAAGCCTTTTTCTCAAATTCTCTATAACTAATTGACTTTGCTGAGTGCCCATGCCATCGCATGGCCGGCATCCTCAAACCCTTCTTTTCTTTCAATGAGGGAAATTCTGCATTCGCATCTTCCAAATCCTGTCTCTGCCGGGGTTTCAATCAGCTCGTAGACCTCTGCGATGCTTCCTTTGAAGCAGTGATCCCATACTGCTACGGTGTAATCCCCGTAATCAAGCACTGCCGAATGCATGCATCCGTATAAATTCTCTGCCAAGTTTTCTGCTGTTGTGATCTTCTCCATTATTTTCTTCCCCCTTCCCTTCTAACGATGGTGAAATCCGTAATGGAAAGCCCGTTTTCTCTTACATATCCGCAGAGCCAGTTGTCAGCATCTGCCGGGTTATCAAATTCTTTAATGTCCACCCATACCAGTCTGCCCGGTCTTTCTGCCCTGAGTCCTCTTGCTACCCATTTTGTTCTCTCTGCCATTTTCGTTTCCTCCGTTTTCTTTGTTTTTCCTTTCGGTAGGTACATATTCGCTCTGAATGCAGATATTATCCAGTTATATCTGCACCATAATGTACACAAAGATCTGCGGTGGAAACTGTGTATATTATGACTATTTCCTTTTATTTATCTTCATACCCGAAAAGACCTCCGCAGAGGCCTTTTGCTTGGTGTGTTTCATTCTTAAAGAGTCATTCTGATTGCCGGAATTCTTGCTTTCTCGCCTGTTTTCCAGTCTGTGTATGTTGCATTCACCTCTGTAAGCCCTGCCATCTTGATTCCTTCTTTATCAAATGCCGCGAGGGTTTCGATAAGACTTGAAAATGTACTGCTGATTGTAAATTCGCTGATGCCGTTTTCTTTTAATGCCTTTATGATTTCCGGGATGTCATAGTCCCAAATGACTCCGTTGAAATCAATGTATTCATTTCCTGTTTCCAAGCTGCTTCTGTATGCTGCAAACAATGTGCTGTTGATACCGTAATCCTTAAGGCTTCCGCCCTCGTTCATGGCTCTCTCAAAAATTTCAATTTTCTTCATGGTTATGTACCTCCGTTTTGTTGTTTTCCCTTTCGGTAGGTACATATTCGCTCTAAAACACACATATATCCAGTTATATCGAGCCTATAAACTGCACAAAGATTTCAAGGGAAAACTGTGTATATTATGACGGTTTCCGCTGTTCTTCTTCCTTTATTTTCTCCGCATACTCGGCAAGTTCATCAAGGCTCATTCTGCCGATGATCTCAAATGCACGGATCTGCTCTTCCGTCTTCGGTGTCGGCAGAGGATACGGATAATATCCAAGCAGATAATCAAGGGAAACATTGAATCCGTCTGCAATCTTTACTGCCTCGACAACCGTCATCTTTGCCGTGCCGGCCAGAAGGGTTTTTATCCTTCTTTCCTTTAACCCGCACTGCTCGGCAAATTCTGCTGCCCCGACATTGTGTATCCGTGCTATCGTATTCAGGTGTTCTGTGACCATCTGGTGGAACTCCGTATTCTCGAATTCACGGACCTCATCCATTGAGATTGGTTCTATATCAAATGCTTCTTCCACCGTCTGTCCGAAGGCTTCTGCAATCTGCCCTGCTTCCAGCATGGTAAGCCTTCCTCTTCCGTGGAGCAGTCTTTCCATGCGACCTTCTTCCATACCACACTTTTCAGCAAATTCCTTTATATCCATGTGATGCTTTTTCATAACTGCCATCAGCTTTCGTCTGATTTCTCTCACTTCATTCACTCCCTTTAAAATTCATCATCCGTGCAGAAGGTCATCCCCATCTGCAGCTTTATGTAAATATTCGTATACCGTTCCCTTTCACTGCCGTCAGAACCCATCATGGCCTGAAAGAAGAACTGCTCCGCAGCTTCCTTCGACTTCCATGACTCTTCTTTACCATAGCAGACCGTTACTATCTTATCCATTGATCTTTCTCCATTCGTCAACACCATAAATCAGTGCAAGTGATCCGTTTCCTTCCCAAGATGTATGAAGCTGTCCCGCATCATCCACAAACTCCACCGTTCCGATGGTTCCTGACGGGATCTTTCGGTATGGGTCATCAAGGCGGATAAGCTCCACCTTGGTTCCCGAAGGATATTCTTTTCTCAGTCTTTCCAGTGTCTGCCTGTTTACTCCGAACATACCGTTGTCCCCCTTTCTGCCCTGCGATTTGCTTTCCACTTTTCCGCATCTTCCGGGGTTCTGAAAGCCGTATGCCCTTTCAGTCCCTTAAGGAAAAATGCCCTTGTTTCTTTTCCTTCGCTTCCGCTGAATCCAAGGGATACAAGCCATGCCCTCATGTAATATTTTTCATTTTCTTCAATGGTCTGCTTCGGATTTACACGCTTCTGTTCAGAAGCCCTTTTTACCATTGCCGATGCAAGTCTGCAGTATTCCATCATGTTCTCTGTCTGCGGAAATCCCGTGAAGGTAATGTTCCCGTCTTTAAATGTGACACCCTTGCATCCACCGTGTTCCGTAATAAAATCTGCTGCTGCTGCAGCATCCTCAAATGTTTTTTCAGCAAGTGCATCCGTCAGGGTGTCCGTAACCAGAATGCACTCCCTTCCAACAGCCCTGTTGATAAGGTACTGCTTGGAATGCATCATGTTTATCAGGTTGATAATTCCCTGCGGTGTCATTTCTCCAAGCGGGATCTTGATTTCAGCCTCATTTTCACTTTCTTCCTGCGGTGTTTCCTTTGTTTCTTCCGTTACTGCTACATCGTTCTGGAAAAGCACCCTTCTCACCTCATCTTCCATGCTGTCATCTTCAAAAATGACCTTTGATTCCCTGTCCACCGTAATGCTTCCAATCTGGTATGCAAAGCTCGGTGGTCCAAGGTAAACCGCTCTTTCCCCGAAGTGCTCGGATAAGGTTTTTACTAATGATTTTCTGTTCTCAGCGTTTGTAATAATTTCCATTCTGCTGGTCTCCTTTCCTTTTGGTAGTACCATATATCACTCTGAATGCCCGTATAGTCAAGCTAATAATGGTACTATCCAAAAAGAAAATGGATCATCAGTTTCTGGACTCTGGCAGTGACATTGCAACCGCATAAGCCACGGTTGCCGTGACTGCATTTCCCGCCTGTTTATATAACTGGGCATCGGAATTGACAGCCGATGCACGGTCAAACAGTTCATCTGAAAATCCCTGTAAACGGAAGCACTCCCTCGGTGTCAGCCGTCTGATGCGTCCGCCCCTCATGAGCGTCCCCATCTGCCCGGAGCAGTCCAGAGTCTGGGAGCATCCTTTCCCGACCCTTCCCCGTCTGGTCACGCTGTCGGGATAAGCAAGATTGATGCCGTCACCTTCATGTGCAACATCGTATCCTGCCTTTGTTGCATTTCTGACCTTTACGGAATCCGCTTTCTCACAGACATACACACCGTGCCTGTCCTGTGAGGTCAGCGTGAACATCGGCTCTCCGTCCTCTTTCATCCTTCTGCCGTTCTGTCTTTTCTCCATCCGTTCCGGGGTAAGCACAGGGTGGACTTCCAGCACGGCTGAGTTCATTGCCGAATGGTTGGTCATCCCGGCTGTGTATCTGGCAGTCAGGCATCTTGCCGTATCCGTGATCTTCGGATCATGGTTGCTCTGATCGATGAAGTAAAGCCCGGTCTTGGCCCCGACACCGCCCGCATTCCCCACAAGGGTTGCAGAAATGCCGTCCGTCCCATAAACACGGTAACCCTGCATACCTCCTATAAGCTGGTTAAGAGCTGCTGCGTTTTCTCCTGTGAGAGGTAATATTTCTCGTCTACCTCTGCTTCTAAGATTTGCGATAATGAACACACGCTCACGGTTCTGCGGGACTCCGAAGTTTTTGGAGTTAAGCACCTGCCACCGACAGTCATACCCTGCTTCGTCCATTTCAGACAGAACTGAGGCAAAGTCGAATCCTGCATTAATCGATAACAGGTTCTTAACGTTCTCAACAAGTAGGTATGCGGGTTTAGCACTTTCCTCTTTGCCTTTGAGGAGGTCAATAATGTTGTAATATATTCCACTTCTTTTTCCGACCAGTCCCCGCTGTTTTCCGGCAACGGAGATGTCCTGACATGGGAATCCGAAGCACCAGATGTCTGCATAGGGGACATCTTCGGGTTTGAGTTTTGTGACATCATGAGCTTTCCACTCTCCTTCCGTATCATACATTGCCTCATATGAGGCTCTTGCAAATTTATCATATTCACAGTACCCGATGCATTTATGGCCGGCAGTTTCAAGGCCGAGTCTGAAGCCGCCGATGCCGGAACATAAATCAAGGAAGGTCATCTGTTTCATTATACTGCCCTCCCTTGCATAATTGCTGATATGAAATTTTCATATCGTCACGGATGACAAATACATCCGCATCCGAACCGCACTGTTCAATATAGCGGTTTACGATCACATCCACAAACTTCTCATCCAGTTCGATGCCGTAGCAGATACGGTGTGTCTGTTCACAGGCGATCAGCGTAGAGCCGGAACCAAGGAACGGATCAAGCACGATGCAGTTGCTCATGCATGAGTTCTGGATCGGGTATGCCATAAGTGCCACAGGCTTCATGGTCGGATGGTCCTTGCTCGCTTTCGGACGGTCATATTCCCAGATGGTGGTCTGCTTCCTGTCGGAATACCACTGGTGCTTCCCGCCTTTCTTCCATCCGAACAGACACGGCTCATGCTGCCACTGGTACGGGCTTCTTCCAAGAACCAGTGCGTTCTTCTTCCAGATGCAGCACCCGGAAAGATAGAACCCGGCATCCTTGAATGCCTTTCTGAAATTCAGTCCTTCCGTATCCGCATGGAATACATAAATGGAAGCATCCTGTTCCATTGACTGCTCCATATTTACAAACGCAGCAAACAGGAACTTATAGAAATCCTCATCAGGCATGTTGTCATTTTGGATCTTGCCGGCCGTCTCCTCGACATTTACATTGTATGGCGGGTCAGTCAGGACAAGATTTGCTTTCCGTCCAACCATCAGCCTTTCATAGGTTTCCGGCAGAATGGAATCACCGCAGATGACACGGTGCTTTCCAAGCAGCCATACATCCCCTGTCTTTGCCACGGTCGGCTTTGCAAGCTCCGCTTCCACATCGAAGTCATCTTCCGTGATCTTCTTATCATGCACTGAATTAAAAAGCTGTTCGATCTCCGGCGGTTCAAAACCCGTGATGCCGACATCAAAATCCGAATCCTCAAGGTCTTTGATGAGGTCGGCCAGAAGTTCCTTGTTCCACTCACCCGTAATTTTATTGAGGGCAACATTGAGTGCCTTCTCCTTGGTCTTGTCGATATCGACCACGATACATTCCACTTCCGTATATCCGAGGTCTGCAAGGACCGTGGCTCTCTGGTGTCCTCCGATAATGGTCATGTCTGAGTTGATGATGATCGGCTCGACATATCCGAACTCTTTAATGGAGTTCTTGATTTTTTCATATTCCTTATCGCCCGGTTTTAACTTCTTCCTCGGATTATAGGAAGCCGGGATAAGGTCTGCTATTTTATAACTCTGAAACTGCATCTTCCATATCCTCCTCTGCTAAAAATCTGTGCCGGAAATAACATTCACGGCCGCAGTATTTTCTGTTCTTGTTTCCATAGGAAATGAAAGACTTCCCGCACTGCTCACATACAAGCGTGTAGGAAGCCTTTTCACTTTTCTGTACTGCTTCGGGATGTGCTTTCCACCATTCCC
>OQVL01001569.1_pt1 | contig 13726 bp, 15 predicted proteins | sample 1691501 | NCBI WGS metagenome assembly OQVL01 (sample SAMN03418253, study PRJEB22391) | human gut metagenome | biome: human-gut; feature: organic feature; material: feces | host: Homo sapiens | place: Tanzania | collected 2013-01
CAATACTTGAATATTATGCCTTCGAAACAGAACAGCCTATTGAGATTGCTATCAAGCGTTATAGGAATCTATCCAAATATTCGTTTAGACTTTTCGTATATAATTTGGTCGGATATACGCCTAAAACAGATAGAGAAGAAAAATGGAAATATTTTCTTGATAGAATAGATTTAAATTATGACAATCCGCCTCTGGGCTATTTCAGTATCTTTCAAGAAATGACAAAACTCACACACGCCTTAATCAAAAACGAATTAACCGTTAATGACAAAACAATTCCCGATATAAGTGCCGGTATGTGTTGGGGAAAAGAGTGGAAAGAAAAAGGACTGAAAAAAGAATATGGGGAACGAATCCAATATCAACATAATTATCCCGATTATTACCCCCAAGCGATGAGCAACCCTCAACACCCGTGGGCTTATCCTGAAAAGGCTTTACCATATTTTAGGGAATGGTTCAGAACCAACTATTTGCAAAAAAAGTTTCCTCAATACTTAAGGACAAAAATGCCCGCGTTAGCAAGCGATGAAAAGATGTCAAATGCTATAAAAAGCTTGTGTTTGCCAGAAAACTAAAACTGTAATTAGTAAATATCTATTCACTATCCAAAAGTTTATTTCCTCTTGAATTTTCAAAAGAACGGTTCAATATAATCTATAGAGGCTCGGCTGAGGGGTTGCTAATGGTGGCTCCGACTGCGTTGTCTCTTATTTTTAAAGCTTATTCCCTCATCTTCCATTCCACCGTCGGGTGTAAACGGATGCGGTCGAGAATGTCCGTATCGGAAAACAGTTTTTCGGGCGAGTAGCGTTCGTCGCGACGGGAGTATTATTAACCGCCGCCGCGACTTTACAAACAAATCGTCATATACGGCGGCAGGCAGATGATACCGTCTTTTATTGCGAAATTTTTCGGGTGAATAATATAGCATTCGCCGATACGATCTTTAAATTTTTCTCGGAAATTCAACAGCGACTTGATTGAATACCGTTCGCCCGATTTGACTTCCACCGGAAACAGTTTTGTTTTCAGCTTGCTGTTATTCGACAACAAGAAGTCGATTTCCATATCGTTCCGGTGCGTATCAACATTGTAATGCGTATAAAAATAAAGCTTGTGTCCGTTTGCCGTCAGCATTTGAGCCACGGCATTTTCATACAGCATTCCGTTATTCAAAGACAATTTTCCGGTTAAAATCTGTTTATAAACACTGTCTTCCAACAGTTCGTTTTCATCAAAAGCGTGGCTGGTCAGCAACCCCGTATCGCCCATATAGCATTTCATATATGCGCGGTTTTCATTTAGCGAAAGTCCTACGTTCGGATCATTGCAAAGGAAACATTCGTTTGCGATCATTGAATCGCCCAGCCAAAAAAAAGTGTCTTCATAATGATCGGCAAAGCTTTTTGCGGATATTTCTTTAAAGACAACGCGCTTTTCATGTTGAGAAAGCAAACCAGGGATTTGGTCGAAAATCGCCGTGACTTTGGAACGGTAATGCGCTTTGATTTTTGCGATGTCACTTCGGTACAATTCAAGAATGTCGCGTTTTTCAATATCCGCTTTTGAAAAATCCTTGCCCGATTCCAAAAAAGCCTCGACGCTTTTCGGCATACCGCCGACCAGCAGATATTGTCTGAATAAAAGCATCGCTTTGTTGTGCAAAACACGTTCCAAAGGTTCCCGTTTGGCAAAACAAGTCCGAATATACGGAATTATTCCCTTTTCTCCGAAAGCGTCGCAAAACTCTTCAAAATCCATCGGATACATTCTGAAATGGCGTTCTTCCGACGGAATCAGAATGTCTTTCACGTTTTCTTTAATCGAAATCAAAGAGCCTGTTTCAATGTAGTCATATCGCCCGTCCGCAACCAAATACTTAATCGCCTCTCTTGCTTTCGGGCACATTTGAACTTCGTCGAAAACAATCAGTGATCCCCGATTAAACAAAGGAACGCCATATTCCGCGGACAACAGCATAAACAGCGTATCAAGGTCGTTAATTTGTGTTTTGAACCATTCTTTGACCGTATCGGAGGCTTTTGCAAAATCAATAACCAGAACGGATTTATATTCGTTCTTTCCGAATTCCTGAACAAGAGTCGATTTCCCGATCCGGCGCGCCCCCTCGATTAAGGCGGCTTTTTTTCCGCCGGTTTCTTCTTTCCACGCCAGCAAAGTTTTATAAAATTTGCGATTATAAAACATCTTTCCCTCTTGTTTTAAAGATTATGCGCATGTTTAAAAATATCAAAAAATCAGATTATGCGCAAGTATGAAGATGTATCTAAATCAGATTACGCGCATAATTTCCGTTCTTTTCGTCATACGAAAAGGGTATCCTGCGCCGTTAAAACACCCCGTTTGTTTCCGTGTCATATCCCTATCAGTTCCGCGATCTTTTCGCTGACGGCATCTGTGGCAGCAATCACCGGCTTCAGCGACAAATGCGTGTAGCGATGCGTGATCGAATTGATGCTGTGTCCAAGCATGCCCGCGATGATGTTATCCGAATATCCCGTTTCCGCCGCCATCGTCGCGAAGCTGTGCCGCAACGCGTGAGGGCAAAATTCCGCTTGTCCGACCGCCGCTTTGATATGCTTTTCAAAGAACGCGACCAGCGCCATCTTTTGAGGTTTGCCGAAGACGTATTCGTCCGCCGACGGCGGCTGCTTTTCCTCTTTCAGCTTTTCCATGAACCGCTTTGCCGCCGAGCCGAAAGGTCTGTCTTGCGCTCCGGTTTTTGTGTCCGGGAAGTGAAAGACCTGCTTGTTCCAATCGACATAAGCCCACTTTAACGAAGCGATTTCTCCTTTGCGGCAACCGGTCAAAGCCAGCAGACGCGTCATATCCGCCGCCGTTTTATCCGCGCAGGACGCCAGACATTCGCCCAGTTTCACATATCCTTTTTCGTCAATGAAAGCCGTCCGTTTCGGCGTTGAAAGCGTTTGCAGACGGTCGCACGGATTAACGGCGACAATCTCGCCGACAATGGCAAACTCGAACATCGCGTGCAGCGTTTTGCGCACGATGTTCGCCCCCGAAACGTATTTGTGCTCCGCCTGCCGCTTATAATTCCTGTGCATGAATTTGCCTTCGATCATCTCGTTATAGAACTGCTGAACGTCGCTCCGTTTCAATTCTTTGACATAGCGGTCGCCCAAAGCGGGATTGATCTGATATTCGACGGACTGGCAATACCGCTGATAAGTGTTGAGCTTGACGCGCGGTTTGCGGTCAGCGAGAAACATCCGCGCCAGATCGGATACGGTAATTTCTTTGCGCTTTTCGATTTTGTCGGAAGCGGGATCTTTGCCTTGCACGACCAGAGCCAAAATCCGTTTGGCTTCCTCGCGGGCTTGGGCGGGAGTAATTTGGGTTGTCTTGGTGATCGTCAGCTTCTTTTGCTTGCCGTAAGCATTGCGGTACATGACGATGTAGCTGGCGGAAGTTTTGCCGACGCGCACGCCGAAGCCTTTGAGCGTATCGTCGAAATAAGTCGTTTCTCTGCCGTTGAAAGCCAGCGCGCCGAGCGTTGATTTTGTGATGTTCATAACATATTCCTTTCGCGTTTGCGGTAACACCGCGGTAACCTGATTCGGAAAAGGCTTGTAAAAAACGGAGCCTTTTCTCAAACGCTTTCCAAGAACACGAAAACAGATTAACTTAATAAAATCAATGTGTTGTAAAACACTAGCGCACTTCGGTAAAACCTTTCGCCCTCCGGCAATCCGTTTCTTATTCAGAACTCTCCGATCCGCCTGAATTTCAGGCGGGTTACGGAGATTTTTATGGCGAAATCCACGGGCAATACTCGCTTGCAGCAGGCAAAGCGAAACAAAAAAGACGAATTTTACACGCAACTGTCGGATATTGAAAAAGAGCTTTACCATTATCGCGAACATTTCAAAGGTAAAACCGTTTTTTGCAACTGCGATGATCCGTATGAAAGCAATTTCTTTAAATATTTTGCAATGAACTTCAATTTTTTGAAACTGAAAAAATTGATTGCGACCTGTTATTCCGCTTCGCCCGTTATGGGAAAAGAATTGCCGCTGTTTGACCGGCTGAACGGCAAGCAGGCTTTTAAAATCGAAATCACGGAAGTCAAAGATGAAACGGGCGACGGCGCGACGGGATTGGCGGATGTCGAAATCCTGTTGAAAAACGACAAGAACGTTTTGACGGTTTTAGAGGGAAACGGGGATTTCCGTTCCCGCGAATGTGTCGAATTGCTGAAGCAAGCCGATATTGTCGTGACAAACCCGCCGTTTTCGCTGTTTCGGGAATATGTCGCGCAACTGGTCAAGTATGAAAAAGAGTTTATTATCGTCGCGAACAAAAACGCCATTACCTACAAAGAAATCTTTAAACTGATTAAAGAAAACCGCCTTTGGTTGGGTTACAGAAACATCAATCAGGATATGTGGTTGATTTTGCCTGACGAAGAAGAAAAATATGAAAAAATCATCGACGGTAAAAAGATGAAGCATATTATGGCGTGTTGGTTCACGAACATAGAAACGACAAAACGTCACGAAGAATTGATTTTATATAAAAAATATTATTACTTGATGAGGTGCTAAATTTTTTCTGTTGGCAACGGCAGGAAAGGTTTAGCCATGGCGAGAATCGAAGAAACAGGCAAGGAACGGACGGCGCCCCCGTCGTCTAATAGGGGGTGCATGAAATACCGTCCGGCGTTGAAGCGATTGCGGGACGTTGCCGACACGGAACCGGAAGCGGGTTATTTCAAATTTTTGTGGCAGGGTTACGATTCCGTTCAGGAATGTTTCAACGTCCGGCTGAATACGGACTTTGTCGAACAGCTGGAAAAGAAGTCGGCGGAAGCGAAAGAGGCGCGCCACCCGGTCACTTTGCCGTTTCATTTGGGCAAGATCGAATTTCAGGTTTGCGATCACGCGGCGAAAGGCTTTCGCTATCTGGTTCAGAACGACGATTTCATTTTTATGATTTCGAATCCGAAAAACGAATGGTCGGTTTCTGTGCGTTATTTGTCGGCGGGGCTGTGCGAATGGGGGATCGACGTTTTGCGCGCGTCGGTGCGCAACATTTTGTCGTACATATCAAAGCCGATTGGCGACGACTGGCAACGTTTAAGCCGCGTTGACGTGGCGGCGGACTTTTATTCAAAGCGTTTTTCCGAATGTTTGCGCCCGTCGATTTTGGACGGGCTGGTCGTTCCGTCGCGGTGCAAGGTGCGTCAGGACGAAATGCTGTCGATGTATATCCAAGAAGGGCGATTCGACACGCTGACGATCGGGACGAAGAACAGCCTGCAACTGCAAATTTACGACAAAGCGAAAGAGATCCGGCAGGCGTCGGGCAAGACGTATTTTTACAAGCTTTGGGGCATGGAGGCGAAAAAGGACGTGTACCGGTTCGAGATTCGCTTTTTTTCGGAATTTCTGCGCAACCGTTCGATTTTGACGTTTGAGCAGTTCGAGGAATACCGCAACGAACTGATCAGCGAAGCGATGAACATCAGGCGTCTGACCGTTCCGAACCCGCAAGACCGGAACCGGAGCCGCTGGGCTTATCACCCGCTTTATACGTTTGTCAGGCGATGTTTTTGTTGCGAACGGTTCGGGGTGGCGACGGGGCGGTATGTGACGGGGAAGCGTTCGGAACTGTCGGAAAAAGGGATCAAGCGGATAGCGGGCGACGTGTTGTCGCTGTCGGTGCTGAGGAACCGCGGCATTTATGACGAACATTCTGTTTTGGTGCTGATGCGGCTGGTTTTGCGGACGTTGGAGGACGACAAAAAACGTCCCGAAAAGGTTGAACGGTCGCGGGAACGCTACAAGTTCGTCGATGAAGCGGCGTAAGGTCCGGATCGCGTCCCGCCGGACGAATCGAACGGGGACGGTTTTTGAAAAGGAATGAGAAAAATGGAAACAATCAGTCGAATTTTGATTTTAGGCGTCGATAAGCCCTTTGAAATCAAGGACAGTCAAACGGGCGAGATTATCCCCGGACGTAAAATGTTTTATGCGGAACAGCGCGACGACAAGGGGGCTGTGGGATACGCCGTCGCGGATAAATGCTTTATGCGTCAGGATATGAGCATTTTAAACGCCGTTACCGTCCCCGGTCTGTACGAAGCCAAAATCAACTGGATACAGCGTGGGCTGAAAAGCTACGGGCGGTTTGTCGCATTGCGTCTTTTGAAAGAAATCAAGTTGGAGTTCTGAGCATGGCGCGAATATTGACGTGTGTCGAAGGCATCGGGGACGGCGGGATTTGTCCGACCGGCACGGTTCCCGAACTGGTGGAGGGATATATATTCGCCGCCGACCCGACCGCCTTTGACGCGTCAACCGCGGCGGAATACTTCGCATACAGCTTCGGAACGGTTTTAGCCTGTTTTGCTTTTGCCAAATGCTTGGGAATAATAATCTCAATGATTAAACGGGGATAGTCATGATTGATGCAAACGTGTTTTCTCCGTTAATCAACGGAATAATTAAAATAGCGGGCGGATTGACAACGATTCAGTTGTGCTTTTTAGCTTTTGCGATTTTATTACGATTGTTCGTTGAAACGCCAAAAGAAAAACGAAAGCGCGAACGCGCGGAATATCGGCAACGCAGAGAAACTTACCAACGACGAAAATTAGAGCTTGATGAACGCCGTGAGGCTTATCAACGCCGTAAATTGGAATTTGCCGAAGAACGGTTAAACCGACAAATCGAACAAGGACGGCGCGGTTCTTATGGTTTTGAAGAAAAAAAGAAACGCGATCGTTTGTCAAAAGAATTGCGTTCCATGCGTTCGACGTTCGGGAACAGGCGCTTTTCTCAAAAGTGGGAAATCACAGGATACTAATTCCGTCGAAAAGGCGGAGTGCCGCGACCGTCCGGCGTATGGCGGTTGATGTAACAGGAAAGGTTCAACAATGAACAAAATGAAAAACTTTGCGAAGAAAATCGGATTGACGGCGTTTGCCGTTATGGCTTTGCCTCTGGCGGCAATGGCTCAAGAGGCGACATCCGCAGACGCCACGAAAACGATGGTCGATTCGCTGGTCGCGAAAGTCGATTTTACGTCGGTTCAATCGGGAATTGTCACCGTTGCAGGCGGTTTAATCGCCGTTTATCTGGGCTTGCTGGCTTTCCGTTTCTTGAAAGGAATGGTCAGCCGCGGCTAATCGCAAAAGGGAAAGGGTGCACACTTTCCCTTTGCTTTTTCGAGCTTTTGCGACCTTGGAGCAAAAGCCGGAAAAAGCAAAGGACAGGCAAAGCATGATTTCGCAATGGTGGTATTTGATATTTTTCGCGTTCGGCATGGTGTGCGCGTGGGCTGTGGTAAAGGGGCTTGATGCGTAAGTTCGTTATTGCGTTGATGATCGGCGTTTTGCTGATCGCCGGAACGGTTCAAGCGGCGTCCGTGTCGGCGAACGCGGTTAAAACGCTGGTGTCGCGGACGCTGACCAAAGTTTGCGCGGCAAACGACAACCGGTGCGTCCGGTTGGTCAGCGGCGCTTCCGGCGTTTTGGCGACGACGGCGACGGGCGCTTTGGCTCTGTTCGGCAAAACGAATTGGATCGGTTTGATTTTAACGATGCTGTTGCCTGCCGCGGGAACGTATGTTTTCAATCTGTTTAACGGAAAGAAAGTCACGGTTGAAAAATTCGGAGAAGAAGAGCCGCTGGTGACAGAGGTTCAGGAAGTTAAATCCCGATCGAATGCGCCGGTCGTTTCATACGAAAAGGCGTATTCCGGAACGCTGGTATCGAAAGGTCCCGTCCACCCGAAGAACACGGTCAACGCCGATATCACGCACACGAAAAATTACGTCTATCGTCCGGAAATCTCCAGCGACGGTCCCGTTGCGTATTTCAAGAATTTGAAAACGGCGATCCGCCGCATGCCGGGCGTAACGGCGCCGATCAAAACGGCGGGCGAGTTTGCCGGCGGCAGCTCGTATAAATTCGGCACACCCGAGTTTTACACCTATTCTTATGACGAAGACGGCGACATCGTTTTAGAAACCGTCCGCGTCCGCGGATTGTCCGAATGGCATTTTCGCGACGCCGCGTGGGTGGCGTGGTACGGCGGAGGAAAAACGACCTATTCGGTCTGGTCGTTCCAGTACTACCTTGTTCCCGTCAGCGTTACGGGACGATCGGGAACGGTTGACGCCTATGTCAAATTCGTACCGATTTCAAACTATGACGGGGAAATCAGCTGTGACGGCGCCTATATTTATAATTCGGGGTTTTGTTTCGTCGATGAAGCGTTGCAGGAAGACGCGGCGGACAGCGACGACATCAACAGCTATTACCGGACATCCGGCAATGTCGAAACCGTAACCGACGCCCCCTATATTTCTTTAAAAGATTGGATTGAAGAACTTCCGATCGACGACAAGGCGAAGCTGATCAGTCCGGAACTGGTGGCGGAGTTTATCGACAAGCTGTGGGAACAGACGGCGGCGCAGGACGGCTACGACGGCGAACCTTATGTTTCCGGAAAAATCACGCCGGAACTGGTTCGAAGCGTCGCATCGGATTTCGCGACGGTCGGCGACGCGCTGGAAACGATCGGAACGACGGGAACAAGCGGCGGAACGGAACTGACGCAAGACCGGAACACGGGCAAACTGCACGATTCGACGACCGATCCGACCACGCCGGGGCAAGGGTCGAATCCTTCGACGACGCCCGACGCGCCGGCGGACACAAAACCCGGAACGATCGGCGGAACGAACACGGGAACGGTAGGCGATCAGAACATCAACATCGACGTGAAGCTTGATTTGGGCGACTATCCCGACATCAAACAGCCGACGTTGGAAGAACCGCCCACAGCCGCAAGCATTCTCGACCCGATCTTTAACCTTTTCCCGAATTTAAAGGATTACCGCGTACCTGAACGGGATTTGAGTTGTCCGCCGATTTCGATTGAAGCTTTCGGCGAAACATATTCGACGGATTTACATTGTACGCTGATAGAAGATAACCGGACGACGATTTCGGCGTCGATGCTTTTGTTTTTTACAATCATGAGTCTGATCATCGTTCTGGGGGCTTAGAATGTACGGGATTGTTTTTGCCGCCATAAATTCGGCGCTGGTATTCATATTCCGCAGTGTCGTTTTAAAAGCAGTCGTTTTTTTCGCGCTGTACTACGTTGTTTCGTCTTTTATGTCGTATTTGGCGGAAAAGCTGCCGTCTCCGGATTTGGACGGTTTGTTTAATAATCTGCCGGATTTTTTCATGTATTTTTTCCAATCGTTTGAGGGACCGCGCGGTTTCAGCATGCTTTTGTCGGCGTGGGTTTTGCGGTTCATGATCCGCCGCGTTCCGGTGGTGGGGTGACATGTCGATTACGTCGTACACCGGAAATCCCGGCGCCGGAAAAACCTACGAGGTTGTCAAAAACGTCATTATTCCCGCAATCAAAGAAAGCCGCCGCGTCGTGACAAACATCGACGGTATTGACCCGCAAAAGGTTTTGGCATACGTTGAAGATCGTTTCGGTCCCTGCAACGGCGAAATCGTTTTATGCAAAGACGAGGACATCACGTCGGACTGCTTTTATCCGGCAAATCAGGACGATTCTTTTTCTTTCGTTCGCCCCGGGGATCTGGTCGTCATCGACGAAGCGCAAAACTATTACCGGACGGGGCAAAGGCTTTCGGATTACGAATGCCGCTTTTTTCGGGAACATCGCCACTTTTGCGACGCAGAAGGCAGAGGTTGCGATATCGTTTTGATTTCTCAGCGTTTTGTCGATATTCAACCGTTTGTCCGCGGCGTCATCGAATTATGCTTTGTCATGCGTCAGCTGAAAGTGTTGAGCTTGCCGAACCATTACACCGTAACGGTTTATGAGGGAGATTTGCGCCATAAAATCAGCGGTCCGTCAATACGAAAGTATCAAAAGGAAATTTTCGACCTCTATCGCAGTTTCGCCCTTTCTGGCGGAATGCAGGCGAAAGTCGATCGGCGTCAATCCGTCGTGACGCCCAAAAACATTATATTGTTGAGCGGTTTGATGCTTTTTTTGTTTTGGTCTTTGATTAAAAGCGTCGCATTATTCTCCACTGAAAAATCGCCGTTTTTACTTGAAAAAACACAAGCTTCCGCCGCCGCGCCGTCGGGCGGCGTTGCCGTTCCCCAACCCGTCAAGCGACCTGACGGGTATTCGCACCGGTGGCGGATATTGGGAACGGTCGGCGTCGGCACGTCGCGCTTTGTCGTCGTCGGCGACAAAGACGGCATGATCAGGTTCGAACATCCGCAAAACTTCTCCGGTTACGGATCGCGCATGACCGGCAAGATCGACGGCGAAACCGTTACGAAGTTCACCGGAGAATTTGAAAAGAAAGACGACAGGGGGCTGAAGCTATGAAAAAAACGATCGTTCTTCTCGCCGTTTTGCTGTTGGCGACGCCCGCCGCAACCGACGCCCCGCGCGTGAACATCGACGTCGGCATGACGGTCGCCCAGCTGATCAAAACCGTGTACGACGACGCGGTCGGCACCGATTACGTCCTTGAACCCGAAGTTCTGGAGGATAAACGCCGCATCGGCGTCAGAATGTTCGATTTCCGCAAAAAGGACAGCCTGCCGACGCTGCTTAATTCTTTGGGCTACCGATTGGAAAACCGCGGCGGGGTCGATTACGTCAGCCTGATCAAAAAATCCGACGATTACGATTTTTTTGTTTATCGCCCGAAACACAAATCCGCCGCCGAACTGAAAACGGCTTTGTCCGGTCTGTTCGGCGCAACCGTCGGGGGCGACGGCGACCGGCTGATTTTTAAAACGTCCGTCGTCGAAATCGAAAAGATCAAGTCTTTGCTGAAACGGTTTGACGTCCGCCCGCGCGAAGTCGTCGTCCGCGGCAAAATATTCGAGGTCACGACCAAAAAGACGGACGCAAGCAGTTTGTCGATCGTCGCGGACGTGTTCAAAAAAGCGGGGCTCGCCGTGTCGAACGGCGCAAAACTGGTCAACTATCTGTCGTTTAAAGACAAGCGCGTCAATGCGTATTGGTCGGCTTTGTCCGGCGACGACCGGTTCAAACTGCTGTCCGAACCGTCGCTGCGGATCAAATCGAACACGACGGCGTCCCTGACCGTCGGAAACGACGTTCCGACGCTTGGCAGCGTCACGTATCAGGACGGTCAGCCGGTGCAAAGCGTGACGTATCGTTCCAGCGGCATCATCTTTGAAATCACGCCGGAAGTGTTGGACGGCGTGATCAACCTGTCGGTGCGGCAGGAATTGAGCAACTTCGCCGAAACGACCAGCGGCGTGAACAATTCGCCTACACTGGTCAAGCGCGAAATCAAAACGAACATCAGTGCGAACAGCGCCGAACTGATCGTCTTGGGCGGACTGATCGAAAACAAAAACACCGCGTCAACCGCCGGTCTGTCCTTTCTGCCCGCGTTCCTATCCGCAAAATCCAACTCTAACGATAAAACCGAAATAATCCTTAGCCTGTATGTTGAAATCTTGCCGGAGAAATAACTCATGACAAAACAAATTTTTGATTTCGAATTACCCAAAGAATCCCTTAACAGCAACCAACTGATACAGCTGATCCAGATTTTAAAAACGCGGGCGAAGCCCGGAGCGCGCGCGATAACTTTACGGCTGAGAAACAACGGAAAAGACTACGATTTTATGTACGAACTGAAAAGCGGGCGTTTTCGCTTATTTGATCATGAAACGGGCGAAGTAGTTCAAGCGGATTGATTTTATCGTCATTTCGAGTCATCTTTGGATATTACACAAAGAAAGGTCCGTCGATGACGCAAATGAACGATATGATTTCCAAAATGATGTCACAATTTGTGACATTCATTATTTTAGTTCTTATTCTTCGTCTTTTGGCTGATTTGCTGAAACAGAAAATCAGAAAAAAACGAAAGCAACCGCTTTTGCGGCTGATTAAAAATCCCGAACCTCCCTCCGTTTGGGACGCCGTCCCGGAACCGGAGGAACGGCGGGAATATTACTTTGAACGGCGCGCCGTGATGACGGAAGCGGAAAAATCGTTTTTCATTGACATTGTTCGCGCCGTTCCGGAATTTTACGTTTTTCCGCAAGTGTCTTTTCTGGCTTTGCTCGACCCGATCGGGCAGGCGTCGCTGGGCAAGATTCAAAATAAACGGGTCGATTTCGTCGTTTGCGACATTAAAACAAACCGTTACTGCATCATCGAACTGGACGACAGATCGCATTTCGGGAAACGGAAAAAAGACTTGGAACGGGACGGATTCTTTGATTCCGTCGGCATTCGCTCTTTGCGTTACAGGACAAACAACAAACCTTCTGTCGATGCTTTAAGAGAAGATATTTACTCAAATCTTTCTTGAAAAAGAACGAAAAGGGTGGCATTATAATAGCATCTTTGCTTAGTACAAAAAAAGCCCCCGAACGACTTCCACTCGTCCGGGGGCTTTCCTTTGCCTAGTTCAGCTCTTTAATGAAGCTGAGCCAGAAGATAACGGCTAACGTCAAAATCGTCAGCATTCTTTGCTTAGTCACTTTTCAACCTCCTTAGTTAGAAGTTAAAACAATGTCGGGGCAAAGACCCGTTGTTCGGGAGGTTGTCCCGACCGAAGGCCTTGCTTTCTCATCAAACCCGAGGGCTCTCAAAAGGAAAAGCGTCAGCGTTCCCTTTTGAGAACTAGCCCTTCGGCGATGAGAAAAAGCGATTTGTCAAGGTCGTAAAAACGGAGGGGGATCGCCCGATTTGCAGGGCTTGCCCGAAAATCGGGGACACCGTTTTTACGCTTGTCCAAACCTTGACAAATCAAGACAAACAGCCCCCGTGGGGCGTTCGGGGCATATAAAATCTTGACTCCGTCGCTTGATCAAATAACATAGCTTTGCCGAAAGCGGTCGTCGGTACGCGCACGGAAAAAAATTGAGTTTAAAGCTCGCGGGTATCGAGTGCCGTACCGATGTTTTTTTTGCCTTGATGGGTTGCTTGTGCCGGTTGCCGCGCACGTTAATAATTTTAAGGAAAAATCATGTTTGCCCGCTTTATCGGCGTGGACGTGGCAAAAGCGAAAGTCGATGTGTTCGTGTCGGACACCGGCGAAGTTTTGCAAGTCCGCAACGACGAACGCAGCCTGTCGCGGCTGGTTCGGAAACTGGATTGTACAGACGCGCTCGCCGTCATCGACTTGACGGGAGGGTACGAGGCTGTTTGCGTCAAAACCTTTCACGCCGCGGGGGTCAAAGTCCATCGGGCGGAGGGACGCAAGGTCAAAGCGTTCATGCGCGCGACCGGACAGCTGGCGAAAACGGACGCGATCGACGCGCGGGCTTTGGCGGATTACGGGCAAAGACTGCAAGACCGGCTGGCTTTGTACGCAATGATAGAAAGTGTCTCCAGCAAAACATCCGTCAGCACCTGGCGTTTCGGCTGTTTTGCCACCCGGATGAGATACTCGTACATCTCACTTTTCGTGCACATCTGATACGCCCCGTCTAACTCGATAATTTTCATTCCACGGTCGTCTTTTTCATAGCGCTCCATCAGCCCTGCCAGAATTTTTTCCGTCTGTTCTTTATCTAATTCAACGGCACCGGCAATCTTTTCAAGTTCCACGGATTCTCCCATGGTAAAAAGAATTGCCTCAATAATCGCCTCATAATTTTTTTCTTCCATTCTGCCTCCCACTTCGTCTGTGCGTGGTTCTCTACGCAACTATTTTCGACTGGATTTTGATA
>OQVL01001570.1_pt1 | contig 13723 bp, 6 predicted proteins | sample 1691501 | NCBI WGS metagenome assembly OQVL01 (sample SAMN03418253, study PRJEB22391) | human gut metagenome | biome: human-gut; feature: organic feature; material: feces | host: Homo sapiens | place: Tanzania | collected 2013-01
TATTACCCATATTTGCGTCGGGTTTCTTGTTTTAAGCGACATTCGCAGGACAAACGCAAGGAATGGTGACAACCTTGTTTGGCACGGAGAAAAATGTTTAAGTATATTGTAAAAAGACTGCTGATTTCAATAATAATTTTGTTGGGTGTGTCCGTCATCATCTACACGATGGTGCGTCTTATGCCCAACGACTACGTTGACCTGAAGTTTGCTTCGCAACTGCAAAGCGGTGCAATCAAACAACAGGACGTGGACAACTTCAAAAAACTGTCGATCGTTCAACACTCAACATTCAACATTCAAAAAACTGTACGGCTTGTACACGCCGGAAGCGCGTATTCGTTTCAGGTGGAGCCCCGACGGCTCGACGGAAGGCATATTGGAAAAGGACGTGCGTATCAAAGACCACGACACCGACATCCAGAATGCGGAAATGTACGCCGACTTTGTTTCCGGCGATTACAGCGGAACGATCGGGGACAATTACTACAACCTTGCGCTTACCTTTGAAAAGGTTGACGGCGTTGTAAGCACGACTTACAAACTGGAACGCTACGACTACGAAAACGTTACGGTAAAGGACGACAAAGGCAACGAAACGACCCACTCGGTGCTGCACAAAGTTACCGTCAAGGAAGGCAATTACGCCGTAGACATTACAACCGACACAATCACGCTGGACGGACTTAATGTGACCAACACCTACGAAAAGGTCAGCGGATGGGAAACTCTCGGCACAATTCTCGGCGGTTACTTCGGGTGGCTCGGTAACATGATGAAGGGCGACCTCGGTCACAGTTTCAAGTACGAAAAGCCCGTCGCAAGCGTAATCGGCGAAAACATGTGGATAAGTTTCGCAATCGCGGTGGTGGCGACCTTGCTGCAATTCCTCATTGCAATTCCGCTGGGTATTTCGTCGGCAACGCACCAGTACTCGGCGCAGGACTACATCGTGACGATATTCACCATGATCGGACTCAGTCTGCCCACCTACTTCTTCGCGGCGGTAATGATCAAGTTCTTATCGGTAGACCTCGGATGGCTTCCGGTCAACGGACTTATCTCGGGCAGCGCGGTATTCCCCGACACGTTTGCGGGTTCGCTGCAACGTCTCGGCGACATGGCTTATCACCTTATTTTGCCTATTACCGTCAGCGTAATTCTGTCACTGGGCGGCTTGATGCGTTACACCCGTACCAACATGCTGGAAGTATTGAACGCCGACTACATCCGCACGGCTCGCGCAAAGGGTCTGTCGGAAAAGACGGTAATTTACAAACACGCATTCCGCAACACCCTCATTCCTCTGGCAACGTTGCTTGCAGGTATTCTGCCGGGATTGTTCGGCGGAATGATGATCACCGAGCAGGTGTTTGCAATAGACGGTATCGGCCGTCTTGCGTACAACGCATTGAAGGAAGGCGACGTGCCTTTCGTAATGGGCTACAATATGTTCCTGGCAATTCTTACCGTCATTGGTACGTTGCTGAGCGACATTATGTATTCGATTGTTGACCCGCGGGTCAAGTTGGGGAGGTAATTATGGACGAACTTAACAACGATACGGTCGTCACGGAAACCGAACCGACGGTGCCCGATGATGCTCAGACAAAAGACATTCTGGAAGAAACCTATCAGGAAATGTCCCCGATAAGACTGGTTATGCGCCGCTTTTTCCGCAGTAAACTGTCACTTGTCGGACTTATCATGGTTGTGTTTCTGTTTCTCTTTTCCTTCCTCGGACCGGTTGTGTACAACCGCTGGGGCGAGGATAACCCGGACAATACGCCGCAGGTTAAGGCAGTGCAATCGCTGTATACCGACGACAAAGGCAACACAGTAACGGAAGTTGTGTACATCACCAAGGACATCAACATGCTTGCCGACCCAAGTTGGGACCACCTGCTGGGTACCGACGACAAAGGCATGGACGTGTTTACCCGTCTTATGTACGGCGGACGTATTTCGCTGACAATCGGCTTCATCGTGGTAATACTGGAAACGCTTATCGGTGTGTTGCTGGGGGGCCTTGCGGGCTACTTCGGCGGCTGGGTGGACAGCGTAATCATGCGTATAGTGGATATTTTCAACTGTATTCCGACCCTGCCGATACTGCTCATAGCTTCGGCAATGATCGACAGTTGGGGCGTGGAACCCAACCAACGTATCTATCTGTTGATGGTAATCATCACGGTGTTCAGTTGGAGCGGCGTCGCCCGTCTGGTGCGCGGACAGATTTTGTCCCTGCGCGAACAGGAATACATCACCGCGACGGAAGTAATGGGCTTGCCCACGTGGCGCAAGATTTTCGTTCACCTTATTCCCAACGTAATGCCGCAACTTATCGTGTCCATGACGTTGGGGCTGGGCAGCGTAATTCTGTACGAATCCACCCTTAGTTACCTCGGACTCGGCGTGCAGGTACCCAAAGCGGCATGGGGTACAATGATTGCAACAAGTAATGACCCCGCAATTCTCAGTTACCACGTAAACATGTGGTTGCCGGCAGGTCTTATGATTATAATCGCGGTGCTCGGCTTCAACTTTATCGGCGACGGCTTGCGCGACGCAATGGACCCCAAAGCCAAGAAATAATACATACGGGCAGCAGAAAATGAAGAAAAAAGATACAAATTACATATCCATCAAGGACAGTCGCAGGATAATCAGGGAAAACATCAGACAGATGAAGTACTACGAATCCCTGAAGCGTCGCAAACTCAGTCCTTCGGAATACACGTCGGTGATGAAAAATCCCGACAACATAATCGAAATCGACAATCTCAAGACGGTATTTTTCACCGACAACGGCACCGTCATGAGCGTCAACGGCGTTTCGTTCGACATCCCCAAAAAGAAGATTGTCGGCGTCGTCGGCGAGTCGGGCTGCGGCAAAAGCGTAACTTCGCTGTCCATCATGCAGTTGGTGCAGGCACCGCAAGGTCAGGTAATCGGCGGCGAAATCCGCTTCAATTCCGACGAGGCGGGCACGGACGAAAACGGCAACAAACTTGCGTACAACCTGGCAGTAATGCCCACGCAGGAAATGTACAAGGTGCGCGGCAAGGACATCACGATGATTTTCCAGGAACCGATGACCAGCCTCAACCCCGTGTTTACCATCGGCAACCAACTGGACGAAGTGAGTTTTACCCACAATCCCGAGTGCACCAAGGAAGAAGCCAGGGCTCGCAGCATCGAAATGCTGACCAAGGTAGGCATTGCAATGCCCGACCACGTGTACGCAAGTTACCCCCACGAACTGAGCGGCGGTATGCGTCAACGCGTAATGATTGCAATGGCACTTATCGGCAAACCGAAACTTATCATTGCCGACGAACCCACGACGGCACTGGACGTTACCATTCAGGCACAGATACTGGAACTGCTTAAAACCTTGCAGAAGGAAGAAGGCTGCTCGGTAATGCTTATTACCCACGACCTCGGAGTGATTGCCGAAATGGCAGACGAAGTGGTGGTAATGTACGCAGGTCGTGTAATCGAAAAGGGCACCGCGGAAGAAATCTTCCACAACCCAATGCACCCGTACACAATCGGTCTGCAAAAGAGCAAACCGCTGATTACTTCGTCAAGTACAGAGCCGCTGTACAGTATACCGGGGCAGGTACCCAACCCAATCAATCTGCCGGACTGTTGCTACTTCCGCAACCGTTGCGAAAAGTGCATCGACAAGTGCAACGGCGAATATCCGCCGGAAATCAAGGTTAGCGACACGCACTTCGTAAGTTGCTACCTGTACGACCAAAAAGGCAATGAAGAATGAAATGTGACCGCTCCCGGGCAGGCAAGCCCGACAAGCAAGGCTGACAACCGAAACGGGCTTTGATTTGGCAGCGACAGCCGCAAATGAGCAACAAGCGGATGGCATGCGGCAAAATAAAGTATTCATTTTTCACCATTCTTCACAGACAGAGGATTACACATGAGTAACGACTCGAATAACACACAATATATACTTGAGGTGCACAACCTCAAAAAATACTTTCCGATCGAAACAAACTTCTTCGGAAAACCGACAAGATACCTGCATGCCGTAGACGACGTGTCCTTCAACCTCAAAAGTGGCACGACAATCGGCGTGGTGGGCGAGTCGGGTTGCGGCAAGACGACGCTCGGACGCACGATACTTCGTCTGTACAATACCGACGGCGGTCAGATAATCTTCGACGGCGACGACATCACCAACCTCAAACGCGGACAAATGCAGAAGTACCGCACGGACATTCAACTTATCTTCCAGGATCCGTACAGCAGTCTGCCGCCCCGTATGACCGTCGGCGACATTATTTCCGAAGCGGTGCGCGTGCACAACATCGTCCCCAAGGAAGAAGTGCGCGACTACGTGCGAGACATCATGCATAAGTGCGGACTGCAACCGCAGTACTACGACCGTTACCCCCACGAATTCAGCGGCGGTCAACGTCAGCGTATCTGTATTGCGCGCGCATTGGCGGTAAAGCCCAAACTGGTAATCTGCGACGAACCCGTGTCGGCACTGGACGTGTCCATTCAGGCACAGATAATCAACCTGCTGAAGGAACTGCAAAATACCATGGGGCTTACCTATGTGTTTATTTCGCACGACCTGTCGGTTGTCAAGTACATCACCGACCAGATTATGGTAATGTACCTGGGTAACACCATGGAAATGGGCGAGACGGACGAGCTGTTTGACAATCCGTTGCACCCGTACACGCAGGCGTTGTTCAGCGCAATTCCCGTACCCGACCCCGACACCAAGACCAAACGGATAATACTGGAAGGCGACATTCCTTCGCCGGCAAATCCGCCTTCGGGATGCAAATTCCACACCCGTTGCAGCAAGTGCATGAACGTGTGCCGTTTCAAAACGCCCGCCTACACGGAGGCAAAACCCGGTCACTTCGTGGCGTGCCACCTGTACGACGAGGAAGTAATGGCAAATCTGCCTGCCTACGACGAGGAATACAAACGTCTGCAGGAAGAACAGGCTCGTCTTGCGGCAGAAGCCGCCGCCAAAAAGGAAGAACGCTTTAAGTGGCTTCGCAAAAAGAAATGAAAAAAGACAAAAAACGGAAGTACGTAGACGACGGTCATACCGTTTACAACATGGACGGCATTGACGAAATGCGCTACGGCAGCAATCCCAAAGAAAACGTCGGACTGACCCGAAAGGAACGTTGGGCGGCAATCAGAGCGGCACTGGCGGTGTTTTTGCCGAAGTTTCTGCTCGTGCTCGGGTGCTTCGCCATTGTGGCGATACTGATGTATTTCTGGTTGATGTAAGCGGTGTGCCACTCGGCATACGGCAGTCGGCACGTAAGCAAGCTGTATCTGCGACACTTGGCAAAATGTCCGCCCGAAAAGACGGGAAAGAACATTTGCGAAGTTGCCGGGCGGTAACGAAATTTACGCTACGTATCGACAAATTTATTACAAAAGTTGTGTTTCCGAAGACAAAACGGCGGAAACGGACGTTGCGGCATCTTTGCGCCGAAGATGGAGCCAAGGCGCAGTCAGAAGGGCTTTGCAACGTTAATTTACAGGAGGCAATACGGTAAGTATGAAAAAATCACTGATTACGATTTTGTCCGTGTTGTTGCTGTTGTCCCTTGTCGGCACGGTTGCTTGTCAGGCAATCCCCGACGGCGTGTACAACGGCGGCAGCGACACGGTGAAATCCAATCCGCAGCAATTGGAAATCCTGGACGGTAGTCTTACATACACGCAGGATCAGAAGTTGTCCAAAATCAAGGCGGAAAACCTGATCAAAAACAACGGCTACAAGGACAGCGACGAGGTGACGGTCATCGCCACGCTGGACGGCAGCGCGTTGATTGACGATTACCTGTCGGAAAGTTACGGCTACGGTTCGGTTGCCGAGTACGCGGCATGCAGCATCGGCGCAACCAAAAAAGTAGCCATTGCCGACAGTCAGGACGCACTTGTGTACAAGATGAAGTCCAAGGGACTTGTTTCGGAAATCGTCGGCGTTTACAGCACATTGCTCAATGCCGTTGCCGTCAAAACGACCTACGGCAAGATTGACGAACTGAAATCCCTCGGCGGCGTCAGAAACGTCATTCTGACGGACACCTACAACAAACCGCAATCCACAAGTACAAGCGGAAGCGGCAGTTACAACGCCGTTGACAACATCGTGGACGTGTACGAAAAGACCGGTATTTACAAGTCGGACAGCGTAAGCTACACGGGCAAAAAGACGGCGGTTGCCGTACTGGACTCCGGTTTCGACTGCAGCCACGAAGTATTTCAGCGCGCGCTTCAGGATGGCGAACTGGCAATCACCAGAGAGCAGATTGTGAACCTGCTTGCCAAGTCTGCTTTGCAAAACGTCAAAGACCCGGACAACGACGGCAAGTACGTCTACAACGAGGAAGGCACAATCAAGCAGGAAATGTTGCCTTTGCTTAACGCAGCCAAATACACAAGCGGCGTTACCATCAACGACCTGTATTACAGCAACAAAATTCCATTCGTGTACGACTACGCAGACAAGGACACCAACGTGTTCCCCTACGACAGCGAACACGGCACCCACGTTGCCGGTATCATCGGCGGTAACATCGTCGACGGTACGCAAATCAAGGACGAGGAACCCGTAGACTTCCGCGGCGTTGCAATCGACACGCAACTTGTGCTGATGAAGGTGTTCCCCGACCTCGACGCAGGCGCAAACACGGCGGACATTCTTCTTGCCCTTGAGGACGCGGTGGAACTGGGTGTTGACGCAATCAACATGTCGCTGGGTAGTTCCTGCGGATTCAGCCGCGAAGCGGACAAGGTGGAAATAAACGACGTCTACGACAAAATCAAGGCAAGCGGCATTTCGCTGGTTACGGCGGCAAGCAACAGTTACAGCAGCGGCTTCGGCGGCGATCAGGGTAACACCAACTTCACCACCAACCCCGACAGCGGTACCGTAGGCTCGCCCTCGACTTACGACGCGTCATTGTCCGTTGCAAGTATCAGCGGCGTCAAGAGTAACTACATCGTTGCCAATCAGGCTACAAGCGACAAGTACATTTTCTTCTACAACCAAAGCAACAGCATCACCGGCGAACAGAACAACTTTGTCAAAGAGTTGGTAAACGCAGGTCACATGAACGAAAACGAAACCAAAACCTTCGGGTACGTAACCGTTCCCGGTACGGGCTCGGCAGGCAGTTTCGCAATGGTTGCAAGCAAACTTAAGGGTAAAATCGCCATCGTCAAGCGTGGCGACAACACCTTTGAAAACAAGGCAATGCTGGCAAAGCGTTACGGCGCAATCGCATGTATCATCTACAACAACGTAGACGGCGACATTCTGATGAGTATGGGTAAGACGGAGCACATACCGACCATCTCCATCAGTAAGGACGACGGCACGGTGCTGGCTTCCAAGCGCGAAGGCACGCTGACAATCTGCTCGACAAACCTCGCGGGTCCCTTTATGTCCGACTTCTCCAGCTGGGGTCCCACACCCGACCTCAAACTTAAGCCGGAAATCACCGCACACGGCGGCGAAATCTACTCCAGCGTGCCCAACGGCGGATACGACAGACTGAGCGGCACCTCGATGGCAAGCCCCAACCTGTGCGGTATCATCGTGCTTATCCGTGACTACGTCAAGAGCAACGCCGCCAAGTTCGGCATTACCGAAACAAACGGCAAACCCGACCCCGTACAGGTAAACGACGCGGTAAACCAACTGCTTATGAGTACGGCTACCGTTGCTCTCAACGAGGAAGGCAACCCTTACTCGCCGCGTAAACAGGGCGCAGGACTTGCCAGTGCCAAAAACGTGGTAAACACCAACGCATACCTGACTGTAAACCAAACCGCCCAAGACGGAACGGTGACGACCAAGACCAAAACAAAGTTGGAACTCGGGGACGACCCCAAGCGCAGCGGCGTGTACGTGATGGAATTCAATGTAGTAAACGTCGGTGAAAATTCGCTTACCTACAACGTAAACGTAGTGGGCATGACGGAAAGCGTTTCCACCTCAGACAACAAGCACGTTGCCGAAAAGGGCAATTTGCTCGACGGCAGCACGACGCTTGAAGTAATCGGCGGCGAAGGCAGCGTAAACAACGGCAAGGTGACCGTTTCCGCAGGCAAAACCGTAACGGTACGCGCAACATACACATTGAGCGAAGCGGACAAGACAATGATCGACCTGCTGTTTAAGTACGGTATGTACGTCGAAGGTTACGTCGAACTGACCGCCGAAAACGAAGTTCCCCTCAACATTCCGTTCCTTGCATTTTACGGCAACTGGGCGGAAGCGCCTCTGTTCGACAAGACCTACTACGAAGTGGAATCCACCAAGCACGACAAGTCTGTGGACGAGGAAGACAAAATCAAAGCCGACTACTGGGCAACAACCCCCTACGGAAGTTACTACTACAACTACATGATTCCTCTCGGAACCTACCTGTACGACGTAGACAGCAACTACGACGAAATCCCGGCAAGTACCGAACACATCGCGGTGTCCAACATTCTCGGCACGGTGGACGGCATTTCGGCAGTGTACGCGGGACTTCTGCGCAACGCCAAGGAAATGACCTTCTCCATCACCGACAAGACTACGGGCGAAACGGTGTGGACGGAAACCTACTACAACTGCCACAAGGCATTCAGTAACGGCGGCTCGCCCGTACCGTACTACGAATTTATCAAGGTCAAGTCGCTCAAAGCGGGACTTGTCAACAACCGTCAGTACAGTTTCAGGATGCAAGGTCTCCTGGATTACAGCGACAACGGTCTGACTACAAACGTACGCAACAGTTTCGGTTTCGACTTCTACATGGACAACCAGGCTCCCGTAATCAAGGAAGCTACCTACGAAAAGGTGTACGACAAGTCGGCAAACAAAGACCGTTACTACGTCAACCTTACAATCTACGACAATCACTACGCAATGAGCGTTGCTCCCGTGATTTTCACGTCCAGCAGCAGTTACACCTACCTGTCGGAAAACCCGATTCCCGTTTACAGCGACCGCAACTCCGACACAACGGTACGTATCGAAATTACCGATTATCTCGACGATCTGTATTCCGACACACTCATCAACAATGCGCTTGCGTTTATCGTTGACGACTACGCGCTTAACAGCAACATCTATCTGTGTCGACTTCCCGGTACAAGCGGCGAATTCAAGTTTACGTCCAACGGTGAGGCGGACGGCGCGGACAAGATTCTGCTCAGCATGTATGCAGGCGAATCCGTCGACGTAACCAAGTACCTTTATTGTTCCGACCAGACCAAAAACATCGGTGAAGATACCCTTGACCGCACCTACCTCAAACACCTTACGTGGAGTTCGTCCAACGAAGACGTGCTGAAGGTTGAGGGCGGCGTAATCAAGGCAATTGCCCCCGGTAAGGCTACGGTAACCGTCAAAGAAAAACTGGACGGCGCGTCGGCAGTGCTTATCGTCAATGTCAAGACCCCCGGCGAAGTGGGGCGCGACGACGATTTGTCGGACGACACCGTGGAAAAACTGAGATTTACCTACTACGACACCTTGTTTGCCTACTCCCGTGCGGCGCAGACGAGCGAAATCGGCACAACCGGCGACCGCAGATACGTTGCGGCGCAAAGCGGACTTAGCGTGTACCCCGGCGAAAGCGTGGACATGCACTACGAATTCCGTCCCTGGTACGCCGAAAGCAAGTACGCCGACCGACTTGTCTGGGAAACGGACAACGACGAAGTTGCCAAGGTGGAAAAGGTGGTGCACGCCGACGGCACGGTGACGGGCAAAATTACCGCGCTTAAGGAAGGCATCGCGCAAATCACCCTCAAGGTGGACGGTACTGCGTTTGAAACGACCGTTGCCGTAACCGTCAAGAGTGAGTTTGTAATAGAAAATCGTACCCTTGTCGCGTACAAGGGACTTGGCGGAAACGTCGTAATTCCCGACGACGAAGGCATACTGTACATCGGTTCGTATGCGTTCTGTCTGTACACGACGGACAACACGATAGAGTTGCCCGACGACGACTACGACGCAAACAAAATTCCCGCGTCCAACACATCCGTTACTTCGGTAGTGGTGCCCGACGGCGTTACGGAAATTCAGAAGTACGCATTCTACAACTGCACGGACCTTCGCGAAGTGGCAATTCCCGACGGAGTGAAGTACATCCGCGAATACGCTTTTTACGGCTGCAAGAAACTTGAAAGGGTTGTTCTCATCGACAACCTTACAAAGACGGGCAGCAACGTAATGAGCGAAAAGTACCGACTTTCACCCGAAGTACCCGCAAATCCCGCAACGGGCGCGGAACGTATTCCTGCCAAGTTTGTGTTCGAGAGCGGCACAACGCCGCAAAGCCTTACCGGCACGGCGGTGGAAGTAATCGGTGCAAACGCATTCTACAACTGTCAGAAACTGGACAACATCGACCTGTCCCGCGTTTACGCAATCGGCGTGAAAGCGTTTGACAACTGCAAGGCTCTTCGCAAAGTTAACCTTGTAAGTCTGCGCAACACAGGTCGCGGCGCATTCCAGAATTGTTCCAACCTGTTCGAAGCGGTGTTTGACGAAAACGGCAACACGCAACTGGCAAACGGTATGTTCTACCGCAGCGGTCTTACAAGCGTGGACATTTACAGTCGCGAAGTAATACCTTACGGTTGCTTCAGCGAATGCAACAAACTGCAGACGGTAACTATCCACGGCGACAGCCTTGGTATCGGTAGCAACGCGTTCAGTCAATGCAAAAACCTTACCGAAGTAATTGTGGAAGGCAAGGTTGACGTAATCGGTCAGCAGGCATTCTACAACGATACGTCACTTAGCACGTTTACTTTGCCCGACGGCAAAGTAAGTATCGGCGATCACGCCTTCTACCGCAGCGGTCTTACCACCCTTGTATTGCAAGGCAACACCGAGTTCGACACCGTTGCGGGCACGGCATTCCGCAAGAGTAAACTTGCTTCCTTCGACGTGTCCGACAGCAATCTGTACGCGGTGGACGCAAACGGCTTCCTGACAACCAAGGACGGCAGCACAATCGTATTTGCCCCCGTCGCTACAAGCGGCGTAATCACAATTCCCGCAAGCGTAACGAAAATAGCCAATTCCGCATTCAGCGGAACGGCTGTGACGGAAGTTACGTTTGAAGGAAGGGTGGCAGTCGGCGATTACGCGTTCTACAACTGTCCCGACCTTACCAAAGTAACTTTCGCTGCGGAAAGCGGCACGACAATCGGCAAATACGCATTTGCGTACTCGCTGGAAAGCGACGCCGTAACGTCCGAAACCAAAAACGAAAGCGTGTCAAAACTTGCTACCGTAACCAACCTGCAAAGCGCGGTTAAGGTTGGCGACTACGCGTTTGCTTACACGGTAATCGACAGCGACAACAGCCCGATAGCAACTGCGGACGGTGCGGAATACGGCGAAGGCGTGTTCTTCAACGTAAGCACGCTCAAGCAAGTAACCCTCGGCGCAGACTCTTCCTACGGCGTAGGTGTGTTCCAGCGCGCAAAGGCACTCAAGACGGTAATCATGCCCGACACGGACGTGACATTCGGCGCAGGCGCATTCGCTTACAACACGGAACTCAACTCAATCGACCTGTCGCACGTTTCGGTAATTCCGCAACTGGGCTTCATGGGCTGCACCAAGTTGTTCAACGTCAATCTGTCTGCGGCTACGGCAATAGGCAACTATGCGTTTGCCGATTGTACAAACCTGGCTACCGTCACAATGCGTTCCGTCCGTACAATCGGCGAGGGCGCGTTCGGCGGAAACAACGTCGGCGGTATTGCGGCACGCACGATCAATCTTCCCGAAACGCTGGAAAGCATCGGTATGGGTGCGTTCATCTCCTGTACAGCCCTCGAAGAAATCAACATTCCTTCCAAGGTGACGGAAATTCCTGCCGCAACGTTTGCACTGTGCACAAGCCTCGTCAGCGTGCAAATGAGCAATGTCAGGACAATCGGCGACAACGCGTTTAAGGGTTGCACGGCACTTGCCACAATCAACCTTGACAATGTCGAAAGCGTCGGCGAGGAAAGTTTCCGCGGAACCACGGCGCTTGTAAACGTCAGAATGAACTCGATGAAGACCATCGGACAGGGTGCATTCTATCAATCCAACCTCAGCGGCGGCGTAAACGCACCCGTACTAAGCAGGATTGACAGCTACGCGTTCGGTTACTCGGCATTGTCGTCGCTTACCGCGCCGCAGCTTGCCACAATCGGCGAAGGCGCGTTCAACGAAGTTACTTCGATTCGCAGTTTCACATTCGGCGACAAACTTGCCAAGGTGGAAAGTTTCGCATTCCTCGGTTGCAGCAAACTTGCAACGTTCAACTTCACCAAGGGCGCCAAGACGGCAACCGACGGCGCAATCAACGATTACGCCAAACTGGTTGACGGCGTGCTGTACACCAGACTTGCCAACGGCTCATGGCAACTTACCGCCGTGCCTGCGGCAAAGAACATCGAAACGCTTGTCGTTGCCGAAGGTACCCGTCGCGTAGACGCTTACGCAGGCAACAAAAACACAAACGTCACGACAATCGAACTGCCCGTCAGCATGCGCAACATCGGTCAGTACGCGTTTTACGGTTATACGTCGCTGCAAACTGTAGTGTTCCGTTCCATCGAAGCACCTGCGCTCGACGACGCATACAACAGCAGTGCGGAACTGGTTGAAGGCGACCCGGGTTACGAAATGTGGAACAAGTACTTCAACATGTTCGGTTACTACCTGTACTACTACAACTTTGTCGACCTTGTCGGTAAGGTTGAAATTATGACCATGGTTGTTCCTGCAAACAGCGGCATAAAGGGCTACGACGCATTGCCGTACCGTATGTACTTCGGCGAAATTGCCGAACGCGAAGGCGAAGCAATGGAAATCCCGATGCGCGACTTCCTGGATCAGGCAGTGGAAATTGCCGCAATAAAAACCGTTACGCTGGGTGACGGCGACCTTATCGACAGCGCAGTGTACAACTACTCTCTCGTAACGCAAAATCCCGTACAGTTCGGCATCTCCGACGCCGAATGGTACAACTACGTTGACATCGTACTGGAAGCCAAGGAACAACTTACGGCTATGCTCACAAGGCGGACGGCTCGGTAGATACAAATGCAGCGTTGAATTTTGCACCGAAGTCTTCATTTGCATCTTCTTCAGATAAATTGGATGTATATCTTTCATACGCGACTAAGGCTCCATATATGTTCATTGGCGGAGTCAATAAGGTTAATGGCCAACTCGAATACAGTAACTACAACTGGTATTATAAGAGTGATAAAGACCAGACATTCAAAGCTTTGTGGGGAGATTCTGATAGCGGTGACGACCGCGTTGTTGTCAAGTCTCTATATGACCCGTGTCCTGCCGGTTGGAGAGCGATGGGTAAAGAAGTGATTGATGCTTTTGTTTCCGAATTTAAAGCAGAAGGCGCAGCTTTGATGGCCGCCAATCTTCACGGAGTGCTGTTTAATGGTAGCTATTTTCCTTTTACAGGAAATGGTAGAGACTTTTCGAATATGAAAGTCGGGCAATCTAAAATATCCGGTATAGAGACACCAGTTATGTTTTGGAATGCGTCTGCTTGTGATGCAAATTATGGGTATTGGTATCCTGGAAGACTTGAGTTAGACGCTCCTGCAAATGCAAATGTCTCAAGTGTCGTAACTTCGATGAAGGCGAATACCCAGCAGCTCAAGGGTATAG
>OQVL01001571.1_pt1 | contig 13722 bp, 14 predicted proteins | sample 1691501 | NCBI WGS metagenome assembly OQVL01 (sample SAMN03418253, study PRJEB22391) | human gut metagenome | biome: human-gut; feature: organic feature; material: feces | host: Homo sapiens | place: Tanzania | collected 2013-01
ATGTGGTCGTAAACGACCTGCTTTGTCATCGTCAGCTTGACTTTAAGGCATAGGCAATGTATAGTTAGAGAAGCATGTCAAAACAGAGAGAGCGAAAGGTTATGAATAATGGAGAAGAATGAACACAAGCGCGACGGCTTTCGCAGCCGCAGCGGATTTATAATCGCCTGCATAGGCTCGGCTGTCGGAATGGGAAACATATGGCGCTTCCCGATGCTGGTCTCAACCTGGGGAGGGCTGACCTTCCTGCTGCCGTACTTTATATTTGTTATCCTCATCGCATCCACGGGCGTTATCGAGGAGTTTGCTCTCGGCAGAGCGGGCGGCGCGGGCCCCATGGGCTCGTTCGGCAAGTGCACCGAGCTCAGATACGGCAGACGCAGGATAGGCGAACGCATAGGCTATATACCCATCCTCGGCTCGCTTGCGCTGGCCATAGGCTACACCTGCGTCATGGGCTGGATATTCAAGTACACCTTCATGGCCTTTTCCGGAGATATGCTCGCCATGGGTCAGGATATGGACAAGATCGTCGGAACCTTCAATTCGACGGCAAGCTCCTGGGGCGCAAACGTCTGGATCATCATTGCCGTCGTCGTGAGCTTTGCCATCATGTCCTTCGGCATAGCCGGAGGCATCGAAAGAGCAAACAAGGTCATGATGCCGGTGCTGTTCGTGCTGTTTCTGGCGCTGGGCGTGTATATCTTCACGCTCGACGGTTCGTCCGACGGATATAAGTACATCCTCACCGTAAATCCCAAGGGCCTTGCAGACCCCAAGCTGTGGATATACGCCTTCGGTCAGGCGTTCTTCTCGCTGTCCGTTGCCGGAAACGGCAGCGTTATCTACGGCTCGTATTTAAGTAAGGACGAGTGCATCCCGTCCTCGGCGCGCAACGTCGCGATATTCGACACGCTCGCGGCGCTGCTGGCAGCATTCGTTATCATCCCGGCCATGGCGACGGGAGGTGCGCAGCTCAACGAGGGCGGCCCCGGCCTTATGTTCATCTTCCTCGTAAACGTAATTAACGGCATGGTCGGCGGGCGCATTGTGGGAATCGTGTTCTTCGTGTGCGTCACCTTCGCCGGAATAACCTCGATAATAAATCTCTATGAAGCGCCGGTCGCGTTTTTGCAGGAGAAGTTTAAATTAAAGCGCGTGCCCGCGACGGCGGTCATACACGTCATCGGCTGCGGCATCGCTCTGTGCATCCAGGCCATCGTCTCGCAGTGGATGGATGTAGTTTCGATCTACATCTGCCCGCTCGGAGCATTGCTCGCGGCGATCATGTTCTTCTGGGTCGGCGGCAGAAAATTCGCGCTCGAGGCGGTCAACCTCGGTGCGCGCAAGCCCATCGGCAAATGGTTCTATCCCCTCGGCAAATATGTCTACTGCGCCTGTGCGCTCCTGGCTCTCGTCGCCGGAGCGGTCCTCGGCGGCATAGGCTGATAAATAATAAAAAACTCAGGTCGATCGACCTGAGTTTTTTTATATATTTTTTGCTTGCGCATTACGGTTATCGTTATTATTCCGATTTATCGTTTGATTTTATCTGTCAGCTTGCGAACGGAGTCGGCGAAGCTGCGCAGATCGCGGTTCGAGCGTCCCTCACAGCCGCGCACGGCCTGCATAAGCGCCTCGGCAGCGCGCACAAGCTCTGTAAACAGCGGATTGACCTTCCGCTCCGCCGTCGGAGCCTTGTGATCGTGCACTATGGGCTTGCCCTCGGTTATGACGGTAAAGCGCCCGGCGGCGATGTCGAACTCCGTGCCGCTGTACGGCGCGAAGGCGCGATAGCCGAGCTCGTTATTGAGGCAGGCGGTGAAGCTGTCGGCGCTTTCGGGGTCGCCGTGGTTTACGAATATGAGCTCAGGCTTTTCGGAGAAGCCCTCCAGCCAGGCGATGAGCCCGCGCTTGTCGGCATGTCCGCTGACGCCGGGGAGAGCGGCGATCTCGGCCTCAGCCTCGATCTCCTCATTAAACAGCTTTACCTCCTTCGCACCGTCGTGCAGTGCGCGGCCGAGCGTTCCGACCGCCTGATAGCCGACGAACAGCACAAGGCACTCCGGCCGCCACAGATTGTGCTTTAAGTGATGGCGTATGCGGCCCGCGTCGCACATGCCGGACGCGGAGATGATGACCTTCGGCGTTTTGTCCTCGTTTATTGCCTTGGATTCCTCCTGGCTTACGGCCAGATGCAGGCCGTCAAAGCACAGCGGATTTTCGCCCGAGCGGATGATCCTGCGCATATCCTCATCGACGTAGCTCGAATCGCACTGCAAAAACACGCTCGTCGCCTCTATGGCGAGAGGGCTGTCAACGTAGACGGGGAAGCCGTCGTGACCTTTTATGAGGCCGCGATTTTTTATCTCGCGGATAAAATACAGCATCTCCTGCGTCCTGCCGACGGCAAACGCAGGGATAACGACATTGCCGCCGCGGTCGAGCGTGCGCTGGATGCAGGCGGAAAGCGCGGCGATGTAGTCCGGCCGCTCGTCGGAGTGGTTGCGGTCGCCGTAGGTGGATTCAATGACGAGATAATCGGTTTTATCGATATGCTTCGGGTCGCAGAGTATGGGCTGATCGAGGTTTCCGATATCACCGGAAAAGACGATCTTTTTATCGCAGCCGTTTTCACTGAGCCATATCTCGATGGCCGCCGAGCCCAAAAGATGCCCGACGTCGGTGAAGCGTATGGTCACCGATTCATTCACCTGTATCTTGCTTTCATATTCGCAGGGGCGCAGCAGCGTCATGAGCCCCACTACGTCGTTAAGATCGTAAAGCGGCTCGACGGGACCTTCGCCCCGTCGCATGGCCTTGCGCGATTTCCACTCGGCCTCTGACATTTGAATGTGTGCACAGTCGCGCAGCATGATATCCAGAAGCGAGCAGGTAGCCGCGGTGGCGTATACCGCGCCGCGGAAGCCGTTTTTATAAAGCAGCGGCAGAAGCCCCGAGTGGTCGATGTGCGCGTGGGTGACCAGCACAAAATCAAGAACGCCCGCCGCGACCGGCAGCTCCTGATTTTCAAACAGATCCGTGCCCTGCTCCATGCCGCAGTCGATAACACCCTTTTTGTCGCCAACCTCAAGAAGCGTGCAGCTTCCCGTGACCTCGTGGGCAGCGCCCAGGAATGTGACTTTCATGGTGCTCTCCTTACAGATCCGGCGTCCAGCCGTCGGCAAAGCCCGTATCCTGCACGGGACGCGTGAGCCCGACGTAGTAGCCGGCATAGGTCAGATCCATGTACGGCAGAACAAAGAACTGAACGAAAAGGCCGAGGCCTATAATGTCGAGTATCTGCGCGAGCACGGACGGGCCGATGAGCGAGGCAAGCTCCGCGCCGAGATAGTCTGCAAGGCCGATGAGCAGCGCCCAGCCGATAAAGCTCAGATCCATCACGAACAGCTCACCCTTATGTCCGGCCATGATGCGCTTGCTTTCCGATATGCATTGCAGTGCGCTCATCTCCGGATGCTCAAGCAGCAGATACAGCGCCTGGCGGTAGCGGTAGAACGCGATAAAGCCCGGGATTATAAACAGCAGCGACCACAGGAAGATGAAAATGCCCTCAAGGATGTACAGCCAGATGATGCGAAAGAACATAGCAAACGCGTCGAAGATGTTCCAGCAGCTTGCCTCCATGCCGCGTACCGTGCGCAGGCAGAAGATCGTAAAGCCCGCACCGAGGATCAGCGTTACGATTTGTATGGCAAAATCAAGGATCGCCGCGCCGGGGGTGGGCATAGCCTCCTGTATGGCGTAGGCAAACTGATCGGGATCTATATAGCTGTTATATTCGTAGTTCCCGTCGCTGAAGCCAAAGTTTATGCCGAACTGATCGTACACCGACTGAAGCTCTATAGACGAGCTGCCGACGAGCTTATACGAAAGGAAGCTGAGCACCGCAAGAATCAGAAGATAGATGATCGCGGTGACAACAGGCTTGGGTCGGGCAGTCCTTATAAGGGTTTTTGACTGCGCCTTAAGTTGTTTTCTGTCCATATGCCAGACCTCCTGATAATTATGCTGCAATTATAGCATCTTTGCGCTCAAAATAACATAGCTGCCGCGAAAAAATATTAGAAGCCCGGAGAAAGAATTATCTTGACAACATGAGCAAGGAATGCTATTATTATCAGGCATTAAATGCGCGAGTGGTGGAATTGGCAGACTCGCTAGATTCAGGTTCTAGTGCTCACTCCGGGCGTGCGGGTTCAAGTCCCGCCTCGCGCACCATAAAATAAGACTCGAAAACATCAGTTTTCGGGTCTTTTTTTGCGTTTTCGTGGACTTTTCGAACGATTTGCTTTTTGGACAATTTGTCAAAGATTATGAAATGCACCCAAAAGTGCGTCCAAAGCGCAAAGACTTCAGTCTGCATAAATGCTGTTCATTATCTCCGATGTGTGCCTTTTTGTCTCATTAAAGCATCGAGTATATATGTTCATGGTAGTTGTTATATCCTCGTGTCCCAGAAACTCCTGTGCCTGCTGAGCCGTCGCACCTTTTGCTATGAGTAAGCTTGCCGCCGTGCGCCTCATATCATGTGCGCCCACTCTGGGCAAGCCGCAAGACTTTGACAGCTTTGGTACTATTCGTGAAACATATTCAGGGCTTACGTCACGCCCGTCTGCGTGACAGCACACCTTGTCAGTCTTAAGCCCTGCGGCTGTCGGCTGATCTTTGAGAGATTTGAAGTGCGGTATCGCCAAAACTGTACTTAGAGTTATGAATAAATACAATTTGCTGCCAGGTGTAGGCAGAAAACGGTATATTAAAGTACGGAGAATCTCTGCTAGATATTTCGTTGCTGAAATGCTTAACCAAAAGTGGATGACGGATAACTATTACATTCGTACCGGACAAGGTTTACTTTATTTTTCTATCATTTTAATTTAGAAAAACGGCAATACTATCAAATGTATTATGGAAAAGGTCAAGTCTTTTATTATAAGAGACGGACGTGTCCGTAATGCAGTATATAAAATGATTTTTTGCAATTATGAAGCAGTAGAGTTGATTTCAGAAACTATATCCGCAAGAAATGATAACATATCAGAGCATGTTTCACCGTTTGTAGCCTTTGCTTTCAAAACATTCATTTTTTCTATAGAACAAGAAAGTTTCATCAAGACTTCTTCGTTATTATGATGATTAAAACTATTTTCTAATAATTCATCATTGAAGAAATAGATAGAAAATGACATAAAAAGTCCCCAAAAACAGTTAATATAGAATCCCCTCTGCAGAAAAAACTGCAGAGGGATTTAAAAACGAAATGAAGTTTAGAAACAGAAAATAATTAATAAAGCTTGTTCTCAAGAGTGGTAGCCAGAACTTCAGGAGGATCGACTTCAATCATTTTAAGCGCACCGGAGGGGCAAGTTTCAACACAGTTGCCGCAACCCATACATAAGCTCTCTTCAACCTTATATGCTTCCTTGCCAAGGACAGGGTCATATATATTCTTTATTGCCTTAAACATGCATCGTTCGCTGATGCACTTACCGCATCGGATACAAATATCCGGGTTTACGTTAGCGCGGAATCTTGATTTCTGCACATAATCAGACGCGGCAAGAGGTGTTTCCAGGCGCATGTAGTTTTTAAAAATGCCACAGTAGCGCACGTCACAGTTGCAAAGAATATTGGAGAAATTTTCTATCGTGTCACCGACTCTGCCGGTTTGAAGGACGGGGTGCCTCTTGCCTGCTGCCTGCACCAGATCGAATGTTTCCTTCCAAGAATATGGTCTGGAAGCACCCATGTTGATAAGCTGGGTAGCAGCTTTATTTGCCTCAACGCATACATGCATGTCACAGTGAGCTTCTTCAACTCTGAAACGGCAAGGACAATTCTGCACGGTAAGTTTCTGACGTGTCATGAGGACGGTTTTGTAGTTTTCAGTGGGCTGAAGATTGGGGAAATCTTTTACAGAGTCGTAACGGGGGATTACTCGTGCGGTTGCAGTTGGTTTGCCGGCTGCCTTTGCAGCCTCGATGGTTTTATCCATATAGGGCTGCATCTCTGTTGCCAGATATAGGTTGAGGCACTCATAATATGCTCTGGGGAGACGCTCTGCCCAATAAGGATTTGGTTGTAAGTCAACCCACTCAATACGGTCTTTCTGTAGTGAAGGACCATGTACGGGATCAGGCTTTACTTCACCTCCAAGGTAAGCCCTCACCAGAAAGTCCTTAATATCATAGAGATCGAGACCAACCTTATCAGCAAATTCCTGGGAGACGCAGAGCTCTCCGAGTTCGGGTTTCCAGTTTTCGTCTGGCAGTGCGCAAAGAGTCTTAACTTCCTGAGCGCTATATTTATATGCAAGTAGCCAAGGAAGAAATTTAGATCCACCCACTGCTTTATTATCAATAAGAGCAGCGACCTCAAAGAAAATAGGATCTATCTCCGCACCCAGTATTTCTCTGACTTGAGTATGCATTTCTTCTATCATAACACTAACCTCCTAAGAAATATTTTATTAACTAAAAATGCTTACTTAAAATATATCAAAAAATAATAATTGCGGATAGATTGTATATGCACAAATAAGAGGAGGTGTATTCTTGCAATATGCACGATAGCATACGCAAGAATACACCTCCCTAAATATTTTTGTGCGATAGTGCCAAAACTCACTCAATCCGAGCAATTTTGGCAACTATTCAACGGGTTTTATCAACATCATCCAAAGCCAGTGGACATCAACCTACATCAAACCTCATCGCTTCGTGCGGCTTACAGGCAAAAATGGGTACAGCAAATAGAACGTCTTGCTTTCGCTATGACGGCCTTGTGCAAAACCCAGTCCTCCTGCGGCAGCAAACCTCCCATGTCTAACAGGATCATCCGCTCCCGGCGGCATCCTCAATTCCTTCGTTCTGCCTGTCCACAGTTGGGTGTCGCTGATGCTCCTTCGCGGGATTGTTGTCCCCTGGTGTAACTCTTGGCGGTTACCGGCTCTGTATTTGTTGACCTTGCATTCCTGCTCCCCGGCACCATTGAACTGGCGGACGCTTCCCGGTTACAGGGTCTTCTTGTGTCAGGCTGCCGCTAACATCGGATGAATGATATCTGTCCTCAGCTTCTGTAGGTCATAATCCACGCCACGCTTGAGGATGGCATAGAACACCCGAATCAGCTTGCAGGCCGCTGCGATGATGGCCTGATTGCCCTTAAGCGAATTCTTCCGCCTGGTCGTGAAGTATTCATACACATCACGGAACTCGGCGTTGCTCTGAATCATGGGCAGCATGACCTTAAACAGAAGCTTCCTCAGCTTTTTTCTGCGCGCTTGCTGATGAAGCTTCTGCCGTGATGCTTGCCGGAACTGTTTTCCTTCAACTCCAGCCCGGCCAGCTTCTGAATCTGCTTCGGTGAGTCGAAGCGTCGTATGTCGCCCACCTCGGACAGAAATCCGGCTACCGTGATGAGACCTACTCCCTGAATGGAGGGCAGCTTCTCAGCATATGGCACCTCCAACGTTTCCGCCTCCAGCACCGCCGTGACCTTCGCCGGTTGTACCTGTTTCGCCCTATAATCCTCCAGGAGCATCTGCATTTCCATGCGGGCGCATGCGCCGCCGTCGAGACCGATACTGTTGTGTGCAGCTTCTACCAGGGTCTGCGCCCTCTTCATTCCCACTGCACGCAGCTTTTTGTCCCGCCAGAGTCGGTTCACTCCCTCTGCTCCCAGCTTCACCACATCCTTAGGCAATGGTGCTGTTTCCAGCACGGTCAGTCCGCTTTCTGCGGAGAAGTTCTTATAGACTGTAAGGTACTCTGGAAAATATATCTTAAGCCAGCGTTTCATCCGGTTCGTGGCGGCATTCAACTCCATCACGATCCGATTCCGGCTTGAGACCGCTTCCCGCAATTCTGCGTAGATCCCCTCCGGGAGATACGGATAGCTATACCGGCCATCTACTGCCAGTTTTGCGATGGTTTTCGGATCTTTCAGATCCGTCTTCTTTGGGCTGTTGTCATCCAATTCCTTGATTTGCTTTACATGATACGGATTCACAAGAACCAGGTTGATGTGTTGTGCATTCAGATACCGGGCCAGGTTGAACCAGTAGTGCCCGGTGGGCTCACAGCCCACAATAATCTGCTCGGCGGATGCCATGTCCTGATAACGTCCCAGATACTCCAGAAAGCCCTGGGAGCCCTCCAGAATATTGCTGAACCGATATACCTTCTTGGACAGTTCCTGCCCACGCCAGTTGAACGCTCGGGCGAAGTTTGTCTCGCTGCCGATGTCCACACCCACAACTAAAGTTCTCTCTGTGACTTGCGCAATCTTGCTGTTCTGTGTATAATTCATGGTGAACCTCCGGCTTGATTGGGTTGTTACATCCGGCCAGATGCACCTCAATCTTATCGCGAGGTTCGTCTTTTTTCAATTGGCGCGTTTTACGAGTTCAGGAATGCTCCTCTTGTTCGCTTAATTATGTTTTCCCAATATTGATGAGATACTCATCAATATAGAAAGAAGTCATCAACTGTTTAAGCAGGACAGGATCGTTATAATCTATGTTACACAGAGAAGCAATTCTGTGCAGCCGATAGTTAAGTGAATTTCTGTGGAGATAGAGATAATCAGCAGTTTTACTCTGGCTGAAGCCAGAGTTGACATAAATCTTTAATGTTTGGAAAAACTCTGTTTCATTAGCAGAATCATATTGCTTTAAAATGGTAAGGGCAGGGTGACAAAAATCCCTGAGGCGAAGGGAAGAAGGAAGCTTTCGCAGCATGACAAAAAATGAAAAATCTGCGTAGTTGCAAAGCGGATGAGGATAATCCATTGCTTTGGCACATTCAATGGTATCTTCTATCTGAGCATAATGTGTCGTCAGCTCTGTTATATCGCTGAAAGGGCTCGTCATGCCAACGAAGAGATGCTCTCTCAGAGCATATTTTTTTAACTCAATAATTCCTTCGCTATCTGGGGTAGCCTTATCTGCAGGAAGGATGATAAGAACCTTATTCTGATGAATCATAGTAATTGCAACAGGGAAAAATGATTGAACTTTCTCATATATAGCGGAAAAAAGGAATCTGTCATCTCTATAATACTTTGGTTGAACAAGAAAAAGACACATATTTTCGGGGAATGTTATATCGCTGAGCTGTACTCTTTCAAGTATTTCTTTTTTGCTCATTCCGGAGAAAATATCTGCCAAAAGTGAGTTATGAGCACTTTTGCTTCTGCTTATTATATTTTGGCTCCTGCTAATGACACTTTTTGCTATATCTCTAATCATCGAAAGAAGCTGTACTGATTTATCGTCGAATACTGTATCGCCGTATTGAAAAAGGAAAATTATGCCAAAAAGTGAGCCTCCTATGTAAATTCTTCCACTGCGGTAAACCAAATCAGTTGATTCACACCTAGTTGCAAAGGTATCCAAAGCATCAGGAGTTTTGCTTTCATGCAACCGGTGAAGGATGTGATTTGTAAAACCGATTGAGCAATAGCCGTTTCGTATATTTTCCTGCCATGCGACATCCGGAAGATCAAAGGGCTCAGTGTATGCAAGTATATGACCGCGGATGTCCATGATAGCCAAAGGATACCTGATTTCGTTTTTAAAGCGGTTTACAATGGCCATCAGATCCTTGCCCTCTACAAACATATCGAGCATTTCCGCACGATATGACTTTATGAGCATTTGTTCTGACAATTTTTCCTGTACATCATTGAATAGTTTTTCTACTGATATGTTTGATATATGGATAAAGTTGTACAACTTTATCCATTCAGGCGGATTATCATTTCCAACCAGTATCAAATTAGATGCATTACAAGGCTTTTTACAGTCTGATACCCGTCCTATATGAACTAAATTGGATGCAACATCGGCTTTGGCACAGTCCAAGAGCAATGCACAATGTATATCAACATCCGAAATAATGCTTTCTGATAATACGGTGTGTGTGGAATGCAAATATCTGCTTAACTCACTGAAAACCATTGCAAATGAATTCTCCTTTAATTTAATTCATTTAATTCATGTCATGGCACAAAGACCACTATGAATTATAGTGCAAATGGCACTACGAAATCAAGTCTTTTTGTGCAAAATCTATGTTTTCCGCCTGAAACATCAAAGTTATAATTATAACAGGCGATTACGAAGTTACCTACTGAGTAAAGTAATAAAAACGACGGAAGGAGAAGTTTTATGCCTTATGTAAAACTGTTTGAAAAGGGCAAAATAGGAAATCTATTTTTAAAAAACCGAGTGGTTATGCCAGGCATGGGAACAGGTTTTGCTTCTGCTGGAGGCGAAGCGTCTGACGAGATTATTCGCTACTTTGAGGAGCGAGCAAAGGGCGGAGTAGGCCTGATAATTACAGGCGTTACAAGGGTCGATGAAGAGACAGGAGTTGCGATGAAGTGCCAGCTCCGGGCAACTGATGGCAAGTACATTCAGCGCTTGGAACGTCTTACAGATGCAGTCCATCGCCATGATACAAAAATATTTCTGCAGCTGCAGCACCCTGGAAGAGAGACTCCCGCTGGACTGCTTGGAGGAAGACCCCCGGTTGCGCCCAGCCCTATAGCATGTAAAGTTGTCGGCGATATGCCCAGCGAGCTAACAGTTTCTGAATGTGAGAAGATAATCAAGGAATTTGTTACTGCTGCTGTAATTGCTAAGACTGCACGGTTTGATGGAGTAGAAGTACATGCTGCCCACGGTTACCTAATAAACCAGTTTCTCAGCCCTTATACAAATAAACGCACTGATAAATATGGTGGAACCTTTATAAAACGCATGCGTTTTATTACAGATGTTATTATTGGTATCCGCTACACCTGCGGCCCAAGTTTCCCGATTTCTGTGCGTTTGAGTGCTGACGAGTTCGTTGAGGGTGGTCTAAAAATTGAAGATACTGTTAAGATTGCAAGATATCTAGAGAGTATCGGAGTAGCTGCAATCAATGTGAGTTGTGGCATATACGAATCTGGGCATACCTGTATTGAGCCCAGTTGCTATGAAGAAGGGTGGAAGAAACATCTTGCTACAGCAGTAAAAGCAAATGTGAAGATACCGGTCATAGCAGTAAACCATATTGTCCACCCGGAAACAGCTGAAACCCTGCTCTCTGAGAATGTATGCGACTTTGTTGCAGTCGGTCGCGGCAACCTTGCTGATCCACAGTGGGTTGCTAAAGCTAAATGCGGTAATGAGCATCTTCTGCGTAAGTGCATAGGTTGCATGCACTGTTTTAAGCTTTCATTTGAGGGGCGGGCAATTCAGTGCACTGTTAACCCAATTTTGGGAAGAGAGACCATTTACGGCGAAGAAAAATATATCAAAAATGGAGACGGCCGTAACGTTGCTGTTATCGGGGGCGGCCCAGCTGGTATGCAAGCAGCGTATGTGCTAGCAAAACGCGGTTTCCATGTTGTGCTATTTGAAAAAGGTGCAGAGTTGGGTGGCAATATGAATTTGGCGGACAAGCCTCCTCACAAGCACCTCATTGAAGAACTAATTGAAACACAGAAGAATGAGCTTGCAAGTGTTGATGTGGAGGTAAGGCTTAATACGGAGGCGACCATTGAGCTAGTGAAGGAACTTGACCCTTATGGAGTTGTACTGGCATGCGGAGGTATAGACATAGTGCCCAATGTGCCTGGCTTTGATAATGCCAATGTATACATGACAGAAGAAGTTCTTTCCGGCAGAGTTCACCTCAAAGGGCATAAAGTCGCAGTTATCGGCGGTGGTGTTACTGGCCTTGAGTCCGCTGAATACCTTTGCGCAGACAATGACGTCACTGTTATTGAAATGGCAAACGATGTAGGTACTGACCTCTACCGCAGTGTTAAAGCACTTATGTTGGCAAGACTGAACAAAGCTGGTGTTAAGATTCTCACAGGACATGCTCTTGAGGGGATTAGCAGAGACTCCGTAAAGTTGCAGATAGTGAAAACGGCGTGCTCCATCGATTTACCCTGTGATACGGTTCTTATTTCCATGGGCGCAAAGCCCAACTACCCCATGGTAGAGGAATTTGAGGCTGCATTTGATAAGGTTATTTCCGTTGGCAATACTCTAAATCCTGGAATAATTGCCGATGCAATGCGTTCTGCTAACGACAAGGCATTTGTTTTCTGAAAGGAGGAGCATATGAAAGACTTTAAAGGAAAAGTAATGGTAGTTACTGGCGCTGGCAACGGAATCGGAGCTGAGATTGCCAAAGAAGGCGCTCTCCGAGGAATGAACTTAGTGCTTAACGACATCGACGGCCTCTCTCTTCATAAAACAGCACTGGAACTGCAGAAATTAGGAGTGCAGATTGTAGAGGTTAATGCGGACATCACACTCTACGAGAGTGTAAGGCATATGTACGACGTTGCAATGGAAACATTCGGCAGAGTTGATATCCTTATTAACAATGCTGGCGTAGCTGTAAGTGGCCCTATATGGATGCTCCCTGTACAGGACATAAACTGGATAACGGAAGCAAACTTCCTTAGTCATGCCTACGGAATGAATGTGTTCTTGCCTAAGATGATTGAAGACGGGAATGAGTGCTGGGTGCTTAATGTATCATCCGGTGCAGGAGTTATGATAAGCGGAAGTGCCTGCATGTATCATTCTACCAAGTTTGCGGATGTTGCTCTTGCAGAAACAACATATCTTGCTCTTAAAGATCGCGGCATCAATAATGTACATGTACATGTTTTAGCTCCCGCATTTGTTCAGACCGAAATTCACCTTTCTGACAAACATCGTCCTGAGCGCTACAGTGATATGAGCGATGCTTACTACCAGAGTCAGGAGTACACATCTGGCTTGATAAGAAGTGCCAGACAGGTGCAGGCCGGCATCCCTGTTGATTCCGTTGGGCTTACGGTTTTCAACGCCTTTGAGGACGGCGATTTTTATATCTTCACCCACCCCGAAATGAGGACTGTCGCTGCGCAGAGAATAGACAATATGATTAATGGAAGAAACCCCTGATGGACAGCGGCTGGGATAATTATTCCGTTATGAAAGGGATAGAAAATGCTTGAAGTCATAAATGTAACGAAACGCTTTGGTGGTCTTGTTGCAAACAGTGAAATTTCTTTCACTCTCAAGGAAGGCGAAATCATGGGCATTATTGGTCCAAATGGCTCCGGCAAGACCACCATGTTCAACATGATAACCGGATTTCTCAATCCAACAGAGGGAGATATAAGATTTTGCGGCGACAGTATAGTTAAGTATAAACCCTACGAAATACTAGGATTGGGAATCGCAAGAACTTTCCAAATCACAAATATTTTGCCCAACATCACTGTTGAAGATAATCTTCTGTATGCGTTGTTCTCTCAGGGTCTTTGTGAGATATTTGTGATGTGCGGCCGCATAAGTTCCGTTGATCTTGTTATAAGAGCACATAACTGTCCAGGGTTTTGCCTTCTTCACCGCTCCCTCAAATGCCGCCAGATAGATCTCGTTCAGTGTTCTCTCGTCGATGATCTCATCCATAGACATTCTACGGGTCTCCTGATTATTCGCCAGAAAATGCTTTAAACTGGTTCCCACATGTTTGCTCTGCACACCGCGGATCAGAGAGCCTGCAATCTCACTCGCCACCAGGGGATCCTCTGAATAATATTCAAAGTTGCGTCCGCACAAAGGAGAACGTTTTATATTCATTGCCGGTCCAAGAATCGTGCTTACCTTCATTGCCTGACATTCCTGCCCGATTG
>OQVL01001575.1_pt1 | contig 13699 bp, 9 predicted proteins | sample 1691501 | NCBI WGS metagenome assembly OQVL01 (sample SAMN03418253, study PRJEB22391) | human gut metagenome | biome: human-gut; feature: organic feature; material: feces | host: Homo sapiens | place: Tanzania | collected 2013-01
CGTACATTCTCCTTCGCAGACAATCAAAAAAGATTGCTTGATTTCTCTCAACCCTTGTCGGCGAACCAAATTATTTGAGGAATGCCTCTTTGCTTCTACCTTTCTCATAATCATCTGTTCCTCTCAAAAACTCTTTCCATTTCCCCAATTATAGGCGTAGCACCATAGCGGCCATTAATATAGTCCCTGTCAAAAGCGGCATTGCTCCGTACCTTGTATTCTGCAAGAGAATATAGGGATGTGGCGCCAAGACCATCCTTTTGGGTGAACCAAACCTGGTCCCGCCTAAGCAGGCCCGCACCAAGAAGATAGGTGTCGTGCGTGGTAAACAACAGTTGAGCGCCTTTAGGATTCGTCTTGGAAGAGTTGAACAACATGATGATCTTACGGACAAGCAGGGGATGGAGTTTTGAATCCAGTTCATCAATGATTACCCTCTTGCCGTTGTCCAATGCATCAATAATCGGATAGGCCAACGAGAAATACTTGATAGTGCCTTCAGACTCATTCTTGTTGAAAGGAAACGAGACATTTCCAGATTCGCGGCCTTCCTCATCAAATTGCCGATGACTGCTTATAATTTTATTGTCAATCTTCAAGATGCTGTCAATGCCAAGGTCCGCATAACGCGCAAACTCCGTAATCCTTTCACGCACACCATCGTCATCCAGATGTCTTATCGCCTGCTCCCACAAGTGTTCATCCTCACTGCAGAAAAGTACTTGAGTGTCTGATAGCCAATTAAGTATATCTACGGATTTCGGGTCATTGAACTGGGCAGCAGTTGACAGGACAAGCGCATTGTCCCTGATCATCTTCCTGTCTACGATTTCTTGTATGAGTGGACATTTGGAATGGACAGACACCACGCCATTTTCCCGATAGAACAATTCCACCTCTTTAGCGCGTTTTCTGTTGGCACGTTGATATAACCATTCTTCCCTGACGGACTTTCTGTCCACTTCAAATCCGAACCTATAGATAAAGTCGCCAACGATAAAGGTAGCTTCCATTGCCGGAAAACCAATGTCTGCGGAAAAATCATTCTCTGCGATGTAAAATGCACTTCCTGCCCCACCTGTAATCAAACTTGCAAGGATTTTGTGAAGGAACAGTGCAAAAGACTGGATAAGGCGCCCTATGTCTGTAATGGCTGCACAAAAAAGATAAATCATTGCACCATCGCCCAGAAATACAGATACGATGCACGTTTTGCTGATAGAAAATACCGTGAAAAGCTTTCCGGTTCCAGAGCCGGTATAAACATGACAAAACATGAATTACGCAAAAAGGATGGCATTGTTTCTCCTTTAATCGAGCAGGGACAATCTCCATATCTAATCATTACCAATCATCCAGAACTGGATATGTCAGTCCGTTCCTTGTACACCTATCTGGATCAAGGTCTGTTTACAGCCAGAAACATTGATTTAAAACGTAAGCCCGGCTTCAAGCCACGAAAGTGCCATAAAACACAGATTACAAACAGAACCGTCTTCGAGAAAAGGTTATTCAGTGATTTTAGTGAGCTGCAGTTATCCTCTTTTGTAGAAATGGATACGGTACACTCATCCAGAGAATCCAACAAGACGTTACTGACCTTTTTCTTCACTAAGGAAAAGCTGTTCCTTGCCTTTCTCCTGAATCGTTGTACTAAAGGCGCTGTCCGGCTTATTTTTGACCGTTTAGAAAAACGTATGGGCACCTATGAGTTCTTATCTGTCTTTGAATATATCTTGACAGACAGAGGTTCAGAATTCGGAGATCCTGTCGCTCTTGAAACAGGACTGGATGAAATTCAGCGTACCAGCATCTACTATTGTGATCCCATGCGTAGCGGACAAAAAGGAGGTCTTGAGCAGGCTCACACCATGCTTCGCATGGTGCTTCCCAAAGGAACTAGTTTTGAATTTTTGACACAATGGGATGTGAATCTAATCGTGAATCACATCAACTCCACTCCAAGGGAAAGTCTTAATGGAAGCACGCCTTATGACGCCGCATTAGAGACACTCGGAAAAGAAACCCTAAACGCATTTCAGCTTAAGCGCATTGACCCTGATTTGGTCAATCTAACGCCTAAGCTGATTCGCTTCAACCATTAACAACCACTTAGAAATCTGCTGTCGGACTGGAAATTAAACTTTCAGAGATAAGCAACGCTTTTGATGCCTACAAAGATATTACAAAAAGTAAAGACTTACAGTTAAAAATAGAAGCAGACCGAAATGCAGAATATTTGCCTATAAAGAATCTAATGAAATGCTTGCAAGATGCAGGTTATACTCAACCATATAATTTAACAACAAAACCTTAAAAGACATGGCAAATCAAACACATTCATATGGCTACTGGACTGATGAAAGAATCATTGAAGAATCAAAGAAATACAAAACCCCAATAGAGTTTAAGATAAATGCACCTACTGCATACAAAAAGGCTAATGAAAAGAAGCTGATAAAAGAGATGAGATGGTTGAAAACAGACCGTCACAAAAAGCGTGGGCCACGTGCAAATCACAAATATACAAAAGATGTAGTTGTTTCATTTATACAAGAACACAAATGTATAACATATGCTGATTTTAGGCACATAAATGAATACGCATATAACCAAGCAAAGAAAAATGGTTGGTTGCCTGAATTAGGTTTAATACAGGATAATCCAGGAAAGAAATTCTGGACTAAAAAGAAGGTATTTGAAGTAGCTCGAAACTACTCAAATAAAACGGATTTTGAAGAAAAAGAACCAGCAGCATATAGTTGGGCAAGTGAGTACAAAATCCTTAATAAATTTGACTGGATGAAGCCGCGTAATTATGACGAAAGGAAAGAAGAGCATAACTCAACTGTGTACGCCTATGTTGATGAAAACGATAAAGTTGCATATGTAGGTCTGACAATAGATAAAAACAGTAGAAAGAAAAGTCATAAATATAGTTCTAATAGTGCGGTAAGAAAATACTTTGGCAAAAACATTCCAGAACCAATTAGTTTGAAGGATGGACTGACTGTATTGGAAAGTCAATACTATGAGGATTATTACAAGAAGCAATATGCAAATGATGGTTACACTCTTTTGAATGTAGCAGCAACAGGAAAAAACGTTGGTTCTATTGGTGGTATCTCTAAGTGGACTTCAAAAGAAAAAGTTTTTGAAGAATCAAGGAAATACCATAGTAGAAGTGAATTCCAAAGAGAGGCTGGAGGTGCGTATAATCATGCTAAGCATAACAAATGGCTTAAAGAAATGACTTGGTTAACAACACCTGAAAGAAAAATTAAATGGACTCACGATGCTGTTATTGAAGAGAGCCACAAATACGAATATAAATGTGACTTTAGAAAATATGCATGTGGAGCACATCAGACCGCAAGTGAAAACGGCTGGCTTAAAGAAATGACTTGGCTTAAAGATAAGCATAAGCCACATAACTATTGGACAAAAGAAAAGGTATTTGAGGAGAGCCACAAGTATTCAAACAAAAAGGATTTTGAGAATAAAGCCAAGACAGCTTTCCTAAAAGCTATGAGTAATGGATGGCTACCTTTGATGACATGGTTAAAGCCTCTTCCTTTAGGGAAAATTTCAAAATGGACAAGAGAAGCAATCATTGAAGAATCAAAGAAATACACATCAAGAACAGAATTTGCAATAAATAGCCCGACAGCATACCAACATGCATGTGAAGACAAAACAATATTCAAGGAAATGCCATGGATAAAAGAGAAAAAGAAACCCAATGGCTATTGGGATGTCAAAGAGCATGTATTGGAGGAAGGCAAAAAGTACAGAAATCGCAAGGCTTTTTCAGAAAGGGCTTATACGGCATGGAGAAAAGCAAAAGATTATGGTTGGATTGATGAAATAGAATGGGCTAAGTGAGCTTCTTAATGTCACTTTTTCTCAATGCCGTTAGGCAAGAGAACAAGAAGGCTCGCTTCAATGCAGGGGGCGGAGCATGGAGTGGATGCCAAGCGGAGATGCTCCTTGTCTGTCGGGATTGTCTCGATGCGCTCCAAGAAACCATTCGTATTCTCCATTATCTTATGGTCACGATAGGCTGTGTGGATTGAAGCACTGAAAGTTGACCAGTAGTTGGCTGCTGAGTTGATATGTAGCTTTCTGTTATTATGCAGTCTTAAAAATCCCGACGCGAGACGCGTCGCCCCCATTAGAGGTTGCGTTTGGTAATAGCGTTTGGTGGTAGTGCTTGATGCTTGAGCCCGTTCGCATGTTTACGTTTCACCGGACAGTTCCCTTTGCCAGAATGGCAAACAAGTTGAGATAATAACAAAGATGATATTTGAACTTTGTTATATAGAAGTAATAATTACATAAGAGCCAACAACACAGCGTCAGCCTTATGTTACTTATGTAGCTTATGTTCTTATGTCTACCGCGGTAAGCGGCACAAGGACGAAGTCAAAAGCCGCATATTTTCCCGACGCGAGACGCGTCGCCCCCATTAGAGGTAGCGTTTGCGAGCATGGCAACCACATCAGCACATTACCACATTACCATATTGACGAAAAAATCCCCGCTACGCCACGAGAGGGGGCATAACGGGGATTGGAGTATATATTCGGCCAAGTCGCGAAAAAGGCAAATTCAGAAAACGCGACGCAACCTATATATGCACTTTAATTAGTCGGCCAACTTAGCCTTGATGAACTCACGGTTCAAACGGGCAATGTTAGCAATAGACTCGTTCTTGGGGCATACAGCCTCGCAAGCACGGGTGTTGGTACAGTTACCAAAACCAAGCTCGTCCATCTTGGCCACCATAGCCTTGGCACGCTTGGCTGCCTCGGGACGACCCTGGGGCAGAAGTGCAAACTGGCTAACCTTAGAGCTTACGAAGAGCATGGCAGAGCCATTCTTACAAGCTGCTACACAAGCACCGCAACCGATGCAAGTGGCGCAGTCCATAGCCTCGTCGGCGTCCTGCTTAGGAATGAGAATGGCATTGGCATCCTGAGGTGCACCAGTGCGCACGCTGATGTAACCACCGGCAGCCTGAATCTTGTCAAAGGCCGAACGGTCAACCATGCAGTCCTTTATTACAGGGAAAGCTGCCGAACGCCAAGGCTCAACGGTGATAACGTCGCCATCGTTGAAACGACGCATGTAAAGCTGGCAAGTGGTGGCACCAGCCTCAGTCTTACCGTGGGGTGTACCATTGATGTAGAGCGAGCACATACCGCAGATACCCTCGCGGCAGTCGTGGTCGAATACGAAAGGCTCCTTACCCTCCTCAACGAGCTCTTCGTTGAGAATGTCGAGCATTTCGAGGAATGATGTGTCATCGGGGATGTCGTGCATCTCGCGCGTGTCAAAGTGACCCGCATCCTTGGGGCCATTCTGCTTCCAATACTTGATTGTGAATGATATGTTCTTAGCCATGGCTTATTAATTCTTGTAGTTACGGGTTTTTACTTCGATTGCTTCGTACTTCAAGGGTTCCTCGTACTTAACGGGGTCCTTGTCCTCACCCTGGTATTCCCAGCATGATACGTAGAAGCAGTTCTTGTCGTCACGCTTGGCTTCGCCCTCTTCAGTCTGATGCTCTACGCGGAAGTGACCGCCGCAGCTCTCCTCGCGGTGGAGTGCGTCGATGGCGATGAGCTGACCCATGGTGATGAAGTCGTTCAAGCGGATAGCCTTGTCGAGCTCAACGTTAACACCCTCGATGTGGGGAACGAAGAGGTTGGTCTCGAACTCCTTGCGGATTTCCTTCAACTTGGCAAGAGCTGTTACGAGGCCCTCCTTTGAACGGGCCATACCAACATACTCCCACATGATGTGGCCAAGCTCCTTGTGAATGCTGTCAACCGACTTCTTACCATTGATGTTGAGCAAGTGGTTGATATGATCCTGCACAGCCTTTTCGGTAGCCACAAATTCGGGCAGGTCGGTGCTGAAGCGGGGCACAGTGATTTGGTCGCTGAGGTAGTTCTGAATGGTGTAAGGCAACACAAAGTAACCATCGGCCAAACCCTGCATAAGGGCTGAAGCACCCAAACGGTTGGCACCGTGGTCAGAGAAGTTACACTCACCAATGGCGAACAAACCAGGAATGTTGGTAGAGAGCTCGTAGTCAACCCAAAGACCACCCATTGTGTAGTGAATGGCGGGGTAAATCATCATCGGGTTGGTATATTCAATACCGTCGTCGCCCTTGCGTACCACCTGGCCGGGCTTAACGTCGGTAATTTCTTCGTACATGTCGAAGAGGTTGCCATAACGCTGGAGCACCACGTCGATGCCCAGACGGCCGATAGCCTCAGTAAAGTCGAGGTATACAGCAAGGCCAGTGTTGTTCACACCAAAGCCGGCGTCGCAACGCTCCTTGGCAGCACGCGAAGCTACATCGCGGGGAACGAGGTTACCGAAAGCGGGGTAACGGCGCTCGAGATAGTAGTCGCGGTCGGCCTCGTTGATGTCGGTAGGCTTGATTTCGCCCTTCTGCAACTTGATGGCATCTTCCTTCTTCTTGGGCACCCAAATACGGCCATCGTTACGCAGTGACTCAGACATAAGGGTGAGCTTTGACTGCTTGTCGCCGTGAACGGGGATACAAGTGGGGTGAATCTGCACGTAAGCAGGGTTGGCAAAGTAAGCACCCTTGCGGTAAGCTGCAATGGCAGCCGAGCAGTTACAACCCATGGCGTTGGTTGAAAGGAAGTAAGTGTTGCCATAACCACCAGTGGCCAATACTACTGCGTGGGCGGCAAAGCGCTCGAGCTTGCCGTTGATGAGGTTACGGGCAATGATACCGCGTGCACGGCCGTCGATAATCACAACGTCCTGCATTTCGTAGCGGCAGTAAAGCTTTACAGTGCCGGCGTGTACCTGAGCCATGAGGGCTGAATAGGCACCGAGCAAAAGCTGCTGGCCAGTCTGACCCTTGGCATAGAAAGTACGGCTTACCTGCACACCACCGAATGAACGGTTGGCAAGCAAACCACCATATTCGCGTGCGAAAGGTACACCCTGTGCCACGCACTGGTCGATGATGTTGGCGCTCACCTCAGCCAAACGGTATACGTTGGCCTCGCGGGCACGGTAGTCACCACCCTTTACAGTATCATAGAAGAGGCGGTAAACAGAGTCACCATCGTTCTGATAGTTCTTGGCAGCATTGATACCACCCTGTGCGGCGATAGAGTGCGCACGACGGGGAGAGTCCTGAATGCAGAAGTTGAGCACCTTGAAGCCCATCTCGCCAAGTGAGGCTGCTGCCGAAGCACCTGCCAGACCTGTACCTACTACGATGATGTCGAGCTTACGCTTGTTGGCGGGGTTCACCAATTTCTGATGAGCCTTATAGTTGGTCCATTTTTCAGCAACAGGACCTTGAGGTATTTTAGAATCTATATTAGCCATGATAGGATATTCTATTTTATAAAGTTAAAAGTTTAGGAGTTGAAAGAGTTAAGCAAGCAGCAATAGTCATATCTATTCTTTTCGCTTCTTACCTTCCCGCTCTTACACTTTAAAAGAATACATTATGCTGCGCAGCAAGCACCACCGCAGAAGGCGAACTTGAGAGCTACTGCAAGGAAGATGAGCATGAGCACCGTAACGTAGATGTTACCGATGCAACGCCAGCGGTTGAACCAGATCTTGCCATTCCAACCGAGAGTCTGCATAGCGCTCCAGAAACCGTGTGTCATGTGGAACCAGATGGCTACAAACCAGATGATGTAGAGCACGGTGAACACCGGATTGCTGAAGGTGTAAGCTATCATGCCATAACCATCGGCAGCATCTTCTACGCCGTTAACATAAGGCATACCAGCGTTGAAGAGTTCGGCAAACATCATGTTGTACCAGAAGTTGAAGAGGTGGAGCAGCATGCCGAGCACCACGATGATGCCGAGCACGAGCATGTTCTGCGATGCCCACTCTACCTTTTCGGGCTTTGAGGTAACGGCATAGCGGTTGTTACCACGGGCCTTGCGGTTCTGCAGGGTAAGAATGATGGCATAAATAAAGTGGAGGGCTACGAGTACTGCAAGGCCGGCGGTTGCCACTACGGCATACCAGTTGGCACCCAACATCTCGCATACCCAGTTGTAACCTTCTTTTGAAAAGAGGGCTACCAAGTTCATGCAACCATGAAATGTGAGGAACAGAATAAGCGCAATGCCAGTTACTGACATGATTACCTTCCGTCCGATGGATGAGTTAGTTAACCACATAAAATGATTTGAATTAAGTTGATATTTAGATTATTAAATTTATCCGGCGCCACACGGGGTGCGGGGCGTGCCCCTTTTCCCTTGTTTTGCTGCATATCCTCATAAATGGGGAGGACACACCTTTATGCGTGCAAAATTAAAGGTTTTTATTTGTGTTTACAAGTTTTGCGGGTACAAAAAACGGGCTGTCCGTCCGTTTGGGGGGTGTACGCCTTCGGAGGTTCTGTGCTACCACCCAACGCTACCTCTAATGGGGGCGACGCGTCCCGAGGCTGCTGAAAAGCCCGTTACATCGCCCCGCACCACGCAGAGATACGCGTCGCCCCCATTAGAGCTTGCGTTTTCTATCAGATTGACAGGTTAAAAAGCTGATTTGAAGCCATGTAAAGGACTGTTATGCCAGGGCATTGCGCTCTAATGGGGGCGACGCGTCTCGCGTCGGGGCATTTTTCAGCAGCCTCGGGACGCGTCCCCATTAGTGCTTGCGTTTTGTGACAGGGGAAGCAACATTGAAGTATAGCGGACAGCAATAATAACAAATGCGAAGCGACAGCGCCATGCAGCGCCGTCGTTTCGCATTTTAAGTATTTTACTAATTATCCGTTGGATAATTTATTTAAGCGTCTTTTGGCCGTCTTTGATAGACAATCCTTTGTAGTCCTCGGCTACCTTGCGGCCTGAGATGTCGTAGCGGGTTGAGCCTTTTGAAGCGAGTGAGGTGTTAACACCTGAGAGTGAGGTGACGGTGGCCTTGTCGGTCAGTACGTATACCTTTGTTTCGCAGGGCTGGAGAGTGCCCGGGCTCAGTGTGCTTTCAATTTCAGACTCGGTGTCAGCCCAGATGTCACGGCAAGTGTATTTGCTGTCAGCCTTCAGGTAGATAGAGGCAAGCTGAATGTCGGGCACGCTAACAGCAGTTGTGCCACGGTTGGTTACAGAAACTGCCATGCGGCCGTTGGTCAAGTCCTTGACATAAACGTCGTAGCCTGTGTTAGAATAGTTGCTTGTGCCTGTTGACAGGGCCTCCATGTATTCAGCCTGCTGGCCAAGGGCATCTTGGTTGATGGCAAGTACCTCGGTGTTGGTCAGTGTGGCGATGTCGGCATCGGTTATCAGCGGGTTGGGCATCTGAACATTGGCATTGGCCTCGCCCTTAGGTGTTTCGCGAAGGTCGCAAGTGAGGGCCAGCGGACTGGCAAACATACACCACAATGACATCTGTGAACGGGCCTGGGCATCGGTCAAACCTGTAATCTTTCCACCATTGCTTTGGTGACCAGCTGTGTTGTTGCTGGGGCCGCCAAGGCCGTGAAGGCCGATGCACATCATGTCGAGGTCGTTGAAGCGGTTGACACCGGCGTACATCCAGAGTTTGCGCACTTCGTCAACGCCACCAAGCACACCAGGACGTGAGTTGTTGCCTACCCAATCCTCACGGGCATCGCTTGTGGCACGCCAGCTTGAGCCGCCGGCTTCGGCGCCCCATTCCCAAGGCTTGGTTTTACCCCATTCGCAAATGTTGAACACAAAGGGAATTTCGCCCTTGGCTTGGCGTTCTTCGTTGAGTTTGGCCACGGCGTTACCCATTTGCGTGTAGCTCACCTTGGTGCCGGCCTGAGAGTTGCAGTAGTCGTATTTGAGCATGTCAACGCCCCATGAGTCGAACAGGGCAAGGTGTGCAGCCTCGTAGCCGTATGAGCCAGGCTGGTAGTTTTCGCAGGTCATAGAACCGGCGTCGCTGTAAATGCCCACTTTCAGTTTGTTGTTGATGCCTTTTAAGGCTGTTTTCAGACCGCTGATGCCGTTGGGGAACTTGGCAGGGTCGTAGGTCAGGGCTGCCTTGTCGTTGGTTGGGCTGGCCCAAGCATCGTCCAGTACGATGGTGTTGAAACCAGCTTCGATTAAGCCGTATTTTTCAAGGCCCTTGGCTATTTCAATCATTTTGTCGTGGCTGATGGCGCGTGCAAACCAGTTCCATGTGAGCCAGGCCATCATGGGAGTGGGTGACTGCAGATGATTGCTGACGATGAGGCGTACCTTTGACTGAATTTCGTCGCCTGTTTCGTTAGTCAGGTTAAGGGTGTATTCGTATTCGCCCTCTTCGGCAGGTGCTGTACCGCTGATGTACTTGTATTTGTTGCCAATGGCCACGCGGTCGTCGTGAAGTGCAAGTGTTGAGATTGCGCCAAAGTCAACGCTTGTAACGGTCTCGCCAGTTTTGGTGGGCAACTTGTGAATGTATTGCGCACCGGGCAGGGCATACATCAGTGTGGCAAAAGGCATCGGAGTTTTTGAGGGGTCGATGAATTGCCAGGCCGAATTTCGGTCATTAGCGTTATACAGGTTAAGTACGGCGTTGTTGTCGATACCGCCAGTAAAGTTGAACGACGGTGTATTGCCCGTGGGGCTTTCTACCGAGCCAGGAATGATGGCTACAGTCTCTTCGGAGAGCATCATCAACTGCCAGGTGTTGGCAGTGGCCTTGTCGGTGGTGTACTTTACGTTACTGTTGGCAGTAGTAGTTTGATTGCTGCCGTTTGCTACATTGGTGTAGTAAATATAGCAACCGGCGGTGCGGTCGTAGATGTAGTACTTGCCCTGTTCAGCCTCGATAAGCACGAAGCGGTCGGCATCGCTGGCGCTTGTGGTGTGTGCCAGGTTGTCGCCCGACTTTTTGATGTAGGCTGATGGCATCTTCAAAATGTAGGGATACTGCTTTTCGGCATCGATGCTCGCTGTGGGGGTGAAGTATTGTATGAACTTGAAGTCAATCTGATAGTTGGCATTGTCGATGGTTACTTTTGCCAGATAGCCTCCGCCCACCTTGACGGTGATGTCGCTTGCCAGTATTTCTTCAGCATTGATTGACTGGTCGCCTTGGGCATTGAGTCCTGTAAAGCTTTGACCGTTGATGATGACCGTAGCATTGCTCGGCATGCCATCGCTGAACAAGGTGTACTTTTGCAGCACACCAACCTCCTTGAGTGTCCAGTTAGAACCTTTGTCCTTGGTGCCATTGTCTGTCCAAAGACCGAGTGTGACGTTGCCGTCTACGGGGTTGTTGCTTTTATCGACGCCCTTGTACCAATTGAGGTAGATGGCTGCTACGCCGGTAGTGGTGTAGGGCTGAATTTCGTAGGCACCAGTGCTGAGTTCGCTGATTTTGTAGACCGCAGCATCGACCTTGTTGTCGGTCATCTTTACAAAACCAGTTTGTGCGCCGTAACTAGCAGCCTGGTCGTAGCTCACCCATTTGCTGGCTGTTACGTTGTAGATGTAGTAAGTGTTGGCCTTGTCGCTGGCGGCATAAAAGGCAAACTGGGCATAGTTGTCCTTTGTCTGCGTGGGCGATGTGGTGGCGTTGCAGTAGTAGTTGTTGGCATTCATCATGGTGTAGCAATGCTCTGGCTTACCCGCAGAGGGTAGTGTCTGGCTCACCTTGATGCCAGCTACAGCCTTGACAGCCAACAGCATGGCTGATACAACAAGGCTTAGTAAACGTAAATAATGTGTCATTAAAATAGGTTTAAGTAAAAATAGATTTGTTGATACTTTAGTATTAGTGCATTCGTTCTGCAAGGAACATGCCTTTTGAATTGGTTATCAATTCACTGCAAAGTAAATACTTATAATTTACCCCCCCCAAGTGTTTTATTGACTTTCTTTAATCAAGGGTTCTGAATTTAAGTGTTTTTCAGAATATTAGTGCGTTTGTGGGAGAGGATACAATGAAATAACGGGTTAACAAGTATGCAGTTTATCATGTAAACGTCAGAATGCTAAGAAGCATGACAAATTTACCTGTACCTTCCCCCTGTGAACTTGTCAACTTGTTTACTAATATCGTTAATGTGGTGGTAGGGTATGGACTGATGAAAAGTTGAAGGGCTGGCAGGTTGGCTTGTGTTGCCAGTGTCTGCCAGCCCTTCTGTCCGTTAGATTAGAGCTTTGCCAAATCGATAAAGTGGCCGCGCTTGCGACGCTCCTCAATGAGTTGATTGAGTTTGCGCTGGCGGTCTTTGGCCACCCAGCGGCGGGCAAAGACATTGGGTATGGCCACGCCAAGGGCGATGCACATGATGGTGATGGCTGATGCCATGCCAAATTTCATGGCGTTGGTGAGTTCGCCCACCACACCGTTCATTTCAATCAAGCCAACGAGGGCGCGGTACATCAGTACACCAGGCACCATGGGGATTACGCTCGGTATGGAGAGCACGTGGTTGGGGGCATGCACCCAGTGTACGGCCTTGACGGCAATTAAGCTGGCCAAGGCGCTGCCGGCAAGCGAGCCGATGGCAAGGCCCATGTCGAGGCCTATGTTGTCGTTGGACGGGCCAAGGTTTACAAAGTTGCGCGTGCACACGGCTATGATGCCACCTATGGCCACAACCCATAACAGGCGGCGCGGAATGTTGAATATCATAGAGAAGCCCATGGCCGATATGGCTGCGGCAGCAGCGTAACTTAGGTAAGAGTTGTGGGGTATCATGGGTATGGTGTAGAACTGCGTGAGGTCGAAGTTGGACAGCTTGAGGAAGAACGCTATACCAAACGACATGGCCACAATCATGAGGAAGGTGTTGATGGCGCGTGTGAGTCCTACTTGTATGTAGTTGTCGAGCATGTCGTCGACAAAGTTGATGAGTGGCACACCCGGCACAATGAACAGGGCACAAGCCAACAGGGGGTGAAGCGGTGTGCTTGTCCACGATGAGGGCAAATAGGTGGTGGCCCAGGCTATTACGGTGCTGATAAATGCTGCAATGGCTATGCCCATGTAGTTGTTAAGCCCCTTGCGCAGCATCAAACCGCGCAGGTACATGCCAATGGCTGCTGCATACGAGGCGTAGAAAAAGGCTGTCCAGTCGCAACCGAATTGTATGCAGAAACCGCCGCATGCAAAGCCGGTGCCGATGGCCACCTGTACGGGGGTGTAGTTGCGCGGACGGTTGGCTATCTCTTCAAGCTCCTGGGCGTACTGCTCAATGCTGTAGTCCTGGCGTATAGCCTTCCACGAGAGTTTGCTGATGAGCGAGATGGTGGTCATGTTGATACCATGCTTGTTGCAGCGTTGGAACTTTGTGAAGGAGTGTTCGTCGTCGCTGAGGTTTACCATCAACATGTTGAACTGCACGTAGATGTGCAAGTGTTCCTCGGGCAGTCCGAGGAAGGCTGCAACACGGTTCATGTTGCGTACAATACGGTTGGTGTCGGCCGCACTTTCCACCAGTAGCTGACCGGTGCGCAGCAACAAGTCGAGTTTGTGACGGATTAGCTGCTCTCTTGTCAGTTCAGAGTTGGTTGTCATTCAATAAAGTTTGTGTGATTTTGTATTTCCGGCTGCAAAATTACAAAAAAATGTGCATAACGCCTTTATGTACAAGTGATTAAACCCGTTGGTGGAGTCCTTACTCAAGTTTCGGATTTAGCAAGCGCGGGCTGAAAGCCCAAGTATTTACTTAGCCCAGGGCAAGCGAAGCGGCACCCTG
>OQVL01001577.1_pt1 | contig 13687 bp, 11 predicted proteins | sample 1691501 | NCBI WGS metagenome assembly OQVL01 (sample SAMN03418253, study PRJEB22391) | human gut metagenome | biome: human-gut; feature: organic feature; material: feces | host: Homo sapiens | place: Tanzania | collected 2013-01
TGCGGCGCATAAAAATCAGAAGCGCCGCGGAGTATAAATAGTGGCGATGCCCGAAAGTGGCATTTCCGTCACCAGTCACCAGTCACTAGTCACTCAAGATTCCTAATTCCACAATTGAGCGGCGCTTCTCACTGCACGAGATCTTCCTGATCGATTTCCTGGAAGGAATACACCGCTTCTTCCCAGCGTCCCTGAGATTTCAGGATGCACTCGATGAAATCACGCGCGGCCCCGCGGCCGCCATTATATGCCGAGACAAAGTCTGCGGCGGACTGGTTCTCCTCGCAGCCGTCTGCCGGACAGCCCGAGAGCCCCACGAAGGAGAAAAGCGGCAGGTCATTCAGGTCATCGCCCATGTACGCCGCCTCATCCCACGAAAGGCCTCTCTCTTTCAGGAGCGAATGCATGGCAGAGACCTTGTGCTTGATGCCCATGAGGACGAAATCACAGGCGAGCTCCTTCGCACGCGCTTCTACGATCGGCGAAGTCCTCCCTGTGATGAAACCGACTGCATAGCCCATGCGGTGGGCGAGAGAAATCGCCAGTCCGTCGTGCGCGTTGAAAAGTTTATACGCCTCGCCGGCAGGCCCCATGACGAGCGTCCCGTCAGTCAATGTCCCATCGACATCAAACGCGATGAGCTTCACCTGTTCCGCGCCGATCATCATACGACCCCCTGCCGCAAAAGATCCGTGACATGCACCATGCCGATCGCCTTGCCTGCCTCATCACAGACAGGAAGCACGGTGATCGGATGCGGCATGTGCTTTTCCATGATGTGCAGGGCTTCGGCCGCCAGTTTCTGCTCAGAAATCACCATCGGCGACTTCGTCATGACATCTCTCACGGGGAGCAGCAGGAAATCTTCCCCCTTCTCGAGGCCGCGGCGGACGTCACCGTCCGTCATGAGCCCCAAAAGCCGTCCGTCCCCATCCGTCACAGAGACGGCACCGAGTCCTTTATCTGTCATCACAAAGAGCGCATCCTTGACCGAAGCCGTTTCGTTAATCAAAGGATTGTCCTCGCCTTTGTGCATCACCATCTCGACGGTCAGAAGCAAGCGCTTGCCGAGGGATCCGCCCGGATGGAAAATTGCAAAATTATCTGCCGTGAAATGATGGCGCTCCATCAAAGAGACAGCAAGCGCATCTCCCAGCGCCAGAGCAGCCGTCGTCGAGCTCGTCGGAGCGAGTCCCAGACTGTCTGCTTCTTTTTCGACGCCTGCATCGAGTACCGCATCCGCATTTCTTGCAAGTGTCGAATTCTTTTTCCCGACGACCGCGATGAGTTTTGCCCCGATGCGCTTCAGAGATGGGAGAATATTCAGTACCTCGCCCGTTTCCCCGCTGTTCGAATACGCGATGACCACATCATCGGCTGTCACCATGCCAAGATCCCCGTGAATACCTTCTGCCGGATGCAGGAAAAAAGCCGGTGTCCCGGTGCTGGCCATGGTCGCCGCCACTTTCCGAGCGATATGGCCTGATTTTCCCATACCCGTCAGTACCACGCGCCCCTTGGACGCTTCGATCAGGCAAACGGCTTTTTCAAATTCGCCGTCCAGATGATCCACCAGAGAAAGGACAGCGGCTGCTTCATCCCGAAGCACCCGCGAAGCTGTTTCGATAACTGACATGATGCCTCCTTGGTCAACGCAAAATAAGTTTACACCTTATTATACAATATTCGAGGGAAAATAGTTATATTGAGGTTCGGGGTTAGCCCGTGGGGCATGCTGCCCCATGATTACGAATTTGAATGAGGAATTAGGAATGAGGAATTAGGAATGAAGGTGGCGGCTTCGCCGCGAATATATATGGGGCGATGCCCGAAGGTCGGAGGATAGAAGTCAGATGTCTAATGTCTGATGTCTCCTAGTCTCCTAGTCTAATCCCTAGCCACTAGTCACTAGTCCCTAGCCACCAGTCACCAGTCACCAGTCACCAGTCACTAGTCACCAGCCACTAGCCACTATTTCCCAGCCACGAGCCCCATTTCCTTATCCTTCTTTACGACATCATTGATCGCGATGAGGTCTTTCAGGAGGCCTTCGAGAGAAGAGAGATAGAGCATATTCGTGGAGTCAGAAAGGCCTTCCGGCGGATTGTCGTGGACTTCCATGAAGAAGCCGTCGACACCGGATGCCGCTGCCGCTCTTGCGAGGTACGGGATGAATTCACGCTGGCCGCCGGTGGTATTGCCCATACCTCCCGGAAGCTGGACACTGTGGGTCGCATCAAAAATGACCGGATAGCCGAACTGTCGCATGATGGGGAAGGAACGCATATCGACCACGAGATTGTGGTAGCCGAAGGACGCCCCTCTTTCTGTCAGAGCGAGATTTGGATTTCCCGCCTCTTCCATCTTGCCGATGACATTCTTCATATCTTCCGGTGCCATGAACTGGCCCTTCTTTACATTGACAGGCTTGCCCGTCTTTGCCGCGCCGTATACCAGATCGGTCTGGCGGCAGAGGAAGGCAGGGATCTGGAGCATGTCGAGCACCTGGGAGGCTGGTGCGAGCTGGGTCACATCATGCACGTCAGAGAGCACCGGCACCTGAAGCTCTTTCTTGATGTCCGCAAGGATTTCGAGACCCTTCTCGAGCCCCGGGCCACGGAAGGAGTTAAATGAGGAACGATTCGCCTTATCAAAAGACGCTTTGAAAATGTACTGTACGCCAAGGCGTTCACAGATTTTTTTGATTTCACGGCCGATCATCAGCGTGCGGTCATAGCCTTCAATAACGCAGGGGCCTGCGATCAGAAACAGCTTGCTGCCGTCGATGGTCAGATTTCCGACATGAATGGTTTTCATAGGAAGCTCCTTTGAGGTAATAGGATTTAAGAGTTAAAGCCTGGGACTTAGGGTTACTATGAGAATGAGAAATTAGAAATGCGAAATGAGAAATGATGGAAGCGGCGCACAATTCATAAAGCGCCGCAAAATATTCATATCATATAAAATCTGCGATTTTCGCAATTTCTTAGTCACTGCTGATACATCATTCTTGCGGCGCTCAATGATATATTGCGCCGCACCACCATTTCTCATTTCTAATTTCTCATTTCTAATTCTTACCCTGAACCTATTTTTATAATTTCATTTTTTTAAAATACGCATTGGCCTTCTTCAGGTCTTCTTCGGTATCGATGCCGATGTCCTGTGTCTTCACTTCGATGACACCGATCTTGTAGCCCATCTCAAGGGCACGGAGCTGCTCCAAGGACTCGGTCTTTTCGAGCGGGGTCTGCGCCATCTTCGCATAGGCGAGGAGAAAATCTCTCCGATACGCATAGATACCGACATGCTTCAGCGCCGGCACTTCGAAATCATGGCGGGGATACGGGATGAGGGAACGGGAGAAGTAGAGTGCTTCGCCCTTCTGATTCACGACGACTTTGACCGCGGAAGGATCATCATATTCGTCTTCGTGGAGGGGCGTTGCGACGGTCGCCATATCGAGCTCCGGATGGTCGATGAGGTCCTGCGCCAGACGATCGATCACATCCGGGTCGATCAGCGGTTCATCGCCCTGTACATTGACGATGATCTCATAATCCGGCGTATGGGAAGCCACTTCTGCCAGACGGTCAGTGCCTGTCGGATGATCGACGGAGGTCATCATGACATGGCCGCCGAAGCTCTTGACTTCCTTCTCAATATCCTCATGGTCTGTCGCCACGATAACGATATCAGGGAGCTTGGCCTTTATGGCTCTTTCATAGACACGATGCACCAGTGTCTCTCCTGCAATCAGACGGAGCGGCTTCCCCGGAAGACGTGTCGATGCATACCGGGATGGAATGATACAAGCAATTTTCATGATAAACTCCTTTGCGTAGGGACTAGTGACAGGGATCATGGATGAGGGACTTGCGGCTTGGCATGGAGGAATTCTTCCAATACCTCCCTGTCTTCCTCGGGCAATGTCATCGCGATCTCAAGGACGGAAAAGGGAATGTCAGACTCGGCGAGGCTGGCAAGGGAGAGCATCTTCACAGCATCTTTTTCTGTCATGACGATGAGCTCGGCGCCCTTGGCTTTGGCTTCGGAGATCGCATTCCGCACATCTTCTTCTGTATACCTGTGGTGGTCAGGGAAGGGCATCTCGCCCACCACGCGAAGGCCCGCTTCCTTGGCGGTCTTCTTAAAAGCAGCGGGGTTCCCGATACCGGAGACCAGATAGGCTTTCTTCATCCTGACGTCTTCGAGCGCCCCTTCATGAAGGAAGGCTTTCCACTTCTCATACGGCACCACCTTTGACGGCGCATGCGCGGAGGAAAGAATCGGCACGCCCGGCGCGAGACGGGCGAGCTCTTCTCTGATCTCTATCAAATCTGTCAGATGCACCTGATCGCTCTTCGTCAGAATGAAAAGGCTCGCCCGAGAAAGGGCATCGAGCGGCTCCCGGAGCAGACCGCGGGGCAGCCCGTGACCATAGCCGAAGGGATTCGTCGCATCGATGAGAATGATATCCTGATCTCGCCGGAGCTTCCAGTACTGAAAGCCATCATCCAAAAGCAGGATGTCGGCTCCCATTTCCTCAGCCCTCTTCACAGAGGCGATGCGGTCTTTCCCGATAAAAATGGGGACGGAAGGGAGTTTTCTCGCCATCATGTAGGGCTCGTCCCCTGCCATTTGCTGGGATACGAGGATGGATTTCCCATCCGATACACAGCCGCCTTCTTTTTCAAGACCACTTTTATACCCCCGGCTGATGATGGCAGGCTTTTTCCCGATCGAGCGGAAGAGTTCGGCCAGCATCAGGATGCAGGGGGTCTTGCCTGTCCCGCCCGCCGTGACATTGCCGACACTGATCACGGGCACGGAGGCTGAAACCGCAGCTGCCATGTCCGCTGCCCGTTTCTTTTCGACCTGAGAAAAATACATTTTTTCCAGCTGTGAAAGACCTGACAGGACCAGCCTGTCCATGCCCTTCGGCGATGGCTCCTTCATCAGACCTGTGACATAGGACTCAAGACTCATGACAGCCTCCCAGCTTCACGCCGGCTTCCGCGACCAGCTGCTCGAAAGCCTTGATATTTCTCTCGGTCGCGCCCTGATTCTCATGCACCACGGTCAAAGCCGCCTCTCCCATCCGTTTCATGGTCTCGGGATGGGCCAGAAGATCCATGAGCGTTTCCTTGAATTCATGCTCTGACTTCGTCATGAGGCACACGCCGCGGCTCTCCAAAAGCTCGAAGATCTCCTGAAAATTGAACATGTAAGGGCCGACGATGACAGGCTTTCCATGCGCCGCCGGCTCCAGAATATTATGACCGCCGACTTTGACGAAGCTGCCTCCGACAAAGACGACATCTGCCAGACTGTAAAGACGCCCCAACTCGCCGATGGTATCCAGAATGACCACCTGCGGGCTCGTGCCGTCGTCCTCCTCTGTGCCCATCTTGGAGCGGCGAAGGACGCTATAGCCGTGATGCTTGATGGCAAATTTCACAGACGGCGCTCTCGTGATCTCGCGAACGGCGAGAAGCAGACGCGCATCTGGATATTTTTTCAGAATTTCCCCAAAGGTGCGGAGTACAATCTCCTCCTCTCCGCTGTGCGTGGAACCGGCGACGATGATCGGGCCCTTCCCGTCAAAGCGGAATTCTTTACGAAGCGCCGCACGTTCTTCTTCCGACACTTCGGCATATGTCTGATCGTACTTGGTATTGCCCGTGATGGTGCAGCGCTTCGGCTGGGCTCCCATCGCGATGATGCGCTCCTCGTCGATGCGGGACTGCATGCAGAAACGCCGGATCTGGCAGAGCATGCGCGTCGTGAAGCGCTTGATCAGCGAATAGCGGCGCATCGAGCGGCTGCTGATGCGGCCATTCATCATCATGACAGGGATCTTTTTGCGGAAAGCGAGACGGAGGAAATTCGGCCACAGCTCCGTTTCGATCAGAATGATCGCCTTGGGATTCACGATGTCTACGATGCGCTCGGTGATGACAGGCAGGTCAAAGGGGAAGAAAATGTGTCCATCCGCCTCGGGGATGATGCGCTGTGCCATGCGGTGACCGGTCGCGGTGACGACAGACACCACCACCATTTCATCCGGGTACTTCTTCTTCAGCTCGCGCACGATCGGGCTCGCAGCGACCACTTCACCGACGGAAGCGGCATGCACCCAGATGGCATTGTGGTAGGCGATCTGCTGCAATGTAGGCGTCGGCATGACGCCGGCGCTCTGCTTCAGACGGTCATAGAAGCCTTCTTCGAAGACAAGCCGATAAATCAGGATCGGTATCTGCAGCAGCCAGTAGGCGACAAGACAAATGTTGTAAATCCAGTACAATTTTTTCTCCTTTGATGGTTGTTGGTTGTTTGGTTATTGGGTTCAACGGGTATTGCGAGTTCAGCGGGTTCAACGGGGTCAACGGGGAAGGCGGGGAAGGTGCGGCGCATCAAAATTAGTAGCGCCGCAAAGTTTTATATAAAGGGTATTGGGGTGCTTTATGAATTGTGCGCCCCTTCCCCACCTTCCCGTCAGAACCCATTGAACCGTTCGACCTACATTCCTAGTAAGTGGCTGCTCACTGGGATAAAATCCTAGTTCCTAGTTCCTAATCCCTAATCCCTAGTCACCAGTCACTAGTCACTATTTCTCTCAGAATCATTCTTCTGCGACATCGTATAGAGCTCATGATACAGCCCTTTCTTTTCCATGAGTTCTTGATGTGTACCGCTTTCTTCGATGACGCCGTGATTCAGGACAAGGATCTGGTCGGCGTTTTTGATGGTCGACAGGCGGTGGGCGATGACGAAGGAGGTACGGCCGACCATGAGCTTGTCGAGCGCATCCTGCACGATCTTTTCGCTCTCCGTATCGAGCGCGGAAGTCGCTTCGTCGAGGATGAGGATCTTCGGATTCTTCAAGATCGCTCTGGCTATCGCGATGCGCTGGCGCTGACCGCCGGAGAGGACGAGTCCGCGATCGCCGACCTTGGTATCGATGCCGCGCGGCAGGCCATGGATGAATTTCTCTGCATTCGCAGCCCGAATGGCATCCCAGACCTCTTCATCCGTCGCATCCAGACGGCCATAGAGAACATTTTCTTTGATGGTGGTATTGAAGAGGAGTGTATCCTGCGGCACAAGGCCGATGTTGTCACGAAGAGAGCCGACTGTCACATCTCGGATGTCGACGCCGTCGATGTAGATGGCTCCTCCTGTCACATCATAGAAACGCGGAAGCAAGTTGGCAATGGTCGTCTTGCCGGCACCGGATGGACCGACAACGGCGATGGTCTGTCCCGGTCTGGCGATGAAATTCAGATCCCTCAGTACCGGATTGTCTTTTTCATAGGCAAAGGCCACATGGCGCGCTTCAACACAGCCCTCTGTGACTTCGATCGGCTTGGCACCGTTTTTATCCTGAATTTCCGGCTTTTCATCAAGAATCGCAAAGACGCGATCCGCTGCTGCTAAGGACTTCTGGATATTACCGAAGCTTTCTGCCAGACGGCGGGTCGGATTGGCAAGGTTGATGGCATAAATCAGGAAGGCAATGAGTTCACCGGTGGTCATCACGCCTTCAATGACGGAGACACCGCCATACCAGATGATCGCGCAGACCGCAATGGCAGCGAGAAATTCGACAAGCGGAGTCATCTGGCTCTGCTGGCGGATGGAACGCACCGTCGCCTTGAAGCTGGATTCATTGATCTCATTGAAGCGTTTCTCTTCGAACTCACCGCGATTGAAACTGCGCACGATGCGCACGCCCTGAATGGTCTCCTGCAGCATGGACGTCACATCAGCCAGTCGTTCCTGCACATCACGGCCGCTCGAGTGGAGCTTGCGCCCAAAGAATTTGATCGTGTAAGAAACGAGCGGTACGATCACAAGGCAGAGCAGCGTCAGTTTCCATTGCAGGTAAATCATGGAAACGAAAGAGCCGATGAAGATAGCGCCTTCCTGCACCAGCTGGATGAAATTATCCACGATGGCTGTCTGCAGCGCCGCGATGTCATTCGTCAGGTTACTCATGATATCCCCGGTGCGGCGGCGGTCATAGTAGGAAATCGATAATTTCTGCAGATGATGGTAGAGCGTATTTCGAAGATCCTTGATGACAGCCTGCCCGATGTATCCCATGAGGTAGCGATGCCCGAAGGTGGTGATCGCGCGGATGAGGAATGTCACAAGGATCGCCACGATGATGAGGTAGAGCATGGCAAGGTCTTTATCATTCAGCACCTTGTCGATGACATCCTTGATGATCCACGGCACAACCAGGTTCGAGCCCGATACGAGCAGCATGAAGACAACGGAAACCAGAAGCAGCTTCCAATAAGGTTTTAAATAGGATAACAGTCTCATGTAACTGTTCAGTTTACTTGATTTTGTATTCATTCCATTCTCCAGAATTTTTTTTTGGGGGGAGACTAAAGGTTCAAAGGGTTCAGGTTGATGGGTTCAGGGTTAGCCCCTGGGGCGTACCACCCCTTGATTACGTGTGAAAGAGGTTCGGCGGGGGAGCAGGTTCAGAGGGTAGGGCGGGGGTGGTGCGGCGCATAAAAATATAGAAGCGCCGCGGAGATTTGAAACTAGCGGTTTCTCGCATCGCAAACCTAATCCCTAGCCACTAATCCCTAGCTACTAATCATCCCTGCTTTCAAACTTACGGGGCACCCCTTGCTTGTGAATGAAAGCATTGCTTGAATGAGAAATTAGAAATGAGAAATGCGAAATGGTGGTGCGGCGCATAAGAATATAGAAGCGCCGCAGAGTATAGATAGTGGCGATGCCCAAAAGTCTCTCGATGGCAGGCTTCCCGTTTTGAACTTTCCAAACATTGCCTACCTGACCGCGAATGACAAAGATTTCTCGGCAACGCTTTGATGTCTCCTAATCTCCTAGTCACTAGCCACCAGCTACTTAGCCCCCGTCTTCACGATGAGCTCGGCCACGCGGCGCACCGCGCCTCCGCCGCCCAGGGCTTTTCTCACTTCTCGGATGCCTTCCACATTCTTTTCCCGCGCGGCAGGCTGAATGAGCCATGGCGTCACGATGCGGGAAATATTCTCCGCTGTCACTGCATCCTGCAAAAGCTCGGGCGTGACTTCACGGTCCAGCAAAAGATTCGGCAGTCCCGCATACTTCACATGGACGAGAAGCTTCGCCAGCATCCATGTCACAGGGGCGAGGCGATAGATCAATACGGTCGGCAGCTCCATGAGCGCCGTTTCCAGAGTCGCCGTCCCTGAAGACGCGACACAGGCATCACAGATCTGCATCAGGTCATACTGCCTGCCCTCGGTGATTTCTACGGAAAGCTCCGAAGCACCGATGAAGGACGAAAGCATTTCCATCGGAATCGTCGAGGCCCGGGGAATAAAGAACTGGCAGTCTGCTTTCTTGGCGAGCTGGCGCGCCGCCTCCAGCATCACGGGCAGAAGCCCCGCAACTTCATTCTTGCGGCTGCCCGGCATGAGAAGGACACGCTTTTTATTCGGATCGCCGTGGAAATAGGCCATCGCCGCTTCCTTCGTCATGGACGGCTTCACCGTATCCGCCAGCGGATGACCGACGAAGGTCACATGCGCGCCCGCCTTCCGGTATGCGTCCGCTTCAAAAGGAAATATGGACGCCACCTGCTCGACATCGCGGACGATATTCTTCGCCCGCCCCTTGTTCCACGCCCAGATGGTGGGCGCGATATAGTAGACGACAGGGATGCCCAGCTCTTTCGCCACATGGGCGAGCTTCATATTGAATCCGGGATATCTTCCTCTACGTTGGCTAATGTGCATATTTTCCTGCTGCTCTTGCTTGGCTTTTCATATACTTGCACTGTTCCGTCACTGCCAGTGCGGTTGTCTCTGAGGAAAAGATGTCCTTTGCCGTCCTCAGCCTTGACGAGGACTATTTTTGCGTCTTTCTTCGCCACGAGTCCGATGTCCTGTGCGTTGATGAGAAGGCTGTCGCCGCATTCGCCTATGTATCTGCCTATCGTTTCTCCTCCGGAAACGACGACGTAGCCAGCCTGCTTCTGCAGTTGCCAAGGATACATATACATATCTGCGCTGGAGATGCACATGTCCTGTTCCGGACGGAAATCCCTCTTGTGCCATTCCAGTACGGCTTCCTCCGAGTAAAGGTCGGCAAAGATGATGTCGGCGGAGTCGGGAGTGAGTACGTGCCAGACTCTGCCGAACTTGTTGCCTGTCACCTGGAAGTCTGCTCCTCGGAATGTTCCTGCATGGATATAGAATGGATCATACCTGTCGCAGCGTATTCTCAGGGTGAAATCATCCACCTGACGGTTTGCCCACCTCGTGGCTGGGGTAAGCCAGTAGGGTATTTCAAAACTGCTCGCCACATTGTAGCTCATGCGGTATTTGTATGTATGGTGCACATGGTTTATGCCTTTCCTGAAAGCGGCTTTGAAATTATAGGCGTAACAGAAGTTGATGCAACTGTCCAGTCGCTCGCTGTAGAGGGCGTCGCCGCCGATATACATCGTGTCGGGCAGTTCGTCCCCTGTCTTCCATTGGCTCATGTCGATGGGATTGAAGTCATAATCCGGTTTGCCGTTTTTCCAGAATTGGGCTATGAGATGGTTCTCGCTTTGCAGTCTGTTGCCGTTCATCTCCACCGTGAAATCCACGATGTCAGGGTGAGTTCCGTTCCTGTTCAGTTTGCCGAATTCCGATGGACTGGCTTCGAAAGCCATGTTTAGGACTTTTGCTTTGCCTGGATTGTAGAACTCATAATACACATCTACCGTAGCCATGCTGTCCTTTCCTATCGTGATGGTCAGTATCTCTTTCTTGACGGATATGGTCGTTTCCTGGGTGGGAATCAGGAAATTGCCACTTGTGAAATAGACTCCATCGTTAGCGTTTGCCAGGATGGAGGCTGTAATCAGCATTATAAGTGAAATTATTCGCATGGCTGTCTGGGTTATTTGGGTTATGATTCGGTTACGGATTGTCATGTTGTTTCCTCGCTTTTCCCCTGAAACTGTTTCGTGCCAAAGCTGACTCGCAGTTCCGGCAGAGTGCTTCAGTGGCTTTATGATGACGGAATCCTTCTATCAATGCCTGGGAACGGGGCGATGAGAGTATCTCTTCAAGCGACTGATGGAGCAGGTTTCCGAGGGTGATGTCACCGTCATGGTCGAGACAGCACGGCACAAGACTGCCGTCAGCCAGCACTCCTATCTGCTTGGTCAATGCTTTGCAGTGCAGTGGCACTTTATCATCCTGGGCATCATCCTGTCGTGCTCTGCCATCGGTTTCGGGCCATTCAAACTTGCGGTCGAACTCAAGATAGATGTTTTCGCACAGACGGAAGCCGTCGGGACGCTCTTTCCATGGCTTTGGCACGTGGCGTTCCATTAGCTGCATCACTTCTTCGTTCTCCCGGTCTCTGCCTCCTTGGTTCCAGAGACGCAGCACCATGCATGTGCCTCTCCCTGCTGCAAGAATCGAGAACCGCATCACTTCATCGATATAGTCCGAGAGTCTGCCCTTGGCATTGCTCTCATGTGAATGCAGCGAGAGCTGAATCTTGTGGGGAAGCGCATCAATCAGGCTCATAGCACGGTGCAGAAGCGTTCCATTGGATGTGAGGACTGTCTTGAATCCCTTTTCTCTTGCTGTGGCGACAAACTGTGGAAGAAGTGGATGGAGCAGCGGTTCGCCCATGAGATGGAAATAGAGGAAGCATACTTTTCCACGGATCTTATCGGTCAGAAGGTCAAATTCCTCTGCTGTCAACTGTCTTTTCTCCCTTTTGTGCTTGGGGCAGAAGTCGCAGTTGAGGTTGCACGTGTTCGTCACTTCTATATAGCAGCGGTCTATCATTCTGTTGTCTTGTATTTCCTTTTTATTATTTCACTTCCGCCCAGTCTATCAGTCCCTTACCGGAGTCATCGAGTTCGATGGACAATCCGGTTACCTGGCGCTTGTCGCTCCTGAACGGTTCGAGATACCGGTTGTTGATAATCTGGTCAACTCCCGCCTGTTTGCCCCCGTTCTTTGAGAGTTTCAGTTCTATCACATATAGGATGGTCTGCGTTTGCACCACCATGTCAATCCTGCCGGTGGAAAGCATCCGTTCCACTTCTACGCGGCATCCTATGGCATTGAGGATAGTGCTGATAATCAGGCGGTAGCGTTCTTCCATGTCCATGCTTGCCAATTTCTTGTTGCTGTACGGCACATCTGCGATGAGGGCTTTCAGACATTTCATGGCTTCCGGCAGATTGCCCATGCTGAGATACATGTTGAGGAAGGCCTGCGGAGACTGGAGGTCGCTGTTGCTTCGCATTGCCAGGGCTGGCAATACCATCTCATAGAGTGCCTGTCGCACCTCATGGTTAGGTATGCCAAGCAGGTAAGTGCCGTTCATATAACCCTTTATGGTCAGGTAACCGGACTGGTAGAGAAAGAGTTCTGCCCCTCCGCCAGTCACGTCCGATGTCTCTATGGTGCTGCCGAGTATGGCGCAATTATTGAAATCCTTGAGCCTTATCTCCATGTCATTGACGAACTTGGGGAGAAGGGTAGTGGCTCCTGAGGATGCCCAATAATTAGTCAGTTCTCCTGTACTCAGAGAGTTGATAAGACTGTAAGGATTATAAATGTCCATCATGTTCCTGCGACAGAAGTGATATCCGTCATAATACTCCTTCAGCCGGTCGTGCGTTTCCTCCAAGCTCCATCCGTTGAGCTTGCCCATTCGTTCCATTTCCGGCTGGAAATTGTCGATTATCTCCTGCTCGGTGATGCCGCAGAGGGCTACATATTCAGGGAAGAAGCTGATGTTGGTAAGGTTGTTGAGCACAGAGAACAGTGATATCTGGGTAAACTTCGTGATTCCGGTGATGAACACGAACCGCTCAAACTCATCGTCAGCCTTCAGAATGGCGAATACGCTGCGGTAAAGTGCGGTGCATCCCTCATGTTCGGGAGTCTTCCATGAATGCTGTAGTGGGGAATCGTATTCGTCAATGAGCACTGCCACCTGCAGACCTGTCTGCTGATAGGCAGCCTTTATGATCATGTCGAAGCGGTTGCCGAGCGAGTCCGTCGGCCTTATATCTATGTCGTATTTCTCCTCGTAGGTAGAGAAAGTGCGGTCAAGGTATGCCTTTATCTCATCGACAGAAGCTCCACCGCGGCTCATGTCGAGGCGTATGACAGGGCGCTGGAACCAGTCTTTCTCCAGTTCCATTATCTTCAGTCCCTCGAAAAGTTCCTTCCTGCCTTCCAGATACATCTGCAGCGTGTCGATAAGCACGGACTTACCGAAGCGGCGAGGTCGGCTGAGGTAATTGAATTGGAAACCGTCATTGACCAGTTTCCATATCATATCAGTCTTGTCAACATAGAGAAATCCTTCTTTCCGGATTTTACTGAATGACTGAATGCCGACAGGCAGTCTTCTGTTTTTCTCTGTCATAAGCTGTTGGTCTGTTTATTATAGTTGTCACTTCACTTCCGCCCAGTCTATCAGTCCCTTACCGGAATCATCGAGTTCGATGGACAATCCGATAACCTGGCGCTTGTCGCTCCTGAACGGTTCGAGGTATCGGTTGTTGATAATCTGGTCAACTCCAGCCTGTTTGCCTCCGTTCTTTGAGAGTTTCAGTTCTATCACATATAGGATGGTCTGCGTTTGCCCCACCATGTCAATCCTGCCGGTGGAAAGCATCCGTTCCACT
>OQVL01001580.1_pt1 | contig 13672 bp, 13 predicted proteins | sample 1691501 | NCBI WGS metagenome assembly OQVL01 (sample SAMN03418253, study PRJEB22391) | human gut metagenome | biome: human-gut; feature: organic feature; material: feces | host: Homo sapiens | place: Tanzania | collected 2013-01
AAGTGGAGGCGGTGATGGCGGGCTCACCACCGCTGAACATCAGCGTCTGAAAGAGCTGGAACGTGAAAATCGTGCATAATCGCATCTGAATCGATCACCAATTCGCATCACTATCGATCATCATTTCGCATCTCAGTCGATCACTGATTCGCATGGTGGTCGATCACTGTTTCACATCTTCCGATCAGCGATTCGCACCCTGCCGATCACTCCGGGAATTAACACTTTTTTGCATGGTTTCCACTGCTGAGTCTCGTTGTCTGTGGAGGCCATAATAGCTAAAAAGAAGAAATCCAGGAGCACTATGAGGAGCACTATGGAAACATGTTTTAAAGTCCTGCAGCTCAAATTCGACCGGAAGCTGTCCAACAGGACTATCGGGCTGACACTAAATATCAGCCCTTCCACCGTCTTTGAGGTGCTGGCTCGCTTCAAAGCATCATCAACGCCATGGCCCCTGCCAGAAACGCTGACGCCGGAGGCCATTGAATCGCTTATATTCCCGGAGAAAAAAGCGTCTGTGCTGATACCGGTGCTGCCCGACTGGCTTCACATTGATACCGAAATGCGGCGACCGGGGGTGACGCGGCAACTTCTGTGGACGGAATACAGGGCTCAGGACGGAAAACGGGCACTGATATAAATCAATTTTAAAGGCCGGAATTAGCCAGCTTTTGGTAAGAATCCGACGAAGCGCACAAATACCGACTGCTTTTGTACACTAAATTTTACGCCATAGAGAATACGTGTAATCAGAGAGTAATATCGACTTCGCTTTTCATCGCCAGACTTCCAGCACTACCAAACCAAAGTTATTCCAGTACATCCCTGAAATATCATTTGCAAAGACCACTAACTCACCGCTGCGAGGCGCAACCAGCCGTTATTTAGCCGGGCACCGTCGCCAATCACAAACATGGTGTCGGTTGATTTATCGATAGTGCCAATTAAGGCAAACCAGGTCGCAGGTTCGTGGCGGCAACGCAGCCAGATTCGGGCAAAATTCAGATAGTCGACGGTATAACCATTCGCATCGCAACAATGATTCATATCACACCACTTTCCGATGACACGAAAGAAATACCTGACGCCCTGCTCAACAAACAAATCCGTTTCAGCCCATTTATCGCGTGAGCGAATTTGGGTTTGCTTCACCCGCCGTGAAGCCAGTGGCGGAACGTACATTCGATCAACCATACATCATCACCTTTGTGCAAATACAGATAGGCAGGCCGTAAAAGACCGCCCGGATAAAACGATGACGAACAGAAGGGGGAACTCTAATTTTTATGAACTCTGCGGCCGTGCTCCATAACTGGAAAGTCGTAGTCTTCGCGTGCCGTTTCATACCTTTCATTGACTTGGCGCGATCGCACCTACAGATGCTCAGTCCATTTACTGAACCGTGACTGGGGTTGCCCTTAGCGTTTAAGCACCAGGAGAGCGCAATTCAAATCAGTTATCCAGGCCAGATAACAACAGTGATGGGCGGAACACCCGGACGGCGACGTGCGGATAAGCCTCGCGCTTATCCGCACATCATCACGGCGGTTACCGGTAGTTGACCTTCATATTTTTCGACAACGGTTCAATGACCGTGGAGACCAGAATAAAGCACAGAACACAGAACCCGGTCATCGCCATGAACACCGCATCCCAGTTGTAAGCATCCAGAATAATTCCCACAATCAGTGGCATACACATTCCGCCCAACTGACCACCCATGTTGATCACGCTGTAAGCGATCGGGTAAATGTCTTTATTCGCCCGCCCCATCGCGTAGACCGAGTAAGCGGAATAACCCAGCGACAGCATCAGTCCCAGCAGAAACAGCATCAGCGACAGAACGATTTTACTTTCCGGCGCATAAACCAGCGCGTACATGGTGAAGATCGTCGCCCCTGCACTGAGCAACATCAGCGGTTTACGACGCTTGTTCAGCACCCGGTCAGAAAGCACGCCGCCGATAAAGTTGCCCATTACCGTCCCGAAGAATGGCGCCGCCGCCAGCGCGGCAGAACTCGTCAGATCGAATCCGCGCTCGGTGATCAGATACTTGGGTAGCCAGGACATTAGCACGCTGACGATCCCCACCATCGAGAAGTATCCCAGCGCGACACCATAAATATCCCAGCAGCGGAAGACCTGTTTTGAACAGGACAGTTCTTCAACCTGCTTTGTGCGAATCAGCTTGTCGAGCCAGCAGTAATTGAACTCAGGCGCGACGGGTGCGGCGGCTTCCTGGGTCGTCGTCGGAAGCTGTTCTTCGCGGATGTAAGCGACCTCTTGCTCATTAACGAAGCGGCTTTCTTCCGGCTTATTGCGAACCATCAGATACCAGAAGATCGCCAACAGCAAGCCAGGAATGGCAAAGAAGACAAAAATATAGCGCCATCCCCAGACGGTGATGATCCAGGCGCACAGCGGCGGGACGATCAACGGACCAAACTTGGATCCCGCCAGAAACAGCCCGGTCGCTGTCCCTTTTTCCTTCGGGGGGAACCACTGGTTAATCGTCACCGTCGAGCCAATGACCACCGGTGACTCACAGATGCCCACCATAAAACGCAGGATCTTCAGCAGGAAAATGTTGTTCACCATCCCCATCAACCCCGTAAACACGGAGGTTAATAACATACCCATCGCAAAGGCATTACGCATGCCGAACTTCTTAATCAAGTACCCGGCAGGGATCTGAAAAAACGCATATCCGGCAAAGAACAGGCTGATTAACAACCCGGCCATGGTATTCGAGATTTGAAACTCTTCCTGAATAAAAGGAATAGCAAAGCCGATATTTGCGCGGTCGGCATTAGCCACGGTGTAGGTTACAAAGATAAAACTCATGACCCACCATCTGTAATGGGTCATCTTCGGCTTCCCGATATTATTATTCATCATGTCTGTTTCCGTATCAGAGGTCAGATTTTTTCGCTGCAAAAATCAAATTCACTGTAGGTTCTGGCACGTGAAAGACTGCTCAACAACGTCGGCTCAATCGTGCTGCGGATCAGGTTTGCGATATCCAGCAGGTCAGGCAGTGAGATACCGGTATCGAAACCCATTCGATTAAACATATTCACCGCATCCTCGGTGGCGGCGTTACCGGCAGCCCCTGGCGCAAACGGGCACCCGCCCAGTCCACCGACAGCGGTCTCAAAGCGCGTGATGCCCAACTGAACGCCAGCAAACATACAGGCCAGCGCCATACCGTGGGTGTTATGCAGATGCAAACCGATGTCCATTTTGGGGAATTTCTGCTGGATCCCACGCAGAACGGATAACGTTTGGGTCGGGTTGGCGACGCCAATGGTATCGCACAGGGTAACCGCCGAAATCCCGAGATCATCGGCAAACTTGATCATATCCATCAGCGTTTCACGGCTGGTCTCGCCAATAAACGGACAGCCAAATACCGTCGCCAGCGACAGCGTGATGGTCATCTCCGGGAACGTGTGGCGAATTTTATAAAGGTCCTCCAGCGATTCGGCATGCGTCCGATTAATGTTGGCCTTGTTATGCGCCGGGCTGACCGAAACCACATAGTTAATATTTTGAATGCCTGCCTCACTGGCAAGACTGGCCCCTTTCACATTCGGTACTAACACTGATGGAATAATATGCGGATGCGTGTTCAGAACATGCTGAATAACCTCACGAGCATCACGCATTTGCGGGATCGCTTTCGGACTGACCATCGAGGTGATTTCCATCGCGCCGATCCCCGACTCGACCAGACGATCGATAATTTTTATTTTTAAATCGGTAGGAATAAACGCTTTGATGTTCTGAAAACCGTCTCTTGGCCCGACTTCAGTAATCTGAATAAATGTCGACATAGTAGAATCCCTTACAGAATGCCGGAACGAATGAGCTGCTCAATTTTTTCATCTGAATAGTTCAGACGTTCTTTAAGCACTTCGTAATTGTGTTGACCAAGCGTGGGCGCAGGCATTCTGATGGTCGCCTTGTTATGTGTGAATTTAACCTGATTGCCGGTCATGGTAATTTTCCCTGCGACGGGGTGTTCAATATCGACAAACATTTCGCGGGCGCCAGCAATATGCGGATCCTGCGTCACGCGGTCGATGGTATTGATCGGCGCAGAAGGAATACCGGCATCCAGTAGCATCGACACGATGGTGTCAATATCTAAATCACGGGTCCAGCATTCGATAATTTCTTTCAGCTCGGCGTGATGGGCGACGCGGTCGAGGTTAGATTTAAATTTCTCATCTTCCAGCGCGCTAATTTGCAGGACGTTTTTCAGCAGGCCGTATAATTTATCGTTGCCGCAGGCAATAATGACGTAACCGTCACGCGCCTGGAAAGAGTCATACGGATAAATTGCTTCATAGCGGTTACCAATACGCGTCGGAATACGTCCGGTATTAAGGTAAATAATGTTGATAATTTCCAGCGACGACACCATCGAATCGACCAGCGCAATATCCACTTTTTCTCCGACGCCGGTTTTCAGGCGGTTGACGTAAGCGGCAAGCACGCCAATTGCGCAACTCATTCCCCCGACCACATCCGCAATAGCGGTCCCGGTGCGGGTAGGCGGCGTATCAGGCCAACCGGTGGTGCTCATCAGTCCGCTCATGGCCTGGCCAATAATGTCGTAACCCGCGCGTTTCGAATACGGACCGGTATGACCAAAGCCGGATACGGCGCCGTAAATAATTGCCGGATTCACCTTACGTAAATCCTCATAGCCAAGTCCCAGTTTTTCCATCACACCCGGACGGTAATTTTCCAGTACCACGTCGCTGTCGCGAACTAAATCAAGAAATATCTGCCGACCTTCTTCAGATTTAAGATTCAGCGTCATTCCGCGCTTATTGCGGTTTAAATTCATAAAGTAGGCACTTTCGCCATTGATCTGCGGCGCGTTGGCTCGTGAATCATCCCCTTTTCCCGGCAATTCGATTTTAATTACATCTGCGCCGAAATCCGCCAGCATCATTCCGCAATAAGGGCCAGCCAGCACCCGGGTTAAATCCAGCACACGAACGCCACTTAATACACCAGACTGTTTGTTCATTCTTTCCCTCACTTTTTTATTAGATAGAGCACAAGGCCGCTCGCCTTATAGTTTGTCTAATCCAAGATGTGTGCCAGAAATGAATAAAACAGAAATAAATAACCTAAGTATATGATATAAATAACCTTACTACGTTTTACTATTTATCTGAGAGAGAGGAAAATGGCTTTCAATTTTGAAATCTATAACAGTTGTGATATTGGTTTGTGATAGCCACAAATTTTCCATGGTGATTTATGTCACATAAAACGTTACCCAATCTGGCCTTAATTACCCCCTATCCAGCACTGGCAGCCGTAGTGACTGAGCAGTGCACCGGTATTTTTAACTGCCATGTTTTTCACGGAAGTCTGGAAAAAGCCGCGGGGATTGCCCGTAATCTCGACCCTGACTTCTATGACATCATTATCAGCCGTGGCGGTACGGCGGACTATATCGATCGCGTGACCAAAATTCCGGTAGTACGTATTCTCACGTCCGCGCTGGATTTGCTTAAATCACTCACGCCACTGAAAAAACATCCGCATAAAATCGCCTTTTTTAATTATCAGAACTATTTATCTGACGTAAATCTGGTGGCAACCGCGCTGGAAGTGGAGATTGAAGAATTTATCTTTCTGTCGCACGCCGACATGGTCGATAAACTCAAAAAATGCCGTACACGCAATTTCCAGACGGTGGCAGGAGGATTACCGGTGTCAGACACGGCGGAACACTATGAGATGCAAGGAATTCTGATCGAAAATGGTCTGGAATCGGTGAACAGCGCGCTGCGCGAAGCGATGGCTATCGTTGAGACGACCCGCCGCAAGCAGCAGGATATGGCGCGACTGGAGATCATCCTCTCCTCGATTACGGAAGGGATCATCGTCACCAATGAAAATAACGAGATCCAGATCTTCAATAAATCCGCCGAGAACATATTTGGCCTGATGGCCTCGCAGGTAATTGGCAAACCGGTAGATACGGTTATTAAAAATACGCGGATTAATCAGGTATTGCTGACAAAATCCGCCGAAATTCGGGAAATTATGGATTTGGACAACACGTCCATCATTACCAGCCGGGTGCCAATATTTCGTGGTACGCAGTGTATTGGGGTGGTGTGTTCGTTTACCGATACGCCGCAAATCCAGAAAGTGGAACGGATTATTCGCGGCAAACTGATGAAAAAAGGCTTCACCGCCCGGTACCGGTTTGAGCATATCCTCACGCAAAATAAGCACATGGAGTCGGTGATTCATCTGGCAAAAATTTATGCCAATACCCACTCCCCGGTGATGATTTATGGGGAATCCGGCACCGGTAAAGAGTTATTCGCGCAGAGTATTCACAACCAGAGTCAATGCCACCGTGGCCCATTTGTCGCCATTAACTGTGCCGCCATTCCGGAAACCCTGCTGGAAAGCGAACTGTTTGGCTATGAAGGGGGCTCTTTTACCGGTGCGCGGCGCGAAGGAAAAGAAGGCCTGATTGAACTGGCGCACCAGGGAACCTTATTTCTCGATGAAATTGGTGAGCTGCCGCTACCTATTCAGAGCCGCCTGTTACGCGTCTTACAGGAATACGAAATTATGCGCGTGGGGGGAAAGGACATTATCCCTGTCGATGTGCGGATTATTGGTGCCACTAACCGATCGCTGGAAAAAATGGCGGAGGAAGGCTCGTTTCGCGGCGACCTCTACTATCGGTTGAACGTCTTGCCGCTAATGGTGCCTCCGCTACGGGAAAGAGAGGGCGATGTCCGTTTTCTGGCTGAGCACTTCCTCGAAAAATCGGGCTGCGGGCATAAACTAGCGCAGTTCATCGCGCTGTTTTCCACCTACAACTGGCCCGGAAACGTGCGTGAACTGAATTTTATTATTGAGCGACTGGCACTATTATCCGCCGGATTTCCCAACGCTTCGCTGTTTGAAATATTAAATCTGACCGGCTTTAACGCGCTAAAATCCTGCAACACGTCACAGACGAATGGGAGGATCGTCGCGGATCTGAGTAAAGGACAACTGAAAGCCGTCATTAAAGATCTTGAGCGACAGATTATTGCCTTCTACATGGATCTTTTTGAACAGGATCAAGAGAAAGTCGCCGCCCATCTGGGGATCAGCAAAATGAGTTTATGGCGTAAATACAATCAGATGGATCGCTAAGATTTCATCTCATCGTTGCTTTAAATCTTCCAGTATCATCGGCGGATTTTGCCGGTGTAACATCACGTGGCAAGCGATCGGGTAATTCATTCATTTGATGAGATCCATGTAATCCGGGGCTTTGCTTGTCTCATTGACAGGACTCCGTGACCCCGCCAGTGTATCCCTCCTTTACCGCTTGATCAGGCCGTATTTTGCGAGCATCATCGCAATTATTTCCCGAGTAATGAAATCAATGGGTTCCAGTCAAATGGGTTCCAGTCAAATGTTGCAACAGGCAATTGACGACCTGGCGCAATGGCGAGCAGTGCGCGCCGCATAAGCCATTACTGCTGTTATACGTACTGGCGGGTTATCGGCAAGGTCATGGGCGTCTGTTTAATTACGCTTCGGAAGATCGCGACAACCTACATAGTCTGCTGGAGCGATTTGGCCCCCAACGAGCCCAGTACCGACCGGATATGCCTTTCTGGCGCTTACAGGGGGACGGTTTCTGGCAACTGCAAAACGCGGAGCGCTGTTCCACATTTGGCAGCAGTCGACGACCTCCCGCAGGTGAGCTGGTTGAGCATAACGTTGCTGGCGGCTTTGATAAGCAACATTACGACCAACTGATAAAAAGTAAGAGCCTGATTAATTCCCTCGCCCGACAAATCCTCGAAGCCCATTTCACCGAGAGCATTCAGGAAGAACTCGCCGATGAACTAGGATTTGAGCTCTTGTTGCTACGTAAGCAGCGCGATCCCCTGTTCCGCCAACAGGTACTGCGAGCCTACAACTACGAATGCGCCATTTGCGGCTTCAATATGCGCCACGACAATACTTCTGTCGCGCTGGAGGCGGCCCATATCAAATGGAAGCAGTACGGTGGCCCTTGCGAAATTCCTAATGGTCTGGCCCTCTGCGCAATTCATCATAAAGCTTTTGATAAGGGATCCATTGGTTTATGTCACGAACGGTGCAATAGTGATCCACACCCAACGCCTGAAATCAGATCCAGGGGGTAATCTGCTCTCCTGATTCAGGAGAGCTTATGGTCACTTTTGAGACAGTTATGGAAATTAAAATCCTGCACAAGCAGGGAATGAGTAGCCGGGCGATTGCCAGAGAACTGGGGATCTCCCGCAATACCGTTAAACGTTATTTGCAGGCAAAATCTGAGCCGCCAAAATATACGCCGCGACCTGCTGTTGCTTCACTCCTGGATGAATACCGGGATTATATTCGTCAACGCATCGCCGATGCTCATCCTTACAAAATCCCGGCAACGGTAATCGCTCGCGAGATCAGAGACCAGGGATATCGTGGCGGAATGACCATTCTCAGGGCATTCATTCGTTCTCTCTCGGTTCCTCAGGAGCAGGAGCCTGCCGTTCGGTTCGAAACTGAACCCGGACGACAGATGCAGGTTGACTGGGGCACTATGCGTAATGGTCGCTCACCGCTTCACGTGTTCGTTGCTGTTCTCGGATACAGCCGAATGCTGTACATCGAATTCACTGACAATATGCGTTATGACACGCTGGAGACCTGCCATCGTAATGCGTTCCGCTTCTTTGGTGGTGTGCCGCGCGAAGTGTTGTATGACAATATGAAAACTGTGGTTCTGCAACGTGACGCATATCAGACCGGTCAGCACCGGTTCCATCCTTCGCTGTGGCAGTTCGGCAAGGAGATGGGCTTCTCTCCCCGACTGTGTCGCCCCTTCAGGGCACAGACTAAAGGTAAGGTGGAACGGATGGTGCAGTACACCCGTAACAGTTTTTACATCCCACTAATGACTCGCCTGCGCCCGATGGGGATCACTGTCGATGTTGAAACAGCCAACCGCCACGGTCTGCGCTGGCTGCACGATGTCGCTAACCAACGAAAGCATGAAACAATCCAGGCACGTCCCTGCGATCGCTGGCTCGAAGAGCAGCAGTCCATGCTGGCACTGCCTCCGGAGAAAAAAGAGTATGACGTGCATCTTGATGAAAATCTGGTGAACTTCGACAAACACCCCCTGCATCATCCACTCTCCATCTACGACTCATTCTGCAGAGGAGTGGCGTGATGATGGAACTGCAACATCAACGACTGATGGTGCTCGCCGGGCAGTTGCAACTGGAAAGCCTTATAAGCGCAGCGCCTGCGCTGTCACAACAGGCAGTAGACCAGGAATGGAGTTATATGGACTTCCTGGAGCATCTGCTTCATGAAGAAAAACTGGCACGTCATCAACGTAAACAGGCGATGTATACCCGAATGGCAGCCTTCCCGGCGGTGAAAACGTTCGAAGAGTATGACTTCACATTCGCCACCGGAGCACCGCAGAAGCAACTCCAGTCGTTACGCTCACTCAGCTTCATAGAACGTAATGAAAATATCGTATTACTGGGGCCATCAGGTGTGGGGAAAACCCATCTGGCAATAGCGATGGGCTATGAAGCAGTCCGTGCAGGTATCAAAGTTCGCTTCACAACAGCAGCAGATCTGTTACTTCAGTTATCTACGGCACAACGTCAGGGCCGTTATAAAACGACGCTTCAGCGTGGAGTAATGGCCCCCCGCCTGCTCATCATTGATGAAATAGGCTATCTGCCGTTCAGTCAGGAAGAAGCAAAGCTGTTCTTCCAGGTCATCGCTAAACGTTACGAAAAGAGCGCAATGATCCTGACATCCAATCTGCCGTTCGGGCAGTGGGATCAAACGTTCGCCGGTGATGCAGCACTGACCTCAGCGATGCTGGACCGTATCTTACACCACTCACATGTCGTTCAAATCAAAGGAGAAAGCTATCGACTCAGACAGAAACGAAAGGCCGGGGTTATAGCAGAAGCTAATCCTGAGTAAAACGGTGGATCAATATTGGGCCGTTGGTGGAGATATAAGTGGATCACTTTTCATCCGTCGTTGACAGTCTGGCATCGCAGCGACAAATGATGGATGCATGAAAACCAGGAAACATTGCATGACTTCAGGACGACTTTTTCAGAAAACGAGCTAAGGGCGTCAACCACGCCCTTACTGTGACATATACTCTGGCACCGGATGCCGTTTTACAGGGTTCACCTGCCATCCAGTAGACGCCCCGGCCCACGACTGCAACCATAATTACGTTGCCCGGAACCGTCATGCTGCTTCGTCTCATATTTCACGAGATAACTGGCTCTGTTCCGGGCTTTCTGCAGCGCTTCCACATCACCACGCTTGATCCAGAGAACAGCGGCTTCACCCGGCTTTTTGTCTGAAGCCTTCCTGGTTTCAGAACATCCACCCGACAAAGGCGTATCATCGGAAGAAGGGCGAGCATCAGATGATGCCGGTTTACGGAAAGGCGTCCGCCTGGAAAAATGAACCAGTCCATTACCCTGCCAGGGCTCAAGATGCAGAGCGCTACACCATGCCAGTTGGATCAGCGTCGCCAGCGAAGAAGGAACGGTGAAATCCCCTGGCGAGCACCAGGTATCTTTGTTGAGCAGTAATATCACGTGATAATGTTTCCTGCCTTTTTCCTTGCCAAACTCCCGACACCAGAAATAATGCAGGGTGGTTGCACGCACACGCTTGTTGGTACGTCGTTTTTTCCGCTGGTAAGCCTGAATTTTGGCTTTCAGGGATTCGAAAAAACGAGAAATCACCGCTGAATCCGGATCGGGATCCATGATGGTGACAGGCATATGCTCAGGGAAACGTAAATCCACCCGGATTAACGAGACGGCACGGTGTTGCACCAGGGCACTGTTGAGAATACTTTCAAAACGGGATAACCAGTAATCATTGTGTATTGGTTGATTCATGATGAGAGATCTCCGTTGATTTGGATTGACTTCACATCATTAATCGCCGCGGTAAAACTTTACGGCATCCCACCAATGAGCAACGCCAATAGCTCCTGATTAAAACAGAATGAATCGTCCCGTAACGAAAAGATAATCCTGCACACGACAGCAAAACGTAAAACAACAGCATGAATGAGCTAAATGTCTAAAGAAAAACTGCCTTTTCACATTATTTTTCAGCGAGTAATCATACCAGCATCCCTAACATACGAAATCGCATCGTGATCGATCGCTGATTCGCCGAACAACTGATCGAATACACCGGAATCTGCACTAACATCCTGATGGGTAACGGAAGACTAAAAAACCAGTGTTCTATTGATTGCACGGAATGCCTGTGCGCTGGCCTGACCAGTAAGCACAATTCTACGAGTAGTAAGATATCTACTCCAAAACCATGCGCAGTAGCCACCATATGTTGCCAGGGTGAAAAATAAGCTCAGAGCTATAGGGGAGTAATTCCCGTTAATGTCATCGCCGTACCTCAATCAGCTCACAAACTGGCTGAAACGTTAAGCTGAGGCCTTTATTCTTCAGATGAAAGATATGCCGACTATCTGTATGCTTCTTCATTTTCTGAATAACCTCATTGTCAGCGACATTCTGTGCCAATAATTTCTCATCGTTACTGGCAATCACTTTCCCTTTGTCTGCAACGATAATGGTACCGTCTTTCTCAGTATTATACCCCTCTAAAAGACTCTGGATCGTCAAAGTATAATTTCTGATAAATCTCGGAGATGTGTAGTAGTAAACTGCAACGATCCCCGGAGCATCTTTTCGGGCACAGGCTGCGATATCGATACGTGATCCATCTCCTCTGGAAATTCGTTCTGCGTAAGATCTTTCTTTATATCCTGTGAAATCCATGATGATACCTTTTTGCAGATAATCGATCATCTCATCCATCAAGCCTTCATCCATACTGTATTCACAGACTTTCTTTCCTTTTTCATCCAATACAAGAATACCGTCCACCCAGAGTGATTGCAGATTTTCTTTCAGAAATTTTCTGTCTAACTGCTCTCCATTCTCTGTTTTCATATCAATATTTGTACTCATCTGTCTGGCACTTTCGATCGCACGAAGAAGACTTTTTGATTCCGAGGATTCATTGAAATGAGTATAGGTTGAGCACTGTACTTTGACATAGTTTACGATCTCCACCATTCTTTCCTCAGCTTTCCTTTTTTCCGCATCAAAAAAATAAAAAAGTGCTGTAACAACTATGCAGATTCCAAGCAAACCAGAAACTATCCAGAATCGTTTTACTTTTTCTCTTTTCTTAATATCCAAGATCATCCACCTCCAGATATTTCTCTGGATCATCCAGATATTTTTTTATGATCTTTAAGGATGTACCATCCTTGTGCATTTCTTCCAACTTCTGGTTCATCTGCTCGCAGATTCCTCTGTCATCATCTTTTGCAAAAGCAGCTCCTATCCCAACGACCATCAACGGTTCTTTTAGAATGCGGAAGCTTGTATCATAATCTTTCATATACTGGACAATGGATTCTTCATGCACAGCTACTGCATCCACATACCCTTTCCCCAGAAATGTATAGATCAATTCTCTGTGTCCAAGACTGATCAAATTGCCTAGTTTAGGAATTCTCTTATCCGTCCGCTTCAGAAAGATCCCTTCCGGTTTGGTTGTAGACTGGACTGCAAGATTCTTTCCTTTCAGATCACTCAGTTTATGAATGTCACTATTCTCATTTACAGCAACCACTTGACGACTTGCTATGTACGGTCCAGCCCAACGGTAATCGTCAAGTCGTCCTTCCATAGAAAAACAGCCCATGATACAGTCAATTTCCCCACTTTCTACCAATTCCTTTTTCTTTTCCCAATTGATCTGAACGATCTCTGTCTTATATCCCATCCTTCTAAATGCTTCCGTTGCCAGTTCGACATCTATGCCTGTCGGGATACCATCCTCATTCAGGAAATTATAAGGAGGATAATTGTCACTTCCAATTTTTATAACAGGTTTTTTTGTTGTGTCAGACACTTTATCTGTCTTACCACATCCTGCTAAAACTGCCATTAATACAAAAAATGTCAATACAGCAGTAAAGATTCTTGTCTTTTTCATCTTTTTGGACTTTATAAACATCTTTTATAACATCTCTATCAAATACTATCTTTACATTTATTTTTATATTGTTCTCATCATTTGATTGTATTTTTCCAAAGATAAAAGACTCTTTTATTCCTTCTATTTTATTCACTAAATTTTCCATTTCTTCTGGGAATATGTTTTTGCCATTTTTTAATACTATTACACTTTTCTTTCTACCACATATAAATATATATCCTTCTTCATCTATTTTGGCTAAATCCCCTGTATAAAACCATCCATCTTGTAATGATTTTTTATTTACTTTTTCATTTTCATAATATCCTAGCATCACACTTGAACCTCTAACTACTAGTTCTCCAATTCCATCATCATTTACATCTACAAGTTTTGCTTCTATGCTTGGAACTGTTTTTCCAATTGAACCTAACTTATAATTCTTATTTGTTCCAACTGCCACAACAGGTGAAGTTTCAGTCAATCCATATCCTTGTACTAAGTTTAGTCCTAATAATCTATATTTTTCTTCTATTGTCTTATCTAAAGCTGCAGCTCCACTTATGAA
>OQVL01001581.1_pt1 | contig 13671 bp, 15 predicted proteins | sample 1691501 | NCBI WGS metagenome assembly OQVL01 (sample SAMN03418253, study PRJEB22391) | human gut metagenome | biome: human-gut; feature: organic feature; material: feces | host: Homo sapiens | place: Tanzania | collected 2013-01
GTGACGGCCCGGGAAGATAGGTCGATGCCTACATCGAAAACGGAACTGATTTTTTCAGTTCCGTTTTTTTGTATATTTTCATATTTTTTATTAGCCTTCCAAGTATTTTTTGATTTTCGGTGCGAAGAATGCGATTAGCTTTTTTCGAAAAAGAAATCCGATAAAAGCAAGAATTGCGATGACAATAATAAAGAAAAGAATGAGTTTATAGCTTTCACTGATTAAAATATCGCCGCAGCAGACGTAAAAAGCAATGGCCGGCGCGCTGCCAATAGCCAGCGCACGGGAAAAATCTCTGCACTTGATGTCTGTTTGAGCGGAAAGATACGGAATCATGCCATTCGGCACAATGGGAAGGAAACACATGGCAATGACGACACGATCCACATGCTTTGCGGAATCCAAAAGCTTACGAACGGTTTTTTGCTTGTTTGGATTCAAAACCTTGGACTTGACATATTTCATCTTTCTTGCAGTGAGAAAAATCAAAATATTTAGAATTAAATTGGTTGTATAACAAATAGCAATACCAGCTGCTTTGCCGAACAAAATGCCGGAACAAATATATACGGGCATGGCTGGAATGACAATAGAAATGGTTTCGATTACCTGCAATACGACCAACAAATATTTTCCCGCAGTTCCATATTGATCTAAGTAATCATCTAGCTTGTCGAGGTCTCCGGATTCCAAAATTTTAATAATGTTGGGGGCATGCCGATGTATCCAATAGAATACAATTGCTATGGCGGCAGACACTAAGAGTATTTCGAGAATATTTCGTTGTTTTTCTTTCATGGTAAGACCTTCTCAAAAAAAGAAAAGATGAATCAAATTGGTTATTTTTAGTATACCGCACACTTCAGATAAACAAAAGATAAAATTTACTTGCAAAGAAAAAAATCTATGCTATAATAGTTCTAAATAGAACAATATAAATGGGAGGAATCACATGGCTTTTTGGGAAAATCAAAAGGTTATTCTGGCGTATTACGCGCAATGTGTCAAACCGGTTTGCGAAGCGTATGGGCTGACGCGTATGGAATTTGACATTTTGCTGTTTCTTGCAAATAATCCGGCGTATGATACCGCTGCTGATATCGTTCGTATCCGTATGCTGACCAAATCACATGTTTCCGGTGCGCTCAAACGATTGGAAGCGAACGGATATTTGTGCACGGCATATCATGCAGGAAATCGAAAGACCATCCATCTGTCTCTGACCAAAAAAGCAGACGCCATCATAAAAGAAGGAAAAATGATGCAGGAACGGTTTGGAAAGCAATTGTTTGACGGGTTTTCACCAGAACAATTGGAAATGTTGAAACAATTGCTTCAACGCATGTATCAAAACGCCCGCTTGGGCATGACGGAGGAAAGACGATGAGTATAGCGATTTGCATTTTGGTTTGTTTTGCCGCGGGTATCGGAGCCGGTTTGGGCACTGGTTTTGCGGGCATGAGTGCGGCGGCTGTTATCAGTCCCATGCTTATTACTTTTTTGGGTATGCCTGCCTATGAAGCGGTCGGCATTGCCCTGGCGAGTGATGTGCTGGCAAGCGCTGTCAGTGCATATACATACGGAAAAAACAAAAATCTTGACATCAAAAACGGCATTGTCATGCTGATTTCCGTATTAGTGTTTACCTTTGTCGGCAGTTTTGTGGCGAGTAAGGTGCCCAATACCACGATGGGCGGATTTTCAACGGTTATGACGCTGTTTTTAGGCATCAAATTTATTGTACGTCCGGTTATGACGACAAAAGAGAGCATGCAAGCTGTCAGCGAGAAAAAACGATTTATGCAATCCGTCATCAGCGGCGTGCTCGTTGGTTTTATCTGCGGCTTTATCGGAGCAGGCGGCGGCATGATGATGCTGCTGATTTTGACAAGTGTACTCGGGTACGAGCTGAAAACAGCTGTTGGAACCAGTGTATTCATGATGACATTTTCCGCTTTTACCGGTGCTGCCAGTCATTTCCTGATTTCCGGTATGCCGGATATGCTGCCGTTTGTCCTGTGTGTTGTATTTACGCTGCTGTGGGCGCGCGTCGCGGCAAGATTTGCAAACAAAGCAAGTCCGGCAACATTGAACCGTGCGACAGGCGTTGTCTTGACCGTTTTGGGCGCTGCTATTTTGCTTGTAAAACTGATTCAATAAATTGCCTGCCGTTTTTTGTTTCAACAAATAAATTCCAGTTATGGCAAAAAATTAAGAGGGAAAATGCGAGATATTTTATAAATCATACCTTGGAAGTATTGCTGTTTTACTAAATTTCTGGTATCATTTAATATTATATAGGATGTCATGACGGGAACATGGTGTTTGAATTTTAAAAGAAAGGTTTGTCAAAATGAAAGAAAAAAAGAAATTGTCTCTCGCGATGCAGATTTTCATTGCACTGGTTCTTGCAATTGTTGCAGGTCTGCTGCTGGGAAATCATGCGGATTTTGCGAAGGCGTACATTAACCCGTTCGGCACGATTTTTCTTAATCTGCTGAAGTTTATCGTCGTGCCAATTGTGCTGTTTTCGATTATGAGCGGTATTATTTCGATGTCTGATATTCGAAAAGTTGGTTCGATTGGTCTGAAAACCGTGTTGTACTATTTGTGCACCACTGCGTTTGCCATTACCATTGGTCTGATTGGCGGCAATCTGTTTAAGGGAATGTTCCCGATGATTGCAACGACAGATTTGAGCTATGAGGCGGCAGAAACCACCTCGTTTATGGACACGCTGGTCAATATTTTCCCATCCAACTTTATTGACCCGCTGTATTCCGCAAGCATGCTGCAAGTCATTGTAATGGCTATTTTGATTGGTTTTGCAATTATTCTGGTGGGTAAGGAAGCACAGCCGGTTATCACAGGCGTCAATAGCCTGAATACTGTCTTTATGAAGTGCATGGAGATGATTTTGAAGCTGTCTCCGATTGGTGTGTTCTGCCTGCTGTGTCCGGTTATTGCAGAAAACGGTGCAACCATCATTGGTTCTTTGGCGATGGTATTGCTGACAGCATATATTTGCTATATTGTGCATGCTGCTGTTGTATACTCCATTGCAGTGAAGACCATGGGCGGCATGAGCCCGATTAAATTCTTTCAGGGTATGCTTCCGGCGATTATGTTTGCATTCTCCAGTGCGTCTTCTGTCGGCACGTTGCCGATCAATATGGAGTGCACACAGAAGCTGGGCGCATCCAAAGAAGTATCGTCGTTTGTTTTGCCGCTGGGCGCAACCATCAATATGGATGGCACGGCAATCTATCAGGGCGTGTGTGCAATCTTCATTGCAGCTTGCTATGGCATTCAGCTGACGTTCCCGCAGATGATTACCATTGTCCTGACAGCAACACTGGCGTCTATTGGCACTGCCGGTGTGCCTGGCGCAGGCATGGTTATGCTGACCATGGTGCTGACTTCTGTTGGTCTGCCGGTAGAAGGCGTCGCTTTGGTTGCAGGTGTGGATCGTATCTTTGATATGGGTCGTACCACCGTCAATATTACCGGTGATGCTTCCTGCACGGTCATTGTTTCCAATCTGGAAAAGAAGAAGGAAGCGCGAAAGAATAAGAATGCATAACTGCGTTTGTGTCATAAAAGATTGACAGGTACCCTCAATGCCGGACGTCCGGTGTTGAGGGTATTTTCATGCCAGTGGTTCTTTTTCGTTCGGAACAATGACAAAAGATTTGATTCATGATATAATAGCACCATGAATCAGTCCTATCAACAGGAGAGCATCTATGGAAAAAAATAAAGTTTATCGGGCAGAAATCATCGCATATGCAGGCGATGGATCTTCGATTGCCCGCATTCACGATATGGTCGTTTTTGTGCCGGGCGGCGCAGTTGGTGACCAGTGTGATATTCGCATTGTAAAAATCGCCAAAAACTACGCATATGGACGCATCGAGCGCATTTTTATCAAATCAAAGCACCGAATAGAGCCGGAATGTCCGCATGCATCCAAATGCGGCGGCTGTTGTTATTGGCACATCTCTTATGAAGAAGAACTGCGTGCCAAATCCAAAAAAGTACAGGATGCCATCCAGCGCATCGGCGGCATTGCGATGGAACCGGAAGCGGTTTGCGGCTCGGATTCTATCTACCATTATCGCAACAAAGCACAATATCCGGTCGGTATAAAAGATGACGAAATCATCACCGGTTTTTACCGTGCGCGCAGCCACGATATTATCCCAATGGAGCATTGTCTGATTCAAACTGAGCTTGCGGATAATCTTGCGAAGTGTGTGCGTGACTGGATGACGGAATATCACGTTGCGCCATACAACGAGAACACACGCAGCGGTTTCATTCGTCATATATATATCCGTTCCGGCTTTGCTACCGGTCAGGTTTTGCTGTGCATCGTGACCAAATCCGCAAAGCTTCCCGCTGTCGGTGAATTGATTCAGGCAGCGCGGCAAACAGTTCCGGGATTGTGCGGCATTGTGCTGAACATCAACAAGAAAACCGGAAATGCCATCTTGGGTGACCGATATATCACGCTGTGGGGCAATGACACGCTGGAGGATGTGCTGTGCGGTAATCGGTTCCAGTTGTCTCCTGCCGCTTTTTATCAGGTCAATCGTGCGCAGGCAGAAAAGCTGTACGAGGCTGCGCTGCAATATGCAGAGCTTGACCAGACAAAAACCGCGCTGGATCTTTATTGCGGCGCCGGAACCATTACACTTGCTCTGGCACACAGTGCAAAGGAAGTCATCGGTGCAGAAATCGTTCCGCAGGCGGTGGAAAACGCCAAACAGAATGCCAAGCTCAATTACATCACCAATGCACGGTTTATCTGCGCCGATGCCGGTCAGGCAGCGACCCATCTCGCAGAGGAGGGCATTCGGCCGGATGTCATTGTTGTCGACCCGCCGCGCAAGGGCATCGATCAGGCGACCATTGACGCTATCGGCGCGATGGCACCGGAGCGTGTCGTGTACGTCTCGTGCGACCCTGCCACGCTCGCCCGCGATGTCAAGCTGCTCGGCGAGCAGGGGTATCAGTTGAAAAGGTATAAGGTTTTCGATTTGTTTCCGAGAACGTTTCATGTCGAGACGGTGTGTCTCTTAGTTCTGAGAAACCCGGTGACACATATCAACATTGATGTAGATGTGGAAGAAATGGTGCAGGATAAAAGAGGTCTGGCAACCTATGGGCAAATCAAGGATTATGTTCTGGAACAAAGCGGCTTGAAGGTCAGCAGTCTCTATATCGCTCAGGTAAAGCAGAAACACGGCATTATTGAGCGCGAGAACTACAATAAACCGAAATCCGAGGATGCCAGGCAGCCACAATGCCCAACGGAAAAGGAAAGAGCCATTACGGAGGCACTGAAGCATTTTGGAATGCTATAAAATAAAGGAGGTGCTTCATGTATAACCCACAGCTTGAAACTTTTCTGCGCGTGGCGGATGCAGGTAGCTTCAACAAAGCCGCCGAAGAAAGCTACATCACGCCCACGGCTGTCATCAAGCAGATCAATCTTTTAGAAGAATCCCTCGGCGTGAAGCTATTCGACCGCAGTCACCGTGGGCTGACATTGACAAAAGCTGGACGCTCCATGTATCAGGACGCCAAATATATCATTCGATATTGCCGGGACTCCGTGACACGGGCAAAAAACGCTATGCAGGAGGATGAGAATATCATCCGTATCGGTTCCTCGCCCATGACTCCGGCACAGCTCCTGATGGAGCTCTGGTCAAGAGTTCAAACTCTGCACCCGGACATTAAATTTCAGATCGTCCCCTTTGAGAACACCCCGGAAAATGCGAGAGAGATCCTTGCAAATCTCGGAAAGAACATTGATGTTGTAGGCGGCATTTTTGATGAGACCATGCTGAATCTGCGTGGTTGTGCTGGGCTGGAATTGGTCAGAGACCCGTTCCACTGTGCTGTTTCCATTCACCATCGACTGGCAGCAAAGGATAAATTACAGATCACAGATCTTTATGGCGAAAATCTTATGCTGATGCACCGGGGCTGGAGCCATTATGTGGATCAACTCCGGGATGACCTCTGGCAGCACCATCCGCAGATCCATATCGTAGATTTCGACTTTTATAACATGGATGTGTTCAACCGCTGCGAGAACACCAATGATGTGCTGCTGGCGATTCCCGGTTGGGCAACTGTCCATCCGCTTTTGAAGGTAATCCCAGTGGAATGGAATTACAGCATTCCATATGGCATTCTTCATTCCCCGGAGCCTACACCGACGGTACAGCGCTTTTTGGATGCAGCCAAAATCATCAGCAAAGAGCTGTACAACTAATTATAACCCAAGGGTATATACTGATGAACGAAGCGAGACTTCTCTTGAAGTCTCGCTTTTTTTATAATAGAGGCAGAAGTTCAGGAAAAGGCAGATGATGATATGAAGTTTGGATGTTTCTCTGCGCTGCTGTTTTGTACGGTGCTTCTGCTGAGCGGCTGCGGTGCTCGTGAACCGCAGGAATCTGCGGAAACCACTCCACCCCAAACAGCAGCATTTACAAGAGAAAGCAAAATCGAAGATGTGAAGAATGCTCCAATGTTCGGCTCTTACGGACGGTTGCTGTTCCCTGTAGAGGATGCCTATTACAGCGGCGACACGCTGGAAGAACTTCAACTGACCTACTACAGCCATATTAACCCAGACGAAACGGTGGAGATCGTGAACACTCTGCGAGAGCGGGCAGCGGACGGCCAAACCATCTTCTATGACATCTACACCGACGAGGAAAAGGCGGCTGACCCTGCCAAAGAAGATACAGGATTGTTTTTCTTCAAGGGTGTACCCGGCGAAAAATTCGCTATCTGCAATGCGGGCGGAGCCTTTGCCTATGTGGGCGCCATGCAGGACAGCTTTCCTCATGCGCTGGAGCTTTCCAAAAAGGGCTACAACGCATTCGCTCTCATTTATCGCCCCAGCGCACAGACCGCCTGCGAGGATCTGGCAAGAGCCATCCGCTTCATCTTTGACCATGCGGACGAACTGGAAGTGGACACCGATTGCTACTCCCTATGGGGCGGTTCGGCAGGTGCACGGATGGCGGCGTGGCTGGGGTCTTACGGTGCAGAAGCCTTTGGCGGCGGCGATCTGCCCCGTCCCGGTGCGGTCATCATGCAGTACACGGGACTGAGCGAGTATTCCGAAAGTGATCCGCCCACCTATGCCTGTGTCGGTGACAGGGACGGCATCGCCAACTGGCGGGTCATGCAGGCGCGGCTCGAAGCCATGCAGCAGGCCGGGATCGACACGGAGTTTCATGTGTATTCCGGTCTGGGTCACGGCTTTGGACTGGGAACCGGAACCAGCGCCGAAGGCTGGATCAATGATGCCGTGGCCTTTTGGGAACAGCAAATGAAGAAATAACATTCAGAAAGGATGCGTTTTTATGAACAACTTTATTTTTGAGAACAAGACCAAGGTGTATTTCGGTAAGGGCGGTGTGAAAGAGTATCTGGGCTGCCTGCTGGATCACTATGGCGACACCGTCATGCTGGCGTATGGTGGAGGCTCTATCAGGCGCAACGGCGTGTACGATGAGGTCATGGGCATTCTGAACGCCAAGGGCAAGCGTGTGGTGGAGTTCGACCGCATCATGCCCAATCCTACCTATGCCAAGGCGCAGGAGGGCGCAAAGCTGGCGCGGGAGAATCATGTTGATCTCATCCTCGCCGTGGGCGGCGGCAGCGTGTCCGATTGCTGCAAGGTCATCTCCGCGCAGGCCAAACTGGACGAGGACATTTGGGAACTGGAGAACACCAAGCACACATTCCCAACGGAGTTTATCCCCCTCGGTACCATCGTTACGGTGTTTGGTACCGGCAGCGAGATGAATAACGGTGCCGTCATCACCCACGAGGAAAAGAAAATCAAGGGCGCTCTTTGGGGCGCACAGGCGGATTTTGCCTTCCTCGACCCCAGCTATACCCTGTCCGTTCCCATGAAGCAGGTCATCTCCGGTGCCTTTGATACCCTGAGTCACGCCATGGAGACCTATTTCGGCAAGCCGGATGAAAACAATCTTTCCGATGACATCAGCGAAGCCGTCATGCGCAGTGTCATCCGCAACACCCGCGTGCTGCTGACCGACCCGGAGAATGATGACGCAAGAAGTGAGCTGGCCTGGGCATCTGCCATGGCGGAAAACGGCATTTTGAAAATTGGAAAGGTCACAGATTTTCAGTGCCACATGATCGAGCATCAGCTGGGTGCCTACACCAACTGCAACCACGGTGCAGGGCTGGCGGTCATTCACCCGGTTTTGTACCGCCACATCTGCAAGTCCGGTGCAGCCCGCTTCGCCCGCTGGGCGCAGAATGTCTGGGGCATCGCACCCAAGGGCTGCGACGAGGAAACCGCTCTTGCCGGTATCGACGCGCTGGCTGCGTTCATCAAGGAAATTGGACTGCCCACCACCTTTGCAGAACTGGGCATTCCCGCCGACACCGACTTCCGTGCCATTGCGGATTCTACCGTTTTCACCGAGGGCTGCTGCAAAAAGCTGACCCACGATGAAATATATGACATTCTCTGCGAATGTAAATAAAATTGAATTGAAAGGATGATTTTATCATGAAAAAACTGACTGCACTTCTGTTGAGCGTTGTGCTCGTATTTAGCCTTGCTGCCTGCGGCTCTGCAAACAAGCCCGCATCCTCCACCACACAGCCCGAAACCTCTGCACCGACCGAACAGCCCACCACCGCCCCGACTGAAAGCTCCTCGACTGCTTCCTCGGAGACCGAACCTGAGACCCAGCCCGAAACTGGCAAGACGCTGGTGGTCTACTACTCCGCTTCCGGCAACACCAAGCGGGTAGCCGAAGATATTGCCGAGGCCGCCAGTGCTGACCTCTTTGAGATCGTTCCCACCGAAGTCTACACCAGCGACGACCTGAACCGGACCAATTCCGACAGCCGTGTCAGCCGGGAGCATGACGACGAATCCCTGCGGGATGTGCCCCTGACCACCACCGAAGTCCACGATTGGGATTCCTATGACACCGTGTTCATCGGCTATCCCATCTGGTGGGGCATTGCGGCCTGGCCCGTGGACGGCTTCGTGAAGGCTAACGACTTCACCGGCAAGACCGTCATTCCCTTTGCCACTTCTTCCTCCTCCGGCATGGGTCAGAGCGGCAGCCTGCTGGCCGACATGGCCGGTACCGGCAACTGGCAGGAAGGCCAGCGGTTCTCCTCCGGCGCTTCCAGCTCTGATGTGCAGTCCTGGGTCGATGGACTGGGGCTGTAATGCGTAGGGATCAAGTTTTCGCCGCAATGCTTGCGCTTTTCATGGGTGTTTCACTGACCGCCTGTGGCCGGGAGTCCGTGGAGACTCCCGGCAGCGAGCTGGAAAACGGCGTTGCGGCCATTGAGGATGCTATGACAACGAAACCAAGCAAAAACAGTTCCGCTTCCTCCACCCCCATCGATGATCTGCGCGACGGATCTTCTACGGACACCGTAGCCACGCTGGGCGATTTTCCTGGTGCATACAACTACGGAAGCGGCAAGATTTCCGATTATTCCCGCACAGCCATGCTGCAAAAGATGCCGGAACCGGCAGGTAATAACACCGTGCTGAACACGGCAGCAGACCCTGCAAACATTCAAGTGCTCTATCTCTGGGAGGAGGGCAATGTCCCCGCCAGGACGAAGTTTACGCAGGACATGACCGGATATTTCGATGATTGGGACTTCCGCCCCTATGTCACCGCTATCCCCGTCCGGGAGGGCGTGAAGCCAAAAGGCGCGGTGGTGCTGATGGCGGGCGGCGCTTATCAGTTCCGGGGCAACTACACCGATTCGCTGCCCACCGCCGCAGCACTGCGAGAGCTGGGGTTCCAAACCTTCATCGTAGACTACCGCCTGTCTCCCTATACGCAGGAGGAAGATGCGCTGGATGTGGCAAGAGCCGTCCGTTTTGTCCGCAAAAATGCGGAGGTCTACGGTATTGACCCAGATGATATTGCCGTCATGGGCTTTTCGGCGGGCGGCATTCAGGCCGGTGAATTTCTGATGCACTATGACGAAGATGTGACCGGCACGACGCTGGACAGCACCTATGTGCCGGACGAGCTGGACGCCGTTCTCGCTTATGCCTCCGCCGCGGGCATGATCTATTCCTTCTATGGCCGTCTCAGCGTGGGCAATATGGATGCAAGCTGGCTGGCCGAGGGCAATTTGCCGCCGACCTTCTATATCTACGGCACCGAGGATCCTTTCTATCGCCAGTTCCAACAGCAGTATGATGTGATCTCCGGAATGGGCATTTCCACCGGGCGCATCGTGCTGAACGGTTGGCCTCATGGCTTCGGCTCCGACGGCGGCTGGGTCAAGGATTACGCCGCATGGCTGGAAACAATTTTCAATGAAATGGAGTGACCAATGTGGAGAAAATAACCACTGGCAGAGATCAGATGAACGACTTTGCCCCGAAGTTTGCAGAACTGAATGACGATGTTCTTTTCGGTCAGGTGTGGAGCCGGGAAGCCCAGCTTTCGCCCCGTGACCGGAGCCTTATCACCATTGCAGCGCTTGTGGGAAGCGGCATTCTGAACGGTCCGCTGGTCAATCACATCCGCATGGGCAAGGCCCACGGAATTACGGAAACGGAGATTTCCGAGGCGTTGACCCAGCTTGCATTCTATGCCGGATGGCCGAAAGCATGGGCCGCTCTGCGGATTGCCAAAGAGATCTATGAGGAGGATGCTCAATGAAGCCCTTGAAAGCCCTTCTCATCAACGGCAGTCCCCGACCCAAGGGCTGCACCTACACCGCTCTGGCAGAACTGAAAAAGGCTTTGGAGGCCGAGGGCATTGAAGTGGAATTGCTCCATGTGGGGCAGAAGGATATTCGAGGCTGTATCGCCTGCCGCAAATGCGCCCAGACCGGAAAGTGCGTGTTTGACGATGTGGTGAACGAGGTAGCTCCCAAGCTGGCAGAAGCGGATGCTTTCGTCATCGGTTGCCCGGTCTACTTCGCTTCCCCCGCAGGTGGAGCCATCTCCTTCATGGATCGGCTGTTTTTCAGCACCCTCGGCATCGACAAGACCATGAAGGTGGGTGCGGCGGTGGTCACCTGCCGCCGGAGTGGCAACACGGCAACCTTCGATGTCCTGAACAAATATTTCACCATGACCGGAATGCCGGTGGCCTCCAGCCAGTATTGGAACATGGTCTACGGCGGTTCTGCCGAAGAAGTGGCGCAGGATGCCGAGGGCCTTCAGACCATGCGGACGCTGGGGCGCAACATGGCGTTCATGATAAAGTCTTTCCAGCTTGGCAAGGAGCAATTCGGCCTACCCCAGAAGGAAACACCGGTCTTTACAAATTTTCACCGATAAGGAGTAACGCAATGGGAAAGAAAGTTTTGATCCTGTCCGGCAGCCCCCGCAAGGGCGGCAACTCGGATATTCTGTGTAACGAATTCGCACGGGGTGCCCAAGAGGCTGGAAACGAAGTGGAGAAGATCCGTGTTGCCAGCAAGAAAGTTCACCCATGTTCCGCCTGCTACTACTGCCGTGACCACGGCGGAGCCTGTGTTCACAATGATGACATGGCCGAAATTCTGCAAAAGATGATCGATGCGGATGTGCTGGTGCTGGCCAGTCCGGTCTATTTCTACTCCATCGACGCCCAGCTGAAAGCGGTCATTGACCGCACGGTGGCCCGCTGGTTGGAGGTCAAGAACAAGGAATTTTACTACATCGTCACCATGGCAGACGAGGAACACCAGTCTGCTGATACGACGCTGGCCTGCTTCCGCGGCTATGCCGACTGCGTGGAGGGTGCGGTGGAAAAGGGCGTTATCATCGGCAGCGGTGTGTATGAGCCGGGCAAGGTGAAGCATACCCCCGCCATGGAGCAGGCCTATGAAATGGGCAAAAATGTGTAAAGGAGCATTGCAATGAGTATTTTATTTATCAACGGCAGTCCCAACAAAAACGGAAACACCGCCCTGTTGGCGGCAGTGCTGCTGAAAGGCAAAGAATATGAAACGCTGAATCTTACCGACTACACCATCGGCGCTTTTGGCCAAAATCTCCCCGGCGACGGGCTGGATGCCGTCATTGACGCCATGCGTCAGGCGGACACCATCGTCATCGGTTCGCCGCTTTACTGGCACAACATCTGCGGCAGCGTCCGCAATGTGCTGGATCGGTTCTATGGCAAGGTGGAAAACGGTTCACTGTCCACCCGCAAGCTGTACTTTGTATTTCAGGGCGCTGCCCCTGAAAAGTGGATGCTGGAGGCGGGCGAGTACACCATGAAGCGCTTCGCCGCACTCTACGGCATGGCCTATGGCGGCATGGCGACCAACAAGGACGAGGCTGCCAAGCTGAACAAGGAAGTGTAAAATGCAATACCGTACGTTGGGCAGTGACTTGACCGTTTCAGCGGTCGGCCTTGGCTGTATGGGCATGAGCCATGCCTACGGAGCCCCTGCCGACAAAAAGGAGATGACGGAGCTGCTGGCGCAGGCGGTGGATCTGGGCTATACCTTCTTTGATACTGCGGAGGTCTACGGCACACCGGTTCACCCACATGACAATGAGGAACTGGTGGGGGCGGCGCTGAAGCCCTATCGGGACAAAATCGTGCTTGCCACCAAGTTTGGCATTCACTTTGACATGAGCAGCACCGCCACCAATAAGCCGCTGGTACCGGATTCCCGCCCGGAGGTCATCCGCGCATCGGTAGAAGCGTCTCTGAAACGGTTGGGCACCGACCATATTGACCTCTATTACCAGCACCGGCTGGATCCGAAGATTCCCATTGAGGAAGTAGCGGGTGTAATGGCCGATTTAATTCGTGAGAGCAAAATCACCCACTGGGGACTCTCCGAAGCCACGGAGAACACGATCCGCCGCGCTCATGCAGTCTGCCCGGTGACGGCCATCCAGAACCGCTACTCCATGATGGCGCGGTGGTATGAAGATCTGTTTCCGGTGCTGGAAGAACTGAACATTGGCTATGTGGCGTTCTCGCCGCTGGCTAATGGTTTCCTCTCCGGCAAGTATGATAAATCCTCTCGGTTTGATGCCGGAACAGACTACCGCAGCGTCATGCCCCAGTTCCAGCCGGAGAATATCGACCGCAATCACGATCTTCTCGCTTTGCTTCAAAAACTGGCAGAGCAGAACAACGCCACTCCCGCACAAATCTCACTGGCATGGATGCTGTGCAAAAAGCCATACATCGTGCCAATTCCCGGCACCCGCAAGCTGAGCCGCCTGCTTGAAAATGCCGGTGCAGCAGATGTTACATTGTCCGCCAAAGAAGTCAGCGCCATCGACAAAGCACTCAGCGACATGGAAATCTCAGAGGTATTCGGCGGCAGCAAAGTTATAAGTAAATAATTTTTTGAAAGGATGTTTTTATGGAATATGCAAATCTGAATAACGGCGTGAAAATGCCCATGGCCGGTATCGGCACATTTCTTCTGACCCCGGACGAGGCGGAGGCCTCCTGCGTCAGCGCCTTGCAGGACGGTTACCGCCTGATCGACACCGCCAACGCCTATGTAAACGAAAAGGCCGTTGGCCGCGCCATGAAGAAGTCCGGCTTGCAGCGGGAGGAGATTTTCTTGGAAACCAAGCTGTGGCCCAGCTTCTATGAGCAGCCCGACGCAGTGGACAAGACACTTGCCCGTCTGGACACCCCC
>OQVL01001582.1_pt1 | contig 13670 bp, 25 predicted proteins | sample 1691501 | NCBI WGS metagenome assembly OQVL01 (sample SAMN03418253, study PRJEB22391) | human gut metagenome | biome: human-gut; feature: organic feature; material: feces | host: Homo sapiens | place: Tanzania | collected 2013-01
CGTTCTTAATCCTTGCACCGATAATATACTTGTAGCCGTTTGTTTCAAGCTCGGCTATGTTGTCATTGTTCATCAATCCGGAGTCTGCCACTACCACAAAATCCTCCAGTCCATATCTCCGAACAAAATTCTTTATTATCGGAAGCATAGTGTGTCCTTCGTATTTGTCGCCTTCGTGTATGCAGTAGGCAAGCGGATAGCCGCCCTTGCTGACCAGCAGCCCCAATATAATCTGAGGGTTCTTGTGGCGTCCTTCCTTGGAGAATCCGGCCTTACGCAATTCGTCCTCATGGTCCGCTTCAAAATAAAGCGTGGTCACATCATAAAACAGCACGCCGATATGTCCGCCTAAAACCGCCTTTGTGTGAAAGACGCTTATGTCCTGCACTATCTTATGCTGATTGTCGCTCAGCTTGTCCAAATAACGATAAATCTTCGACAGGCTGATATCCTCATCGAAATGATTCTTCAGATACTCCACCGTGGCTGCCTTGCTTGCAGGATAGGAAAGGCGGGCCTTTACGAGTTGGCGAAACACTCCGTCGTTTATCCTATTGAATCCCACGTTGTCAAAGACATGGTCAAGTATCAGGTCCGCTCCATTGGCAGAGATATTGGTTATGTATGATAGCATCTTTTCGACGCCAACGAGTTCTGCCTCGCACTTTTTGCGTTCCTCGCCAAAAAGATCCAAACGTGGATGACGGCGAGTCGATTCCCGGTCAATCCATTCATTGCCTTCCGCCACCAACGTGTCTATTTCCTCAGGGCTACGTGCTATGCCTATGGTGACAAGTTCCCTATAACGGCCCGAAATCTTTTCTGCCACAACGACGCTTACCGTCCCGGATCTGTTCTTCTTCCTCTTAATAAACATTAAATTTTGCTTTGCGTACCCCAAAATAAGGGTACGCAAATTTACAAAATATTATCATTCAAACGCTTATAAAATACTCTGTTTTTCAGTGACGAAGTCAGGAGAAATTTTTTGTATCTTCACTTCACATTTTTTTTAGTTTTACCCCCGAATTAACCCGTGATGGGCTTATCGGGGGTTTTGTGTAAAGTTACAAAACTTCTATGACTCTGACAAATAATTAGTTGACTATTTTCTGAATTTCCCTACTTAATGATGCGATCCACAATGAGAACAACGAATTTCTTCGAATTTCTTCCTTACGAAATTGGTGCTTTATGTGAATTGTATTACCTTTGTATTCACAACCGCAATAATCCATGCCACGCATATTGAAAGCATAATGGAGGAGGCTTGTATTCATCTTAGAGTTGATTTGTGGTTATTTCAACCTCTAAGTTAATACATTTCTCCTCTTTTTCTATGTCCTTGTCAAATTTTCATCACGCCATTTTGCGGATGACCCTTAAAGTTTCATAAAACTATATGCCGATATTTCTTTTTGAACTCAAATTAACTTGAAAAACCAAACAGAATATATGGTGTATGGAGACAATATTCTTATTTCATATTATTCCAATACCATTCAATTGAAGACTATGGTGCCGACGATAATCCCATTCTTGACCTATAAGTCTCGTTTCCCATGTCCAAGTGTACAGAACCTCTAATAACAGCTTAGGCTGTAATTCCCCGATTTTGCAGGGAATTACAGCCTAAACTGCTATTTAGGTATATCGTCTGTTTTTATTCAATGGCAGCCTGCGCCGCTGCTGAAACATAACCTAATCCGTGAGTTGCAGGGACGTTGTACGCTATCTGTGACGTGTGCGTCTTGGGTAATATGTCGTTTGATTTCATGTCATATTTTGTTATTTGTTTCTCGGTTTTATGATGTAAGGGTTAAACACCCTCTATTTCTTTCAGATTTGCCCCTCTGCCGGACTTTGTGCGCTCGGTAGAGGGTTTTATTGTTTTTGTGACTGACGCGCCTCTAAACGTCTTATATCGCGTCGAGCCTCGGCAAGCAGGTCGTACAATTCTATGGACCGGTTGGTGGCGAAGTATTCCGCCCAGTCCTTGAACGTGTGGCACTCTCCAGTTTCCGTGTCCTCGTAGTCCTCGGAATCCCACATATCGGCAAGCGAGGCATACGTTTCGGCAGGGTGTGAGCCTATCGCGTCCACAACCTCGGTCGGGTATTCGTCCATGAGGGTCTGCACCCACTCGTCAAAGCCGTAGCCGGGATTCTCATGCAGGACATTCCATGCCGCCGTCTTGAGTTCGCCGTAGAAATCCGGCTCTTCCTCATCAAGCATATTGTCAAGAGCCTCAACAAGGGAAGCCATTTCTTCGTCTGATACGTTGTATTTGCTATCGTTCATGTTTCAAAACTTAAAAGTTGGAATATTGCTGAATGTCCTAACTTTGTGGCATGAAAAAGATTAAATACTTTATACTCCGCTGGCGTTACCATCGTCTCTACCGCCGCCTGTTTTGGCTTTACCTTTCAAAAACGACCACTGCCAATGATGCAGTATACCAAGCATCCAATGCATTTACATGGCTAACAGGTTGCGATTGGGATGACTGGCGTTAATCCTTTGGCCGTTGTGGCCGCTTCTCCCTCATGATTTCTTGTGGGGTTTTTATATGCGTGGTCGGAAAAACAACTGGAATTACAAAAGAGATTCTTGATGCATTCTCAGTCTTTGCAGAAGTGGCTGAGCCTATTTTTGCGCCGAAGATGGAAATTCCTGCTTTGGCTTGCCCGTCTATGCCCACTTCTTCACTCGCAGTTACTGCGACATCAAATGACAATTGCTCAATCGGTTTAATCTCATCATTTACAGCCAGCGTTTTTAATGCAATCGGATTGGGCAAAGTCGGATTGACAATCGCTCCATTACCCAATCCGGCTTGCAGTTCACTAACGGCATCTGTTATATCAGTGATTGCTGTTTTTATAAATTCTTTCAGTTCCATATCGCTATAGGTTTGTCAAGTTCTCGCTGTTCGCTGTTCATCGTTTTGACTTAATGAGATATTTGATTAGACCATAAACTCCAAACAAAGTATAGAGCAGGAATATTCCGATAGAGCCAGTAAGTATCTTGACAGCCTTGGGCAATGGCTCACTCGCGAAATACGCCCATGTCGCGTTCACTACCCAAATGCAGGCAGACACGACAAGGCTTATTGCCACACCGTATATGAGCCATTTTATCCAGTTCATTTTGTTTTCAGTTCCTCGATCCGCTCTTTGAGTTCGGCAATCCGCTCATTCTTTTCAGTCACGAGTGCTTCAAGAGATTTCACGCGCTCTGCAAGCACGGCATCGCCGACAATCACCGACACGTCTCCGCTGTCGGATGCAGGTGAGTAGTCGCCCTCGGTGTGGACTGCCTTCTTCGGGGTATCTTCCCCAGTGAGCAACCATCGTGCATCAACGTCAAGCGTGGTAATGATTTTTGTAATCATGTCCACACTCGGTTTGCTTCGGCGTTGCTTGCCCAAATAACTCGACATCCCAGTAGGAGGTAAGCCTATTGATTTAGCAAAAGCAGCCTTGTTGCCATCAAAACGCTCATTGACAAGCATTTCAATTCGGTCATTGATAGTTTCAGCCATAAGCCAATATGTTAAAAATTCTTAATTGTTTATCAATGTTGGGAAATTGCTTTGGTAAATCAATTCAATTGCATTACCTTTGCACTTAAAGTTACGAAAAAGTAATTAAAACACCAAAAATGGAACTAAAAAAACTCAAAACCGCTTCACTCGCCGATGCACTCAAGGAAATGAATGTCGGAGAAACGTGCATAGCCCCCGATGGATATGCACCTGCAACGGTCATCAAGACCTGCTCTGAGTTAAAGGACAAAGGTTACCTTTTTCAGACTTCGCAACGCGCCGGAGTACAAATCATCACGCGATTGAAATAAACAATTGAATTATGGCAAAGCACGGAATTTTCTACGCTCTCTGCGACCTCTTCAACGAGGGCGAGGCGGTGGTCAGCACGAATGACGCAAAGCAGGTTATGACAGCCGCGCGTCACGCGCTCCCCGAGTTCAACGTCTGCTCCGGGTTATACGACCCTGACAACAAGACGATCGAACTATATGTCGAAAACTTCAAGCAGGCAAAGGAAGATGAAAACGACTGAACAGAAGCGTGCGCAGGCACAACGCATAGTCAATCTGATTGACACTCGCGGCGACTGGGTCAACCGCCTCTACCGCTTCACCCAGTTCCTGCTCAAACACCACCCCGATTTATTAATCAACAAGTAATGTCAAAACCACAATAGATATGAAAAAGTACATCCTTACCCTCGCACTCGCAACCGCCCTGCTGACTGGTTGCACCACCAACAAGGTTGCCCTTGACAACCTCCGCGCCGAAATCTCGTGGAACGCCTTTTGCGATGCCCACGGCTACGACCGCAACGACAACACCTATCAAGCGACCAATGAATACCTCGATACTTGGTGCGGCTCCGTGGACGAAGAAGCCGCCTTCATCAAGGCAGGAGTTGAACCCTACTAAATCATACAGCCATGAATAAGACAATCTCAATCATCCGTATCTGCATACTCTTTATCCTCAGCAGCCTCGCCTTCATCTTCATCTTCGGCGAGGAACAGGATGAAAATCTGTCAGCTTTCTTCTTCCACGTCATTGTGGATAAGGGCCTCGGCATCGGCCTGTGCTTCTACATCGGTCGCCTCTACAAGCGTTGGAGCAAGGTTGACCCGTGGCTGATGGCTTACGACAAGATGTGTGACGAGGTCATGGAGAAACCTAACCCCATGTGCCTTGACAACGACAAGGAGGACTGACCCGATGACATTTCTCCAGTTTGCAGACAAGAGCGTCCCCTATGGCGTATTCGTGAAAGACGTGGCGGCCGAGGTAGTCCACCTGCTCAAAAAGGACGATGCCGACCCCGACTACGTCAGCCAACGGAAAGCCTTTGAAATGTTCGGGCGCAGGAACGTAGAGCGTTGGCGCAAGCAGGGAAAGGTCAACCCCTGCAAGCGTCCGGGCAAAGTGGAGTACAGAACCGCCGACCTGCGTCTGCTGCAACGGACACAACAAGACTACTTAACCCACAACGAGTAGTCACAATCGGGCAGTCAGTTTAGATGGCTGAAACACTGCGGAGGGGCCCCGAAGCAGAGAGGCAGGTTCGACTCCTGCACTGTCCACTAACGAGATAACAAACATTTTAACCCTCAATATTATGAGTAAAAAAAATCTTACCGTTGAGCAAATCAACGACCTGCAACCGCAGGACATCGCCACGAATGAATTTGTGCGCGACAAGTTCATCCAAATCTACGAAGCCATGTGGACACCCTCTACTGGCGTGTCCGGCGAAGCCGCCTATGAGCGCGAAAGCCGCAACTTCAACCGCATCCTCGCCGAGAAAGAGGACATCCGTAAGAGCTGCACCCGATTCTCGCTCTTCACCGCGTTCCTTGACGTGGCTATATCGGGCCTCTCCCTTGACGCAGGCACTCGTGCGCAGGCATACCTGCTCTCTCGCTCCATCGCTGTTGATTCCTACCTCGATGAGCATAACAACAAGAAGAACAGATACGAAACCCAGTGCGTCCTCACAATCTCCGGCTATGGAGAACTCCTGCACCGCGCCCGTGTCGGCCAGATACGCCACGCCGACAACCCAGTCATCGTGTATGCCGAGGACGAGTTCGAGTTCGGAGAGCGCAACGGCAACAAGTTCGTGAACTACACCTGCCGTCTGCCTCACACATCGGGCAACATCGTAGCCTGCTTCATGAAGATTACTCGCGCTGACGGCTCGGTTGACTACGCTGTCATGCTGCCCGAGGACTGGAATCGCCTCGCAGGTTATTCCGCACGTCAGAACCGCAAGTGGGATAACACCAACCGCCGATATGTTGATGGTGCGCCCAACGCCCTCTACGGAGAGCGCGGACAGGACGGCACTCTCAAGATTGATACAGGCTTCCTCATCGCCAAGTGTATCAAGCACGCTTTCAAGTCCTACCCCAAGGCGCGTGTCGGCCGGGCTACCCAACTTGAATCACAGCAGATAGATGAAATGGAAATCAACGATGACATCTACGGACTGGAGGACGGCTCTTCCGTCAATACCTCAACAGGGGAAATCATGCCCAAGCAGGACACTGGCTTTGCTCCTGCCCCCGACACATCCAACGGCGTGACAATCGACCCCGAAGCCTCTGCCGACAACGCAGGGGGTAACGATGACGTATTCTAATAACCCTTACAATACCAAAGTACAATGAGTGAAACTAATAACCACCTGCCTATCCTGCGCGAAGAGAACGTGCAGATGATAGTGCAAAGCGCACCCAACGCCTACAACACCAACTCGCTCTCATCCATGCGTTGCGCCGACTTCGGCAAGAATCTTCTTGACGAGATAGAGCGTTCCGGCATGTCCGATGAACTGGACAAACGCTGTGCCGACTACATAGACAAGGCTAAACGCACTCTCAAGGCGATGAATGAACGCCGTGCGCCGTTCACCAAACTCTTCGACCAGATACGCTCCGAGTTCACTGGCATGGAGAACACCATCGACCCGACCAAAAAGGACACCGTGCCTTATCTGATTCAGCAGAAGCGCAACGCCTATGCCGCCAAGAAGCGTGAAGAGGCTGAACGCGCACGCCAAGAGGAAATGCGCCGTCAGCAACGCGAACAGGCTATTGCCCGATACACGCAGGAAGCTGAGGACGACTACCGCCGTCAGTTCGACAACACCGTCACTTCCACCATCAACGAACTCACCAGCCTCAACCAGTCGCTCACGATCGAGAACTTTGACGAGGTCAGCGAGAAACTCAAGAACTTCAAGACCACCCTCGGTAACGAGTGGTTTCAGTACTGCCAGTCCCACGCCCACAAGCCCTACGAAATCAGCGATGACCAGGCTATCAAGATTCGCCAGTCTATCCTCAACCGACTCTCCACGCAGTTCAAGGCGCAGTTCGCAAGCGAAATCGGGGACTACCGCGACACCATAACGGACGCTCTGCCCTCAAAGAAGCGCGAACTGGAGCGCATGGCAAAAGCCAGTGCCGAGGAACAGGCACGCATGAAAGCCGAACTGGAGGCCCGCGAAGCTGCGGAAACCCGCCGTCTTGACGAAGAGCGCAAGCGCAAGGAAGAGGAAGCGCAGGCCGCCAAGAAAGCACAGCAGACCGCTACCGAAATGGACGGACTTTTCGGCCAGGCCGCCGTGGCTACCCCGGTAGGCTATCAGCCTAAGACCGCCGTCCGCAAGCGTGTTGTCACCGACAACCCCGACGGCATCCTCGCCGTGGTATCAATGTGGTGGTCGAAAGAGGGCCGCTTCCTCTCAATGGAAGAACTCAGCAAGATTTTCAAGAAGCAGATTACATTCTGTGAAAAACTTGCCAACGACAAGGACAACCCCGAACTCATCAGTTCGCCTTTCGTGCGCTACGAGGACGAGGTTAAAGCAAAGTGAGCATGAACAATCCCGATGCATACTATCAGCGCAGTGAGGTCAGCAATTCCGACCTCACTGCCTTGAAAGAACTCCTGCACCCTCGCCCTATGTTCGGTGACCGCGAGGCGGCTTTCCGCTTCGGGTCTATCGTGGACGCTATCATCACTGAACCCTCGCGCGTGGACTTCCTGCGCATGACGATTGATGGCGAACCGGTTGACGAGGACGAGTTTCTCCATGCACGCGAAATGCAACGCGCCCTCCGCGCCGAGGCACGCCGTGACCCATTCCTCGCCAAAGTCCTTGAACTTGCCGACACACAGCGGTTCATGGTCAACAAGGCGCAGGAGTTTGAAAACGGCGGCTTCCACTTCACGCTCGACACTCGCTGTAAGTGGGACTGGTGGTTGGATGCCGCACACTTCGGCGGTGACCTCAAGACCTGCGCGGCATCGACCCAAAGGGAGTTTGAGGATGCCGTTGACTTCTTCGACTGGGACAGGAGCCGCGCATGGTACATGGATATAGCCAAGTCTAACAAGGATTTCATCTATGCCATCAGCAAGAAGAACTGCAACATCTTCAAGTTATTCATCAACCGAGGCGATGCCATCTACAATCGCGGACGCGAAAAGTATGAAGACCTCGCTTTCAAATACTGGGCTTTCACCTTATGAGCAATCTTCAGCATAAACTCAAGGTTGAGCCGTACCCTTACCAAAAAGAGGGTATAGAGGCAGGTCTGCGGTGGCAACGCTTCCTCATCGGCGATGAGCCGGGACTGGGCAAGACGCTCCAAAGCATAGGTGTGGTTGACACAGCCAACGCCTACCCCTGCTTGGTTATCTGTCCGTCCTCGCTCAAAATCAACTGGCAACGCGAGTTTGAGAAATTCACCGACAAGAAAGCACTGGTGCTTGACAACTCCGTGGCTACCACATGGCCCTATCTCCTGCGGATGGGTATGCAACAGGTCGCCATCGTCAATTACGAAAGCCTGCGCAAGTTCTTTGTTTGGGATATTCACGCACGCAAGCGCAAGGGGCAATCGTTCCGATTAAAGGACGTGGTGTTCTGCCCGGACATACAGATATTCAAGTCGGTAATCATTGACGAGAGCCATAGGGTCAAAGACCCCTCGGCACAGCAGACAATCTTTGCGCGTGGCATAGTTGAGGGCAAGCAGTGGCGCATACTTCTTTCGGGTACGCCTGTTGTCAATCGCCCAGCCGACCTAATTGCGCAGCTCTCAATCATGGGCAGACTTGCGGAATTCGGCGGTAGATCTAAATTCCTCGCCGACTACGGCGGTGGAGAAATCTCCAAAGAACGCCGTGGCAAAGATGATGATGACGAGCCTCGCAACCTTGACCGCCTTTCCGATGAACTCTACTCGCGGTGTATGATTCGCCGAGAGAAAGCAAAGGTGCTGACGCAACTCCCCGACAAGACACGGACAGACCTCTATGTTGACATCTCCAATCGTGAGAAGTACGCACTGGCGGCCGAGGACTTGGCAGAATACCTGCGTACCTATGCCAAATGCGAGGACTACGAGATACGCCGTAAGATGCGCATGGAAGCGTTGGTGAAGTTTATGACCCTCCGCGCCCTATCGTCAAAGGGAAAGGTCAGGCAGGCGGTTGACTTCGTCAAGACGTTCCTTGCCAATGGCAAGCCCCTCATACTGTTCTGCTCCCTACATGAGATTGTGGACGAGTTGAAAAAGGCTTTCCCGAAAGCGGTCAGCGTCACCGGGCGCGATTCCATGAACATGAAGCAGGCGGCTGTTGACGCTTTCCAGTCGGGAAAGGCGCAACTGATTATCTGCTCCATCAAGGCCGCAGGTGTCGGTCTTACCCTCACGGCTTCTTCCAACGTGGCTTTCGTGGAATTTCCGTGGACGTATGCAGACTGTTGCCAGTGCGAGGACCGTGCGCACCGCATAGGGCAAAAGGACAATGTCACCTGCTACTACCTAATCGGCCGTCACACTATCGACCGAACCCTCTACGACATCATCCACAAGAAGAAATCAATCGCCAATCAGATAATGGGGACTGACGATGATATTCCGACCGATGAGATGTATTTCGACCAACTGGCAGACCTCTTCCTAAATCCCGACCCCGATGGCTGATGTCTGCAAGACCGACCTGCAAAAGGTCATTTCCTACCTCGATGAGGCGGCGAAACTATATGACGCGCTCCCCATGCAGAAATGCAAGTGCCGGGCGTACATGATAAACCAGTTAACAACCAAATTAAAATCCAAACTCAATGACAAAAAATGATTTGGCAAGAGAGGTGTCGGTATCAGAGAAACTGCACCTTTCGACAGCAGTAAAGGCGGTGGACGGAATAATCCGTGTCATCAAGGAAGCACTCGCCAAGGGCGAGGAAGTAACCCTGCGCGGCTTCGGAACTCTCTCCGTGGTTCAGCGCGAGGAGCGCAACGCGGTTCACTTCAAGACCAAAGAGCCGATTGTCGTTCCTGCACACCGCACCGTGAGAATCAGAATCAGTAAAGAACTCAAAGAACAACTCAACAATGGAAATGAACTTTAAAACCTACACTGGCACCAAGACAATCAAGGCTGTGCCTATGGAAAAAGCCGAAGCAGAAAAACTGCTTGGCAAGTCAATAACTCCTGCCACTCCGGGAACGGACGGCTATCTTGTGGAATATCCCGATGGCTACCGTTCATGGTCGCCGAAAAAGGCATTTGAAGATGCCTATCGCGTTTCAGAGACTCATGTTGACCGAATGAAAATAGAACTCGCAGACCTCAACGAGCGCATCTGCAAGGCAACAAGGGCAATCAACACATTCGGAGCAATTTCGGAAGAAGAGCGTTGGTATCTCAAAAAACAGTTGAATGCAATGAGTGACTATGCCGAGGTTCTCTATGACCGCATACGCTGTGCGGTTGAGCCTCGTGTTGCTGTAAGTTCAGAACCTTGCGGCTGCAATGCAGCCACAACAAAGGAGGGCAGATAATGGCACAGTGGATTGAAGTCAGAGCGCGTTACGACAAGATGATGGAGAACGGCTCGGTCAAGAAAGTAACCGAACCCTATCTCGCTGACGCGCTGTCCTGCACCGAAGCAGAGGCAAGGGTAACTGAGGAACTCACGCCCTTTATCAGCGGCGACTTCCGCATTTCATCGGTAGTCACCACCAAAATATCGGAAATCTTTTGGGATGCGTCCGGCGACCGCTTCTACAAGGTCAAGGTTAATTTCATCACCCTTGACGAAAAGACCGCTACCGAAAAGCGGACAGCAACCTACATCCTCGTGCAGGCTTCCAGTTTCAAAGAGGCATACGACAATTTCATTGACGGCATGAAAGGTACGATGGCCGACTATGAGATTGAGGCTATCAACGAAACAAAACTGGTCGATGTGTACCGCGCCAACCTTGCCTCGGAAGCCGAAAGGGAAGCAGACAATATGTTGCGTGACCCCAAAGTTCAGCGTCACGTCAAGAAGTTCGTAGATGCCTGCGCCGAGGGCGGTGTTGAGAGTGTCACCATGACTGCCTGCGATGGCAAGAGCGTCAAGTCTGCCAAGATCGAGATTTCCCAAAAGGGCAACAAGCCTAAACCAAACGACAATGGGTAAGCGTGCTAACAGAGTGGCTTTGCTTGCCAGACTCGGATATGAGGTTAAGAAAGATGCACTCTCTGCGCTCTCTGCCCCTGCCAAAAAGAACAAGTACGGCGCACAACGTGTCGGCGGTCATGCCTCTCAAAAGGAGCATGACCGCTCCAACCAACTCAAGTTGTGGCAACGCGCAGGTGTCATCTCCAATCTCCGTGAGCAGGTGTCCTTTGAACTTATCCCTGCCCAGTACGGCGAATGTGGCACCGACCTCAAAGGGAAACCTGTCCGCGTCTGCATTGAGAAAGCCTGCAAGTACATTGCCGACTTTGTCTATACCGACAACGAAACCGGGCAGACCATTGTCGAGGACACGAAAGGTGTACGCACAAAGGAATATATAATCAAGCGGAAACTAATGCTCTACCTGCATGGCATCCGCATAAAGGAAGTCTGAACTATGGACCGTGAGAGTTTCATATTCTACCGCAGCTTCTATGAGGCTATCAAATGTATGCCCACTGACGTGCAGGCTGAAATATATCCTGCCATCTGCGAGTATGCTTTGTTCGGGAAACTGCCGAAGAATCTTTCCGAGGTTGCCAAAGGTATGTTCACGTTGATTAAGCCTAACATTGACGTGAATACCGCTCGGTTTGAGAATGGCAAGAAAGGCGGTCGCAAGAGCCGTGCCAAAAAGCAGACCGCCACAGCCGAACCTGCCTACACCCTTACCTATGAGCAGGAGGTGGAGCAGATGAGGTCTGATGAGAAATGGCGCAAAACTATCTGCGAGGATTTCAACATCACTGCGGAAGAGTATGAAAAACGCCTCTCTCGTTTCCTCGATCGCTGTAACGAAGATAAGACACGCAAGGGCAAGGAACATCATGATAGTTTCGTGGACTGTCAGAGCCACCTGCGTTACTGGATGACTAAAGCGTACCCGGCAGCTCAGACAAATACCGAGAAAAAATCTGATGACGATGACCCGCCGTTCCCGACATCCGACTACACTTTCAATGGTGGATTCGGTGGCATGGATGTATAAAACAAAATCACAATGGTTACTCCGCTTTCAAAATACCCACGTTGTCTCATTGACGAACTCGCCAACTATGGTCAAAAGCCTACTGGTGACTTGGACTGGGATAAGTGTGTGCTTGACTGCATGAAGCGCAAAGCCAGTGACTCTGCGATTTACGCGGCTATGGAAATCGGCAAGGTCATCAAGAAGGCGAATGAAGATAAGGAGAATGAGCGTAAGACGTTTCCTAATCTTTCCGACCCTGCCGTTTACGAGCTGCATTCCAAACTATTCCTGCATATTGCCAATATCATTGTCATTGAACCGCAAGACCGTGCTTTCATTGTTGACGAGCATAACGAGAAGATTCTCCGATTTTTACTCTACTACTTCAACAATTGCAAGTTGGCAGAGGGTGTTTTCCCGGAGCGTGGCTATAAGCTGCATAAGAACATCATGCTACAAGGTGGCCCCGGCGTTGGCAAGACCATGATAATGCAGTGCTTCTCTGAATATCTGAAACGCATAAACTCACCTCGGTTCTTCCATAATTTGTCAGTGTCGCAGATGGTGAATTATTACACGATTCATAACAACCTTGACCGCTACACTTTCAATGAAGAAGGTAGTGTTGGTTTCAGACCAACCCCGGAGAATATCTGCCTCAACGATGTAGGCCTCAACGATGACAGACTTTTCTACGGCACTAACACCGCAGTTCTGACAGATGAATTCCTGCTTGCCCGTAACGACATTTGGGCAGGCTGGGACAAGTTCGCTCACATCACAACCAACCTTGACGACAAAGCACTCATCAAGCGGTTCACGCAGATTGATAAGTACGGTCGCGTGGTTGACAGATTTAAGACTTACAATGTAATTCCAATAACTGGCACAAGCCGCAGATAAGAACAATACAGATGGAAAAAATGACTCCCGAATTTAAGGCTCTGCAAAAGAAAATCAATAAAGCCGTAGCAGATGCCAACCTGCCGGAGCAACAGCAGTATGCTTTGCTTGCAGGCTGTATAGCACAAGTCTTAAACACTCATCATCCTCGTGATTTTGAAGCGATGAGAGTTCGTATGGCTATAGTATGTGAAAGCATGATGGCTTCGGTCGATGCCGCAGAACGAATGTTTAAGAAATTCATCAATAAACAATGAAACCAACTGAAGAAGTGATACTGACCCACGCTCAAGAAGCCAACCACAATGCTGAACGCGCCTACTGGTGGATGAAAGGTATTGACCGCGAAGAGGCTCAACGCCTCGGCGTGGCCGACATGGTTCAGTCGGTTCTCTCGCTCCTGCAAAAGGTTGACAACATCACAATAGACATTCAAATAACAATTAAACAAAAATCAATATGACAATCGTATCAACCCTATCAATCTGCCTCGCGGTCGTATGTGCTTTCCTGCTCGTTCGCTCGGTAGTCATCAGCACCCTGTGCGACAATAAAAACAAGACCCTCAAAACCGAGATAAAGACCCTCAATCGCCGTCTTGACTACATCGCCGACTCTGCCAAATGTGACCGAAACTACAAGGTGGAGGAAGATGAAGAGGCAAAGGTTTATAATGTAGTCATGTCAGTGACTATTCATCAGTGGAAAGGCTGTTG
>OQVL01001583.1_pt1 | contig 13665 bp, 7 predicted proteins | sample 1691501 | NCBI WGS metagenome assembly OQVL01 (sample SAMN03418253, study PRJEB22391) | human gut metagenome | biome: human-gut; feature: organic feature; material: feces | host: Homo sapiens | place: Tanzania | collected 2013-01
TCTTACTCTAATAAAAGAATAATTGACATATATGTATCACTTTTGATACAATATAAAACCATGAAAGAAGAAAATATAAATTATATTAAACCTAAAAGAACTATTAATGAACTTGAAAAAGATTTTTTAAGAGAATTCAAAATATTTAGAAGAGAAAACAACCTAACTCAAAAACTAATGGCTGAATATACTCTACTTACAAGAGAAAAAATAGCCAGAATTGAAACAGGAGCTCACTCTCCTACTTTAAGAACATTACTTACTATCTTAGGTCCTTTAGGTTATACACTTAAAATCGAAAAAATAAAAAGAAAACATTATAAATAGAAAAGGTGAAACAATGAAAAAATTAAAAAACATCATAAGAAGACATACCTAAACGAACCTTAGAGCTATGAGATGCAAGCCTGAACAGATATACAGACGGATGTGTTACTTAGTGGAACGCGACCAACTATATCTTGACCCACACCTATCGCTTATACGGCTGAGTGCTATTACGGGTACGAACACGCTGTACCTATCACGTGCGATCAACATCTGCGGTCTCACCGGCCACAATCTGTGTCTCTATGCTGTCCGAGGAGGTCACCTGATAACTGCCAGCGGCATATACCTCCTTTACAATCACCCTTGACCCTGCCGGAATATTGTCAATAACTACGCTCTTAGCCCCTGTACTGTCAAATCTGATTGATGCGATATCGGAAAACACCACATTACCATCCCTGTCGTAGGCCTCAACATCAAATGCAAACACCGGCTCACCGAGTGCTGTATTGTATGTCTTTAATGTCTTGTTAATCTGTAAGCTTCCCATAAGCCCGGTCTGTTCAGGCTTCAGCTCGATATCAATATCATCATATATCCATGAATCTGAGCCGCTTCCTGTCATGGCAAACTCATTATTAGGAGCCGAAACCAGATACGGCACAAATGTGTATCCAAATCTTGCCGAATTAACCGGCTTTGCATACACCAGATACAGTCCCGTCTTAACACCTGTGACGGTTCCCCTTCCGTTTGAAACATCTATTTTCTCATCTGCTGTCAGAGAACCTTTGTCTGCAATGTCCGCAGCAGTCTTTGCCATCTTTTCCCAGTCATCTGCGGTAGTTTTACTGCTGATATCTGATATAGATTTAGCCAGCTCATCAAACTGCTTCGTTGCGGTGTATACATCGTTCTCATCTACATCTGCCACTCTGTAAAGCTCTACGGGAAAATCCACAGTATACAGATCCTCCCATGTATCAGGGATATCAACTGTTATAGAGCATTTCTTATCAATATCAATATGCGTCCTTGCAAAAATGCTTCCACATGGCAGAGAAAACAAGACTATCGCTGCTATAGCTATACTGACAGCTCTTTTTAAACTATTGTGCATTTTTCCTCCTTCCTGATTCTATCTGAATCTATACAATATCGTTTTACTAAGTATCTTACAAATTATAATATACAAAACCAGAAACAAAATGCCAAGCACTATGGCTTCATGTAACGGCTGTACCTGCTTTACATCCTCGACAATAAGTCCCTGTGCATCATTTGCAATCCTGTGCCCCCTGATAAGAAGCCTGTGGGAATTCACACCATACGGTGTACATGTGATAAGTGTACAGTAATCCTGCCCTTCCTCAATCTTTAAGTCATTAAGCTCATCAGGTAAAACAATCCTTATCTGATCAACCTCGTAGGTCAGTGTCTCGCCAAGCACATACAGCTTGAAGGTGTCACCCTCCGCCATCTGGTCAATATCCGTAAATAGCTTAGATGACGTAAGTCCTCTGTGTCCTGAAACAGCACAATGTGTGCTTGCTCCGCCAACCGGAAGCGATGTGCCCTCGATATGGCCAACACCTATCTGAAGTATTGTATTGTCTGTGCCGTGGTAAATCGGCAATGAGACATTGATGGACGGAATCTCAACATAGCCCATGACTCCTGTGCCAGATACATCAAGTAGGCTTTCATACTCTGCTCTGTCCGAATCAGACATATCATATCTGTCCTGCTTGCTTAAAAGCTTTTCATTGTAAGCCTCTGCCGCCTGTCTCATTTCTTCAAGTTTTTGTTCATCTGTATTGTCTACTGCATCGACATAGCTTGCAATTGCCCTTGACTGATGGAATGAATTCCAGTAATCACTCACCGTCGGATATAGCAGTAAGGACAGTCCTGCAAGAAACACTATGACAAACAAAATAGTTGATAATTTTCTTCTCATAGCACTCTCCTTACTGTTATCATTTGCATATAATTATGCCTATTGTAACTGCCACGAACCACTAAAGTGGCTCATGGCAGATATATTTTATCATAAAATGATATTATTTAACACGCTTCTTTGTTACAAGAACAATTCCGCCACCTACAACTAATATAGCACCAATTACATAAATTGCAACACGTCCGGCACCACCGGTTGAAGGAAGGACTGAGCCCTTTAAGTTCTGTACAGGTGTGCTTAAGCTGCCCTCAGCTTTATCTGCTTTAAGTGTAATATTACCTGTCACCTTATCTCCGCTTAATGAATTAAGCTCAGGAGCATCAGACTCAATTGAGTGGTCTGCTTTGATTGTGAACGCAATATCATTTGCAGTATTGTATTCATCAGGAGTCTTTGTCTCCTTAAGTACATAATCACCATCATCAAGACCGCTGAATGTGAAGACATCATTCTTATCACCGGAAATTACCGCTTTGATTTCTTTGTCTGCTTCGCCTTTAATCTTTTTATAAAGAGTGAACTCTGCACCATCGAGTGCTTTATTGTTCTCATCTACCTTGTTGATTACAACCTTGTATGTAAATACGATTACTGTATCTTCCGGAGTCTCACCTTTATCTCCCTCTCCGCCATTGTTAGGGTTGTTAGAGAACTCAAGCTTAACCTTATTTGGGTTTCCTTTTGAACCGATAACAGCATTCTTATTGAGAGTTGCTTTGTACTCAACTACAACCTTATCACCATTTTTAGCTTCAAATCCCTCTGCTAAAATGTTGTCACATGTAAAAGTAAGCTTTTTGCCAGCTGCGTCATAATTTGTTTTAAAGAATTCTGTAACATCCTTATCACCTAATTTAACAGTAACAGTTCCTTCATTGAAATCAAGTCCCTGTGAAAGAGTATCATCAAATTTGAGGAAATATGACTTATATGACTCAACATTTACAGGTAATGTAGCTGTAAGCTGGAATGGAACTGCATCTGTGATATCATAATCGGCTGAATCCTGCCATCCGGTTGTATCACCTGTTGTGTCATTTGTATCTTTTACTTTCTTCTCAACAGAAGGTACATCTGTCTTTGGTGTGATTGTTGTATTAGCAACAATATTGAGAATATACTCTGTGTAAGCCTCGTCACCTGTTAAAGAGCTGTCCTTATCCTTGATGAGATAGTAACCAGGCTCAAGTCCTGTAATCTCAGTCTTGGCATTGTCCTGTGTTACTGAAACAGAACCTGCTGCTGTAGTGCTTAAAGCTTGAGCAATTTTCTGTGCCTCTGCCTTAAGATCTGAAGAGTTTGACTGCATTCCTGAAAGCTTCTCTACATAAGCTTTTGCATCCTTATTAGACTCAAGATCTGTCTGTTTGTCTTCCTTGATACCGCTACCCCAGCCTACGTTTGAAAGTGTTTTCTCTGATTCTGAAAGGTCACCCTTTAAAATCTGGTAAGCCTCATAAGTGTGGCCTGCCTTTGCATTATTAACCGTGATGGTAAATGTTTTTTTGGTGCCTTCGCCCTCAGCAAATACTGTAACGCTCATTGCAAGTGTAAGTATCATCGCAAGAACTAAAGCAATGCTTCTTTTGATTGTTTTCATATTGCATTCTCCTTTTTATAATGTTTTATGTTTTTTATAGAAAAGTGTTATTGCAGCTATTGCTATAAGCACAACTCCACTTAACATATACAACCATCTGTTACCGCTTCCACCTGTTTCCGGAAGCTGATACTCTATGAGTTTGTTTGTAATCTCAACAGTACCGGACTCTATTGCATTGGCGCTGCCCGGTGCAACGTTTGCATCAGTCTTTGTGATTTGAGTACCATTTATATCCTTAAATATATATGAAACATCATAGCCTGACATACTGTTGTTCTGATTTATTCCAACCTCTGTCACATAATATCTATATGTGGTACCGGTCAGAATACCATTTTCATCTACACTCTGCAATGGCAGATTTTCAAATACATATGACCATTCACCTGCCGAATCTGCTGTCACCTCAACCGGATTGCCATACTTCTTATCATTACCAGCCGAATCCACCTGATGCAGCTGCAGAAAGATCTTTCCATCAGTCTTACTTAATGGATTGTTCTTTGAATCAGTCCATTTTTTATCAACCGAAATGCTTGTTGTCGAAACAGCTACATTCTCATAATAGTACGGTGTATTTACCTTCGCCATATCACTTCCCTGTAATGAGCTGTTTTCAGCTATAACAGGATGCGCCGAGGTATCTGCACTGAAATAGAAATACTCCTTATGAGGCTCAGTCGAGAGTATATAACCATCCGGAGCCTTTGTCTCAACTATATAATACTGCGTATTATACTCCAGATTATCAGTACTCATACTGATATCAATTCTGCCGTTCTTATCAGTGGTATACTTGCCTAACGACTTGTATGAACCATCCGATGTGTATCCAAACAGCTCAAACTCTGCGCCCTCAAGCTGCTTTCCATAATTAGTCTTATCTACCTTATACAAGGTAAATGTATTACTCTTAATTACTCCGGCAGATGATTTTGACTCTTTGTAAACAGTCTGGTTATCCTTTCTGTCTTCTCCTTTTTCGACACCCTCAAGCTTTGCTGTATTGCTGACGTCCATCTTTATAGGATTGTATTGATCCGGCGTACCAAGCACCTTTGCATTCACCTGATATGTATAAGTAAGCATTATCGCCTTGCCATCAGGTATATCTGCACTGATTGTCCTGTATGATGTATCATTCCATTCATACGTACCATCTTTAGTTGTATACGCCCACTTACAGCCATCTACCGTATCGCCTGCTTTGTATGTGCCATCATCCTGCTTTATTGCCTGCCTGAACTGAACAGTAGCCGGCATTAAATCTATATACCACAATGCCTGTGGGCTGAATGTCATCGTCTTGAATTGAAGCACATCTGTCAGCTTTAATGTATCACTATCAGGCAGATAGTCCTTGCCATCAGGGTTTAGTATAACTGTATAACGCAGCCTGTGATTATCCTCATCCCACTTGAAGTTCTTGGAAACAACCTTGTCGCCCTCAGTAGGATTATCACTACCAGACTCGCCAGGCTTTGACATGGTCTGTGTCTGTTGAGCCCATCCCATATCATTGTTTGTATTCGAGGATGCTGTAGCCATATTCTTATAATCCACTGATTTACCGGCCTCAAAATTCTCAAAGTCATCTATCGTACACTTATATACTACATATATGTGAGAGTTCTCAAACCAACCATGTATCGTTGTATTGTTCTCATCAGGCTTTGTAACCCTTGTAACAACAGTATTAGTGGACTCATCTAACGTTGTACTTGTTTGAATTCCGTTTATGAACCAGTCGCCGTCAGTTACGGTATACAATGTACCGTCAAAGTCAGGATATGTAAAGCCATCGTTATTCGGATATGCCAGCATTGTCTTTACGCTCTGCAGTGTGACACCATCCGGAAGCTTATCAGTGATGGTATACTCTGTTGCATCGGCATCCATAAGTACATCAACGCGCCATGTGAGTGTTCCATCACTTTCTGTTGTTTTCAAATAAGTCTGTCTTGTATTACCGTTTCCATCAGTCTTTACAATCTTTGATGTCGTATGGCTATAAGATGCAGATGCATTTGAATTTAAAGCTTCAAATTTATTCACATATTCAACTCTTCCACTTGGCGTTGTGTCGGCGGTTGTGCTGTATGTAAATGCGACTGTCCTTTCACTGTTGCTTACCGGATAATCCTTACTAAAGCTGATATTTACTGATGTAAATCTGTAGTCATCGGTTTCTGATAATTTACCAAAATTTGCCTTTTGCGAATTATTGTTCTCATCCAGATATTTAACAGTAATATCACCGATATATCCATCAAACTCTTTCTTTACCTGACTTACAAAATCATTCATCTGGGTATAAGTCATGTAATGACAATTCTTCTGGGATTTGGATGACATTGTATCGGCTATGCCAAACTCTTTAGGAAATCCCGATGCCGGAATTGTAAATTTTGCTTGCCACTTTAAAGTATACAGCCCATTATCTGTCTTTTGAGCTTCAACAAGCCTCTTCGTAATATCCTGCTTTGTTTTTGGAACATTTACACTTGAAGAACCATCATATGACTTATCATCCTTAGTAAGGATAGCCTTATTATTAAATTTCTGGTCATCAAATGTCCGCAATGCGTCTGTATAGTATTTGACAGTATACTTATTGCAGTTCTTATTACCATCTGTAGGATTAAATGTAACCGATGTCACCTTGCCACTGCTGTCCTTGTTAATTGTATATCCATCACTAGGTGATATGTCAATGCCTGTAATTTTATCAAACATATCATCTGTCAGGACAGCTCCCGCAATATCCTCACAGCTTTTATTTACTGTAACCGTCCAGATAATCCGGTTATTAGTCTTATCATATTTACCGGATTTCTCTATAAGATTTTTGTAATACTTCACATAGCTGCTTGATGTATCTATGACAGTTTCTTTTGATTTTTGGTCTGTTGATTTACCGGTAACGAAATTAGTTGCCTGCCATGCAGCATTATTTCCCAAATCTCCGGCATTGGTGAGGTAATACCTGTATGTAATAGAACAGCTCTCACCTGCACTTAATTTTGGAAGCTTTGCAGTAAGTGTTGCCTTTCCCGCATCTGCCGGGTCAACCTTTCCTGTCGCTGTTGCAGTATAACTACTGTCAACAGCCTGACCGTTTTTCTTTATGCTGTAGGTAAATCCGGTAGTATCAACCCTCATACCATTGCCGTTAAATTCATCTGTGATTTCGATATCATCAGGTGTACCTTTTCCGGAATACACATCCACAGTAAACTCAACATAATAATTACCATTTTCATCAATACCAATATTATTATTATTTGTATTGCTCTTCTTTACGGAAATATCGTAGTTTAAGGAATCATTTCCATTCCAGTGGATATTATCCTTGTCTACTGTTATTGTGACATCACCACCGATATAGATATTCACATCACCGGAATCATTGGTCTTGCCCTCACCAAAAGCTTCTACCTTTGCCCAGCCATTTATATCGCTGCTGTTACCCTCAATATAACCATCTACAAACTTGATAAGAATTGCATATGTACCATCCTCATTCTTGATATATCTGTACTGAAACTGTTCCTTATCGCCGTTGTCATCACATTTTGTCTTCCAGTAATTGCACAGCTCATCCGGAATTGTCACCGATGGATCATAGACATAATAGTAATTCTTAACAGTATTGCCATTGGCATCTACCGTATCATTCTTTCCGATTCCAAAGTCCAGCTGAACCTCAAGCTTGAACTTCTCGCCGTTCCAGTCCACCGGTTTGCCCTCACTTGACATTTTGGTATATGAGCCATTTGATTGCAGTTTCTGAAGGTTAACATAGTTTTCTGTGACATTATCTATGGTAAAATCCTTCTGATTCTGATCTGCTGCTGATGCAGGTTGTATAAGTCTGTACGCAGTAATGCCCAGCACTATAACAGCCATCGATATAATAAATGTAGCAAGCTGTCTACGTCTTCTCACTCTTTTAAGACGTTCTTTGCCGAGACGTTCCATATCCTTATCCATTCTGCATCCTCCTTTCATAGAGTTATATATAATTTCATTTAATTAATCTCTTAATCGTTATTCAACAGCTAATATATTACACCCTTTTGGTCACACAACGGTCACACGGGACTTTAAATCGGAATTTTCTATTTTTTTACCAAAAAGTTCCAAATAACACTAATCAATTTTGCCAATTTTAGACAACGGCCAGATGGCAAATGTGATTTTGCCGACCACCTGTTCCTCTGAGACACAGCCTATAGCTGTATTTCTCGAGTCAAGTGATACGCTTCTGTTATCGCCCATCACGAAAATTTTCGACTCCGGAACCTGATAAGGCAGCTCTATATTGCAGTCTCCTAAAGCTTTTTCCTTGAGATACGGCTCATCAATCGCAATATCGTTTACGTAAACAGTTCCATCATCCGATATATTGACCCAGTCACCCGGCATCGCAATAACTCTTTTTACAAGTATCTTGTTATTGAAATAAAAAGCTATGACATCTCCCGTTTTAAAGTCATGTCCCTTTGATGCCATAAGCACCTGTCCTTCCTGTAACGTCGGTGACATGGAGGTTCCGGTCACCTGTAAAATAGGAAGCCACAGGTTTGCAACGAGTATCGCTGCCGCTGCAACTACCACAAGTGTTCCTACGGTATTGAAGAGTGTTGCTGCAAATTTGTTGTTATACTTCACTCTTCTTAGCTCCTGACGCAGCTCCTTTATGCCAAGATCATCGCTATAACGGTCATAGTCGTCTGTCATGATACTGCGATAGCCCGATGTACCCTCATTATTCTCAGTGCTTTTATTCTCAGCTTCTTTATTCTCAGCTTCTTTATTCTCAACTCTGTTATCTTCTGAAGCCCTCCTTGATATTTCCTTCTCTATATGTACAGATATATCCTCAGGCTGGATTTCTTTTTTAGTTTGCTGATATTCCTTTTCTATTTCAATATTTTTTTCTATATCAGGGATTATATCGGGTGTCGGTGTTACATATTTGACCGGAATTATTTCCGCTATTTCCTGTGATATATTTTCATCGACCTTCTGTGTCTGCTTTTGTACCTGCGTTACTTCTTCAGATGACTTAACAGGTGTTTCCATCATCTGTGCCAAAAGTAAATCAAGCCTATCCTCATTGGTAAGTGGTTTCTGTTCGACATCCTTTAACTCCTCGTCTTTGTTTAAATCCACTACATCAATATTTTTTTTGCTTTCTGCAACAGCTGCAGTATTATTATGATTAATCTCTGCAACTACCTTTTTATTGTATTCAGCATCTGTGCAGCTTTTTGTCGAATTTGTGAGGTTAGCTGATTTATTCTGCTTAATTTTCTTCTGTTCTCTTTTTTTTCTTAGCTCAATGTACTTTACGGCAACTCTTGCCAGAGCATATATTGCCTTTTTATATATTTTTTCTATCATTCTTTTGTCCAATTATCCATTTCATAACCACAAAATATTGCTTCTATACTATTTTCTTGTCAGATTATTTGAAGCCATGGATATTACGGCGGCAAATTTCTGGATTTCCTCTGTTGCTGACGTGAGTTTATTAATTGCAGCATTGATATCACCCGATGTCTTTACCTCACGTTCAAGTGTCTGAATATGTTTTTTTGTCTCGTCAAGCTCTTTTCTTAAGTGTTCAACCTCTTTACTTCTGTCTAAAAGCATCTCTAGCAGCTCACTTCTGCTAAGCTTCTTTAATTCTTTTGCTTCCATATTCATAATCTCCATATATCAGAACAACCAAAGAATAGCTTACTATATCTTTGGTTGTCATTTGTCATCTATATTATATCACGAAATTTGATTTCTGATATGTTTTTATATTACTTTTTGTGACCTAATTCCTAATTTTGTATAATTTCACAAAATACACTTTCAAAAAAAGTTGTAATTGCTTTTTTTAAGTCTCATTTAACAAAAAACATCGTTAGTTTGTACAAAATTAGAATTCAAATTTCTTTGCAAAATAAGCATTAAGCTCATCAATTGCGATACGCTCCTGCTCCATTGTGTCACGGTCACGTACTGTTACGCAATGGTCTTCCTCTGAGTCGAAATCATATGTCACGCAGAATGGTGTTCCGATTTCATCCTGACGACGATATCTCTTTCCGATTGTTCCTCTGTCATCATACTCACAGTTGTATGTCTTTGAAAGCTGTGCAAATACCTTTTCAGCACTCTCATTGAGCTTCTTTGACAGCGGAAGCACTCCAATCTTTACAGGTGCAAGTGCTGGATGGAAATGGAATACTGTTCTTACATCCGGCTTCTCCGGTGTACCGATATCCTCCTCATCATAAGCTGCACAAAGGAAAGCGAGTACTACACGGTCTGCACCGAGTGACGGCTCGATAACGTATGGCAGATATTTCTCATTCTTCTGGTCATCGAAGTATGTAAGATCCTGTCCTGAAACTTCCTGATGACGTCCAAGGTCATAATCTGTACGATCAGCAATGCCCCAAAGCTCGCCCCATCCGAATGGGAATAAGAACTCGATATCTGTAGTTCCCTTTGAGTAGAAGGCTAACTCTGCAGGATCATGGTCACGCAGTCTCATCTCCTCTTCCTTGATTCCAAGGGAAATGAGCCAGTCACGGCAGAAGCCTCTCCAATACTTAAACCACTCAAGATCTGTTCCAGGCTCGCAGAAGAACTCAAGCTCCATCTGCTCGAACTCACGTGTTCTGAAGGTAAAGTTACCAGGTGTAATCTCGTTACGGAATGACTTACCAACCTGTCCAATACCAAATGGAATCTTTTTACGTGATGTACGCTGTACATTTTTAAAGTTTACAAAGATACCCTGTGCGGTCTCCGGACGAAGATATACTGTATTCTTAGCATCCTCTGTAACACCCTGGAAAGTTTTGAACATGAGGTTGAACTGTCTGATATCTGTGAAATTGTGCTTGCCGCATGACGGACATGGAACATTGTGCTCCTTGATAAAATCTACCATCTGCTCGTTTGTCCAGCCATCAACGGATGTCTCAAGCTCAATACCATTGTCCTGCGCAAAATCCTCGATGATTTTGTCGGCTCTGAATCGCTCGTGGCACTCCTTACAATCCATAAGCGGATCTGAGAAGCCGCCGAGATGTCCTGATGCAACCCATGTCTGAGGATTCATGAGGATGGCACAGTCCACACCTACATTATAAGGATTCTCCTGGATAAATTTCTTCCACCATGCTCTTTTTACATTGTTCTTTAACTCAACGCCGAGATTACCATAATCCCATGTATTTGCAAGACCGCCGTAAATTTCAGAACCTGCATAAACAAATCCCTTTGATTTACAAAGGTCAACGATTTTATCCATACTTTTTTCGCTGTTTTTTAGCATAAATGTACCTCATTTCACTTTTTTACATTATTCTTATTATATTGCTTTATGAAAAGATTGTCAAGCATCTATTTCCTTTTTTCATCATAATAAACAATGGCAATAATCGAAATATTATCCGAGCCGCCTTTTTCAAGAGCCTTTTCTGTAAGCAGCTTTAATCTCTGAGGCAGAGCTTTTCGGCGCAAAGGTGGACTGGCTCTCCGGTGAGAAAACAGTCACAATAGATTATGAGGCAAAAGAAAAAGCACAGGACGGTATTGCCGAAGCATTTTCGGCATATACTAAAGCCATGAGCGAAATGTATGACGAATACAGTGACTATGCTTTTGACAGGAAAAATATCGTAAATGCCGAAATAGAGCTTGAAAACGGCGGAATTATAGAACTGGAGCTGTATAAGGATATTGCTCCCCAAAGCGTTTCAAACTTTATCGGGCTTGCCCAAAGCGGTGCTTTTGACGGCAAAATATTCCACAGAGTAATAAAGGATTTTATGATTCAGGGCGGAGCCTTTGATTCCGATGGAAATTATACCGACTCAAAAAGTATTCCGGGAGAATTTTTGGCAAACCACAATATACGGGCACTGGAGATGACAGGAAAGGTCATTACAGAGAAATATCCGGAATATGCGGATGCATTTGAACAGCTTGTAAATGGCAGACAGACTTATTTTGGAAATATCCTTGTCACTTCAAAAATATTATTTGATGAATATGCATCCTGGCTGTTTTCCATTTTCTTTGAGGTGGCAGAGCGGATCGAATTAGAAACGGGGGAAGATGCCTACCATAAAAGAGTATTTGGATTTATTTCCGAATTTCTCCTGCTTGTGTGGGTTACAGTGAAAAAGCTGCGTGTATATGAGTGCAAAGTGGGAATGCTTGGAGAAAAGGCAGAGACCGGTGAATTAAAAAGGTGTCTTGCCGAATGTTTCAGAAACCGCGATGTTGATCTGGCAAAGAAAATTTTTTTGGAGACAAGAGAAAAAAGACCGGATGTATTAATGGAGGCATCTGATATCACGGGTGAATTGCATCTGTGCATGCAGATCATTGCAACCGCGGGGGAAGAAAGAAATCATGGCGAAACCATGATTTTAGAAAGAGAAAATGATTTTGGCAGACTGATGGAGATATTTTCGAAATTAAACCGGGTTGTGAGCCGGTACCGCGAAAACAGCGAGAGCGAAGAGGATATCCGTTTTCTGGGCGAAGGGAAAATATCAAAGACCGCAGTGTGGGTGGCAGTCATGATGGGAAAAGAATCTGAAAGTGAGAAAAAAGATCTGATGGATCGCATGTTAAAATATCTTCATTAAATTTTAAGAAATGCCGGAAAGCAGGAAAATACACGCATGAGGAAGAATGCCGTAACCTGCACCGGCATTTTTTGTTGACAATTATTTTATGGTCTGCTATGATAAAACGTGCGTAAAAAAGTAACATTTTTTTTATGCTGCAGATCCCTTATAATAGTAAGAGCAGGCAACCGTAGTCTAATGGATAGAACACCGGACTCCGACTCCGGCAATGCGGGTTCGATTCCCGCCGGGTGCATTTTGACAGTCAGATAGCAGGCGGCATGTTATATGTTACGCCTGTTACATATTTTATGGCGTTTTATACAACAAAAGGAAAGGGATGGAAAATACAATGGCTTCTTCAAATGTTGATGATAAATTAAAAAAAGATACAGAAAATAAAGAGACAGGCAATAAAGAAACAAATAAGATTCTTACATTTATAAAACAGAATGTGCGTTATATTACAGCAGGGGTATTGTTCCTTGCAATGGTACTTATTTTAGTAAAGGTCGGATCTCCGAAACAGCCACAGAATGGACAGAATGTTGCGGCAACAGAGGTAGCTTCAGAGGCATCAGATGACGCAAAACAGGAGTTTGAGGTGGATGCACATGAAGATGTAAATACACTGATCAACCAGTACTATACCGCATATGCAGCGGGAGACACGGATACACTTTCAACAATCGCAACCCCGCTGTCTGAAAATGAAAAAAGTTATATTTCCGTATTCAGCCAGTATGTAGATGCATACCAGAATATCAAATGCTACACAAAACAGGGGCTTGATGCATCTTCTTATCTTGTATCCGTTTATGTTGAAGTGAAATTTAAAGATGTAGATACGGTTGCGCCGGGACTGGATTTCTTCTATGTGCGCACGAATGAAGATGGCAGTGTATACATTGATAACCTTTACAGCCAGTACAATTTAAAGATTAAAGAAAATGCGTTAGATACAAGCATTCAGAACCTGATCAGTGAGTACGAGGACAGCGAAGATGTCAATACACTTCAGAAAGAAGTACAGGGTAAATATGACACGGCCATTGCTTCGGATGATAAGTTAAGTGAGATGATCTCCACGACGATTCCGAATGCGATCACTGAGTGGGCAGGCACGATCGTCTTTTGCCTGTGCTATAACATCTGCTGTACTGAATTTCTTCTCT
>OQVL01001584.1_pt1 | contig 13664 bp, 14 predicted proteins | sample 1691501 | NCBI WGS metagenome assembly OQVL01 (sample SAMN03418253, study PRJEB22391) | human gut metagenome | biome: human-gut; feature: organic feature; material: feces | host: Homo sapiens | place: Tanzania | collected 2013-01
AAAATTTTCAGGAATATCCCCGTTCCTTTAGTCATTGTTAACATCTTCTTCCTGTCACCTGGCTTTTGTACACAGGACGCCATTTCTTGTACTAAACAGCCGCACGGCATCGCTTGGTACACCAGAGGGCGCTCCCTATTCCTGTACCAACCGCCAATTACCGCATCATTGGTACGCCCAAAGTCCTTTCCCTGTACCAAAGCCACTCTTCGGTGTCACTTGTCCACCGAAAACCATGCTTGGCCGGAGAAAGAGTTACTTGTACGAATGGTAGTAAGCAACTCTATTCACAAAGTGTTTGTCTCATTACCCAAAGTGAAAAATGAGATGCGAGCATTCCGCTGCCATAAGTGATGGTGAAGATTGAATATGACATGTCATAGTAACATGACATATTTAGTGGCAAAGACCAGACGTTATTAACCGGTAACAATCACCGCCTCTTCCGGCTTGACGGCATTTATCATCTCAATGGTTTTCTTATTGCATCCACGCATCAATATTTTCTTCAGATTGTCGCAACCATCAAACATGTATCTGGTGTCCACGACATTCTCCATGTTGAAGCCGGACAGATCCAAAGTGACAAGACTGCCGCAATCCTGGAACATCCGATTCATATACGTAACCTTATTCGTATTGAAGTTGGACAGATCAAGGCTTTTGAGGCTGCCGCATCCCCTAAACATTCCCGCCAATGACGTACAGCTCCTTGTGTTGAAGCTGGACAAATCCAAACTGGTAAGACTGCCGCAATCATGGAACATAAACGCCATGTGTATTGCACGCCCCGTGTTGAAACCAGACAGATCCAGACTGACAAGACTACTGCAACCGTCGAACATATCTGCCATATTGGTGACATTATCCGTACGAAAACTTGACAGGTTCAAATTGGCAAGGCTACTGCAATCACTGAACATACACCCCATACTATTGACATTCCTGGTGTCGAAACTTGACAGATCAAGGCTTTTGAGGCTGCCGCATCCCCAAAACATGGAATGCATCCCCTTAACCGCCCCTGTATGAAAGCCGGACATATCCAAATAGGTAAGCCTCTCGCAATTCTGGAACATGCAGGTCATGTCCTCAACATTTTTAGTGTTGAAACTGGACAAGTCCAAATTTGCAAGACTGCTGCAATTTTGAAACATCTGGCTCATGTTCTTGACATTCTCAGTATTGAAGTTGGACAGGTCCAAACTGGTCAGATTGATACACCCTTCGAACATTCCTCTCATGTCTTTAACATTCTCTGTTTTGAAGCCTGACAGGTCCAGACCGGTAAGACGGTTGCAATTTTTGAACATGTAGAGCATGCTTTTAACATTTGTGGTGTTGAAGGCCGACAAATCTAAACTGGTAATCTTGGAGCACCCATCGAACATAAAGGACATGCCGTCGCAATTATAAGTGTTCACATTAGCTAAGTCCACTTTTTCCAAAGCGACGCAACGTTTAAATCTTAAGCGGTAAAGGTCTATAGGCGTGGCAAATCTCAATGATTTTAATTCTTTGTTTTCAAGTATAGTAATGGGGTTTTTCCAATATGAGAAATCGCACTCAATTTCAGGTTGAGAATAATAGGTGGGAGATTCAAATGTTATCCTCCCGTAATCACCATTGTAACTATTAGTACAGGTTATTATTCCATGCACTGTACGGATATCAAAACACTCACTGGACATCACTTTCCCCGACACACTTGTATATTCTATGACCTTATCTGTCGAAAGACACGGGACCATCGGCAGATAATCAGAGGAAACCTCCTCATTTCCATCCAGTTTTACCGAGAGGCGAAGATTGGCTCCCGCCGGCGTGCTGGTTGAGAAGAACACATCGTCAAATGAACCCGCATCGATGGATACAATTATAATGTTATCCACGTCCTTGACAGCCCCCTTTACGTTGAGTGCGACAAAATCACCGATCCCGGCTTTGGTGGATGAGACATAGATGGCTTTGGCGACAAGGACATCTTCCCAGTTCTCAACGACGTAATCAGCCGCGCCCTGTGGCAGAACTTCAAACTTGATCATCACGTCTTCCGGCACGATTTTGCCGCCGTCCATGTAATATTTCACCTTGACCACTCCGTCAAGATTTTCCGGCACGTACTTTATACTTGACACAGCGGCTGTTCTGGCCAGAGGAATCCTCAGTGTTGTCTGATCGGCATCATTCATGACAAAAACCACATATCCGTCATTGATGGTGACACTTTTGAAGAACGCGTCGCCGTTTTTGCCGTCAACTCCATCCCTACCATTGTCTCCGGAAGCTTTGCCAAGTTTTGTCCAAGACTTACCGTTATCGTAAGAGACATACCAGTAGCCATCCTCTATCTTGAATTGAGGCGTGATGGCATCATTGCCATCGTTCCCGGAAGCCTTGCCAAGTTTCTTCCAAGACTTGCCGTTGTCATAAGAGACATACCAGAAGTCACCCTCTATCTTAAATTGAGGCGTAACACCCTCCTTGCCGTCAGCACCGTCATCACCGTCAGCGCGCACTTTCCCGCCGTCAACAAGCAGCCATTCACCGTCAACAGTCCAGTAATATTTACCGTCCGAATCCTTCCTGACGCTGATCTTCGGTGTGACTCCATCCTCGCCATTCCTGCCATTATACAGGAATATGACCTTCCCGGAGACAAACTTCACAGAGTAGCCTTGGCCACCGGGCAGCTCATCCACGCTCACAATGCCATCCTGCTTCTGAATGGCCTCCACTATCGCCTGAAGAGATGTCAAGTTTGCGTTCATGTTCTTGCATTGCTGCTCAAGAGCCTCCACACGAGACTTAAGGTCTTTGATGTCCGACTTCACCTCCGAGTCGTCATACTTGTCACATCCCAACAGACATGTCAGGATGGTGAAGATACATAGAATACTTTTCTTCATGATCTTAAATGGTTTTCCCCATATAGTACTTGGTAAATAAAAACACGAAAACATGGATTCTAGTTATAGTATATAATAAACCGTCAGGAGAATATAGTATCATTCCATTTGTGTCCATCATTTCCAATTGGCAATAATAAGTTTGCCCCATGATTGGATTACAATTCGCGATAATCTTTGTTCCCGATGCTCAAAGTTGTCCCGTCACACCAATATTGTTTTTTTCGTCCATCAATGTACAAATATTTGTCATCAATGGTGTACCAAGTTATGTCATCCTCCTCATTTATCCAATCGATGTCACTTTCATATGACCCATGGATGCCTGTACCGTCGGAATAAAAATTGTAATAATCATGTACATATTTCTTCCCATCATTATAGCGCACCCAGTCTCCATAAAGTGTGGCATCATGCTCCTTATTCAAAGAAGAATCATCATCCAGACCGCAGGATGCAAGCATAGCCATCATGTAAAATATCATCACGAAGGCTGAAAATTTAAGAATTGCTTTCATGTAAAATATCATTTGACACGTTTGAAATAGAAAGTTTCCTTGTCATAGTACTTGTTGTCACCACCTCCTGTTTCAAAAGGCTCGCAAGGGTAATACTTTCCGTTTTTCTTATAGCAATAACTGATATATGATCCCGAATACCTATAGATTTTGACCCCAAGGTACGAGTCAACAGCATCTCCGATCTTGTCATAATCCAAAATGTTGCCAAGAATGCTTAAATCTTCCGATAGAATCAGTTCTGACGACGTAAGTCTGTCAACACGATACTCCATCTGGTCTCCGTCTCCCAAGAATGTCAAGGTATTGGATTCCGGAGAATAAACGTACTCCTCTTTTCCGTCAATATCCCCATCTTCATATTCGATCAAGGTACCGTCGTCCTTGAACTTATATTGGAATACATAATCATCTTCAATGTCATCAAGATCGACTTGTTCCCCATCGAAATACAATACATCCTTCGTCAATTGCCAAGTGCCGACAATATCCGCTGTGTTTTCTTCTGAGTTCTCTTTGTTGCATGATGTCATTGACATCACAAACGCACCCGTGATCAGAATACGGGTTAGCAAATTCATGGTTCTTTTCATTGTTTGATTTTATTGATAATTACTGTTTATACACGATATTCATATTGAAAGCAAGAATTAATAGTATGTCATACATTTTGTGGTCGAAGTGGTCGTTGTGCCGCCTTTTCCTGTAGCCGAACATTTTACATAATAGTACCGGATTGGGCTAATATCAAATAAACAGCGAATTCATTTTTTTCATCATAATTACCAGTCCATACATACCCCACAGACTTTTCACCAAAGCCGACCTTGTCACGGTAGCGATAACCTGCGTATGGGATAAATATTGACTTGTTATTCTTTGATTTAATCACAACTCCTTTTCCCCCTTTATATGTGTCAGGTGTTACCGTTGTTGCTTTAATTAGCTCTTCCAACTCTGATTTTGTCGGCAATCGCCATCCTTCACCTAAAGTTTTTGTTGCGATGTCATACTTTGATCCGCTAATGTTAGAAGACGTAATCCCATCCGTGTCAGCAAGCAATCTTGTTCCTGTAGGATCACCCCAAACATATAATATAGCCCACCATAATCCTCGATTGATTCAGAACCCAAATTCCGGTCTCCCCTTTTTACACTCAGTCCAAGATCTATAGCCTTGATTTCCGGAGTGTATGGTTTGACATAATCTTCATAAAAGTTATCATCTTTTGAAGGCTCTTCTTCCGAATCCCCTCCAGAGATTTCCTCTTGATCCTTATCTAGTGTCCCATTGATACATGACAGGGGAAGGAAGACTATTGCAACAAGAATTGTCACAACAGGCAATATGACTTTAAGCGATTTCATTGTCTATAATTAATAAATTACAATAAAGTGTCCTCAATTAATGAGTCCATTTGAATAATCCGTAATTACCGCATTAATGAATTGACTATTCGCACCTTAAATATAATCGTTAGATATACTTCTCGTAGTTGCGTGTTTCTCCATTTTCGTTTTTGATGACAAGATCCTTTCCGTCACATGATACTATTGTATATTTCACCGTTTTGGCTTTCCCATCTGTAAATCCATGCCAGGTAGTTGGCTTGTAATTCTCATCTTCTACTGACACTCTATCGTATGTGGCAGTGATTATATTGTCATTTAAAGTGTACGTGCCAAAAGCCATAATACCCCAATCGTTATCCACTGTATCGTAGAAGATTATCGACCCCTGTCCCTTAGAGTTGATAGAGAGCGTTTCTAGTTCAGACTCTGATATATCTACAGCCCAAATACCAGGAATCAAAGCAGAGTAATCTGTAGTAGAATCGCCTTCTTCCTTACTACAACTGGTAAAACCTAAATTCAATGCCAAGGCGATAAATAGAAGTGATAGTAATTTTAACTTTTTCATTGTAAGTTATTTGTTTAATTATTTTATCTAATTAGGAACATCTTGTTTGATGTTTATTTGAATGTCAATACCTAATAATTTATCAACGCGGTAATTACGGATTTTATTTCAAGCAAGACTGTATCGTGTTATTCATTCTTTATCTCAATTTTTTCATCAAAATATCCTTTCTCATAATTCAAAATTTTGTTTACTCCCAACTGAAAATATATGTATTTGTGAAGTTATCTTTCCCGTTATCATATATATCTTCATATTCATGAGATAGTTTTATGATTCTATCCTTTGAGTCAAATAAGTAGGAATAATCATCACGATCGTAAGGGTGATTATAAGATACCATTTCTCCATATATTGACCTTAAGTTATTTTGAGGAATTGAGTTACCATAAAATCCTTCAATGAGCAGAATAGGGTCAATATACCCATAATAGGGGCATACCATTTCATTCCTATGGATCATTGACGGGAATTTGGTCTTTGATGGCAAATAATCGTATGTGTAAACATATGATGGCTTCTCCTCATTATAGTTTCTATACTCGGATCTATAAATATTGCCAGCATCGTCCCATTTATAACTATAAAAATACTTTGAGTACCAAGTATCTTCTCCGTCATTATGATATATCATGACAATACGATCGTTATCATCATAATGAATTGTATAATAATCAGTATAGTGGTATTCGTTTTCATAAAAAGTTTGTCTGACAAAAGACGTAATTAGACCATTCGATAAAGAATACGTTGTCAGATAATAATCATCCGGAGAACCAGCCTTGCAGATTATCTTGTCAGCATAGTATTCATATCGAACACTTCTATTGTGCCATGTCTTGTAATACGTAAGCCTGCTTGAATCGTCACATTGCGGATTGCCAAACACCACATTATCAACGGAATTTAAAGATATCCTTTTTAACCCATGAAATGCCTTTGATGTAGATTCGTCAGGTTCAATATCAATATGAGTATAATGTTCATTAATCCATTCCTTATCAGAAGATGATATAACCTCCTTATTATAAATAAAATTTGAACTTGACAAATAATCTCCATGAAAATCATAATCTGTCTCTGCATAATCAGAATCATCCATCTGGATCTTACTCCCTTGAACTAAATATCTGACAGTTTTCGAATCACGTGTATATGATGTACCATCATCAGAATCATAATGCTTTCTACTATAACTAATAACACATTCATAATCACTGACAAAATAAAGGATTGTTGTATAATCATCAAGTATTATCCATTCGTAATCATCATCGACAAGCGGTTCATCACTTGTCTTACAAACCCATTTATATTGTCGAATGGTTGACATGACCTCCTCCGATGAAAAATGATCATCTTCAAAAAAGCATGATGGAAGAGTGAAACATATGAGTAAAAACAGAGCAATTTTCAACAATCTTTTCATACTCAATAATTTGATTAATATACTTATTGTATTAGTCCAAACCTATAATATGCATATCGGTTATTGTCAATCTGCACATATAATCGTCCGCAAAAGTTGGCTTTGGCTTTTGAGCTATATGTTCTCATATACGTAAAGACCGTATTCCACAATGCAGACAAATCCTCCGTGAATTTCTCCCCTGCTTCTTTTCTCTTTTTCAGTGCTTTATAAGTTGAAAAGTAAAGATAGCCATCAGAATATTCCTCGCCTACAAATACTGGATAACATATTGTCATATTTCCTCTGCCATCCGATTTTTGAAGGTCGCCGCCAAACTTAAAATGCTCATAATAGTCATAACTGCCATATCCGCTTTCGACTCCATAGATAATGGTTTTGTTAGGAAAGGTCTTTTCCAGCTTTGATTTTATACTGATATTCCAACCATAATCATCATAATTTACGGTCGCTGAAATATTCCTCTTGATCAATTCTGTAATTCTATCAGTGCTGGATTCAGAGTCCCCCTCTGAAATATCGTTGTTATTATCATTAATCTCACTATTTTCATCCATCTCATAATCGTCATTGATAATGCATGACGTTACACTAAGAATACTCGCTGATAAAATCAGAACAAAAAACAATTTTAATGCTGTCTTCATACCTTTATACTCTTTATCCGTACCGTGTTTTTTTCTATCGAAAAATTAATCCGTCTGAATTACGAGAAAATTCGACACACTCCAGAATGATGTCACATTTGTTATAGACAAGACATATTCGCCTTTGTTTGTTTTTGTTATATTGTACGAGCTCTTTGGCATGTTCGTCAGTATCTTGGGATTCTTGGCGTTGAATGATAGTTCTGTGCATTGCCTGATGTCAACAGTCTGAAAGAGCCTCTCATCAAATTCTTTCTCATTCAGAAGCTTGCTTACCTTCAAAAACCTCTTCTTCGATGTGATACCCATTTCACCAAGCTCCTTTCTGGAAGCTATGAGAATATAACAATTGTTCATCATCTCATCCTGTTTGGCGATCACATTCTCCTGCTCGCTGATTTTATCTCCTTGGCTTACAATTGTTTCCCCCTGTTTAGAGATGGTCTCTTTTTGTTCCTGCACCTCCTTGCGCAATCTGGAGATGTCCACGTCTTTTCTGGAGAGTTCATTTCGAAGCTTGGCTATCTGAACATCTTTCTTCTCAAGCTCGAGTTTAAGATTTGCGATCAGAATCCTCATGCCGCTCTGGTTGTTGTTGACGTTCAACGAAAGCAATGAATCCAGTTCGTCGATTCTTCGTTGCTGATGCCTCAACACATGCTCAAAGCGATCCAAATCCCTCAATGTTTTGGATTTGGCGAACTTTACCTCTTTCGTGGGAGCAAGGAACAGCATTCCCTCCTCCATCGTTATGGAGTCGAGCACACTGTTGATCGTGTCGATCATCTCCACAATAGAATTCAAATTTTTGGATTGGATTTCGTTCTCCAACTTCAACGAATCACGTTCTTCCATCAATCTTGAGTATTTTGATGCTGATTGGTTGCAGGACAGGATCCCTAACGACATTAAAAATACGATAAACGTCTTTGCAAAATAGTCTATTTTCATAATTATTATCACTAATTTCGTATATAGTCTTCAAACATGGACCGATTCTACGGATCTTTTCAGAAATACACTTTAATAATCTTTATTATGAAGGCAATAGCTCGTGTTATTTACCGCCTACCTCAAATATTAAAAACCAAAACCAATCCCTATATGGAAACCTACGCCAAGCTTACTTGATCCTTTTGCCCACTGAATTGGTAAACCGGCCCATGGGAATACTTTCCCTAACTTTAAGGTAATTTTAGGTTCCAAGGCAAATCCCCATCCAAATTGAAATTCTTTGTCTATATTATTCGCTTTTCTAACCTCAGCAGGACCTGTTCCAGACCATACTCCGACAAAATCAAGTGATGAGGATAACAGCACATTGCCTGTTGAATATGCATACGATGGACCAATCATAAATAATGCCCCTTCATATCCTTTTTCTACAAGCCACATATTCCACCCTCCTAACATATCTATACCCCAATTGTCATCACTATAAACCGATCCTCCAAATAGATAGTAACCTTGTGCCGCATTATCAAATGATGCAGTGTATGACACTCCGAATGATGAAAAAGACCACGGTGTGATTTTATTACTTTCCGAACTGTTCTGTAAAGTGTTATCTTGATAGTTTAAAACAGTCGCACTATCCTCACCAATATTGATTCTGTCTTCTTTTATCTTATTTCCAGAAGGCATATTAAGTTCCATTCCAGCATAGATGAAAGTTTTCACATTAGGATTCAAATGTTTTATTTCTTGCTCTGTAGTTCCGTATTGCTTAGCGATGGAACTAAGAGTTTCGCCTCGCTTTACTACATGTTTGACCACATCTTGGGCATGTATATTAACACAGACGCCTAGAAAGAGTACAACAGCTAAAATCAACCTTTTCATTTTCATAACAAGATTCTTAATATTATTATCCATTCTTAAACACACAACGAAAGTGTGGAGTCTCCCACGTTCTTTCAATTGACGGTTCTGACAAAACCTGAATAAGAAGAACGAATGGAACTCCACACCTGTATTGAAGCCTGTCGTGCGGGCGTAGTATGCCAAAAGGCATGCCAGCACAGGCAAGGTTGATATACAAGAAAAGAGTGCTGTTCATGAGTCCCTTATTCGTTGGAAAACTGTCAGATTTTCAATTGAGGACAGTGTGATCGCACATTCCGTATCTTTACGCCGGATCACTCCGACAACACAAAGTTAGGAAAATTTTTCAATCACGCCAAACAGCACTCGGATTATTCTTCCACCAGCATGTTGCCATTATCTTCAATCATTCAGATTGTCTAATTAGATAGATAGCTGAAGTATAGTCAATCTATCAGTACATGGGGAAAAATTACTATGTAAATGAAGGATACTAATAGACAAGATAAATCTCGCAGGTATCGAAATCGATCTCCCAGTTTCCTCCTTCAAAACTTTCCCATTGATATTTTTCAGACATGGTTTTCCACCAGTTCTGAAATTTAGAGCTTGTCTCACCTAGATCCATGACAAGACGTTCGTATAGATCCGAGTTGTCATCCGTCAGGATTCTCGCCAGTTCGTTCAGCCCGTTCCGACGTTCAAAGAGTTCCTTGATCTGGTTCTTTTCCTGCTCTGTAACAGAGCCTACAATCTTCTTATTCATATTCTTACAGTTTTTTTAGCAATTATATTATCTTTTTACAACTTCAAAGGTTAAAGGTGAACTTGCACTCCCCTTACTGTTTTGACATACGACATAATAGTAGACGTAAGTACCACTATTGTAGCCTGCATGGGATTTGTCGAACACAATGCTGTACGTCATACCTTTCTTTGATCCGGAATTATGATATACAGGAGAGCCGTACTGACGCATACGTTCTACTTTTGTCAAATCACTTTTTTGTGGTTTAGATGACGGCTTTTGTGCATAGGCTTTCCAATATACCGTCGCGTTAATGTTGCTTTCAGCATCACCTCCAGTCTTGAATCTCACCCTTATAGAAAATCCGTCTTTGTCAGTAGTTGACAAGAAACTATCAAAAGTGGGTCTTGTCACTTTAGAGGTGGAAACTTCATATTGACTGGATGAAGATGACGGCATACATTCACTGTCCGTTTCGCATCCGCATGAAAGGATAAATATCGTGGCAATTAAAATATGGTGGAGTGATTTCATCGTTTTATGATTTCAAATGGATCTAAATAATTGATTGCAGGAATTTCAGGGTATCCGGAAAACGTTCCTGAGACTCTCAAGGATCCGAGCAGCTGTTTCGAGGCATTTCGCTCAAGATGAGAGATTACACATTGTTCATGACTCGGGGTGTTGACTTCCATAGTCATTTTGCGGTTAAGCCACACACATCGACGGCATTGGTAAGCGTCACATTTTCGGCATATTGGAGCATGATCCAAACGGTATAACTGTCGATTCTTTATGTCAAGGCCTGTCTGCAGATCTCCGACTGAATAGCCGTCTGTTTCAAGATAAAATGCCGGACAAATGTAAAACTTCCCATCTGGTGCAAGCGTGATGCTTTCCCATCCAGCGTTGCAATTATTCATGCCTTCCAGTAAAATACGGTCCGTCAATATGTTCAATTGAGCATATTTGCCATTGACATATTGCTCCTTGACTTGTTCGACCAGTTGTCCAAGAATATTCCTGTAGGTGTCAAAATCGGCTTCTGAGAATTTATCGATATCTGTTATCACAACATTCAGACGTGACATTTTAGTTATCGCCGTAAGCATACGAGAATAATTCTCAAACAATTCTTTTTTTGATATCCGCAAAACGACAGAAGCATCATTGGAAACTATTCTATCCAAATTATCCCATGACTGAACAACAATCACGTCAGCATCTGTACTTTTTCCTACAGGCTTTATCGCGCTATGATCAACAGTGTCAATTAATTTCAGGTACTCCACCGGTAAAGTATAGTCCGGAAAGACAAACTGTATCATAAGATTCTCCTTCATGGCCCATACAATACAATCCTTGAGCACATCAATAGGCATTAATCCGCACCTTGTCTTAGGATTATCATAATGGCAAAAAGAGACAGACGTGTCATCTAATTGAATTATTAAATATTTAAGCATAACACTTAACAGGTTTCTTTAGCTCCCGCAGGTTTGTTGTTCTCATACTCTTCGCGCTTTCCATCACTTTCAAGTTTTCGGAACAGTCTGTTCCAGTAGTAGTTGTTGGCGCGGACACGGGCTTTATGCATCTTGCAGATTGCGGTTGATCGTTGATAGATTGTGGAGGTGTCAGCTGCATCATAATTCTCACCTTGGCACCATGCACAACCACTGGCCACCTCACAGTCAATGCATTCCTGCTTGGATTGTGTGCAGCGATCCAATGTTAAGAAAGGGCGCAGCTTATTCTTGTCTATCCCATCATGAACATTACCTATCACCAAAGCCTTCTTGCTGCGAAGTGAATACTGGGCAAAACGTGTGCATGGATAGAAATTACCTGCGGCATCAATAGACAGCATACGCCCGGCACCGCACCAATTCTCATTTTCCATCACTCGATCCATGGGTTTACCGATATGTTCACTGAAGAACGAACAGGTGTAATCGCTATAATATTCATTGTCAATTATAGCATCGGCAAGAGACACCAGCTGTTCCTCGAATCTGATGTCATCATCTTCATGCCAAACATCTTCGAACACGCAGTTGATGTTCACTTCATGAATCCCTAATGAATATAGATGCATGACACTTTCCTTTATATACGGAATGTCAGCGCTGCTTATTGTCACCTTAGTCCCTCCATCAGGAAATTGTTTAAGCCACAAAGGAATATTTCGAACCACATCATCATACGAGCCTCGCTCTGGACCATTCCCTTTCCAAATACGGTTAAGGTCATGTTTCCTTTTTGTTCCATCGATTGTGATACCTATGGAAAGATGGTTTCGGTTCTTTTCTATAAAGTCTTGCACCTTCTTGCTGTCATAGTTGATGCCATTTGTGGAAAAGGAGAATCTGTATGAATTGAACCAGTGGTGATTTCTGCGGAACATTTCTGTTTTGATGTAATCGCAAATCTTGTCAACCAAATCGATCTCAAGGAACGGCTCGCCTCCAATGAAGTCCCAAATGACGGATTCTTCCCTGAATACAGACTCATTCTCAAGAATATAATCGATTGCCGCCTTCGCCACATCAAATGACATTCTCTCTTTTTCATTTTTGCCGACAAGGTAACAGTACTTGCATGCTAGTTGGCAATCCTTTGTGACAATGAATGTGATGGATTTTGCCAAGCCTGACTGCCAGCCTGGATCACTTTTTCTAATATCATTCCTCATACTATTTTCCTACCATTAACACAAGATGATTGACAATTACTTGAGCAAGCCCCTGCACACTGATGATAACATCTTAATGAACAGTACAACCATTATTACAACTTGATGGATTTGTTGTCCTATCTGTGGCAGCTCTTACCGACATTGCACCGTCCACAATATCATGATCATATTCTCTCAAATAATAGTTGTCATCAGTACAAAAAGTCCATTCCACACTAATTAAAACAGAAAATAATTATCGCTTTCAATCAGAAGAGAATCACTTCATGTATAAGTTGAGCTAACGATTGTTTTAATGTTTTACAAGAATTCTTGCAGTTATTGTCGCACGTATACTTACATCCAGTACATGCATTCTTACATGTACCCAAACATGTGTATTTACATCCATCACATCCGCCTGAACATGTTGAATAGCAACTCATATGTTTTATCTGGCACTATTCACGCACGTAATCGTACAACCACCAAAACAAGCGTAATTACATGTCCTGTAACATTGCATATTGCAAGTTCTGTTGCATCCTGCACAACTACTCCCCCCACTGATATAGGTGCAGGTACCTCCGCAAGACATGTTACATTTACCATAACACCCCTGTGAACAAGTATTTGAACAACAATAATCACATCTCGTCCTGCAACCCTCCGAGCAGCTTGAAGCACAAGAAGAACAACCAGAATTAGTTGAGTTGTTGGCGCAATTTGAACTGCAGGATGCCCCGACGCAACCTCCACCACTACCACTACTGTTGGAAGAATCCTCGCAATAAGCCGAACAATTTGAACTGCAAGATGCCCCTGTACATCCAGTTGAACTTCCGCCACCTTCTTCCCTGTCCAAGGCGGACAATAATTCATCGTCCTTCTTAACAATAGTTCGTTAATTTTTCCAGTGCCTAAGCGGCCCTGGCGGTAAATAAAACCAGTTCTTTGAAAAGTTTGTCAATAACTTGTGGGTCCGGTCGCA
>OQVL01001587.1_pt1 | contig 13654 bp, 4 predicted proteins | sample 1691501 | NCBI WGS metagenome assembly OQVL01 (sample SAMN03418253, study PRJEB22391) | human gut metagenome | biome: human-gut; feature: organic feature; material: feces | host: Homo sapiens | place: Tanzania | collected 2013-01
CAAACGAGAAGATTTAGATAAACTGTATGATGAGGAATGGGCTTCTGAATTAGGATACACAAACAAGGAATCCTGGGTAAATGCCTTTGACGCAATGACGGACGCGTCAGGGAAGTTTACAGAAGCCACCTTGAAATCCGTGAGTGCGATTTATACAGAAGTAAAGAAACGCCGAGAAAATGCTTCAATATTATCAGGATTCAAGAACGAAAATGAAACTCTGGATGACAGAGTTAACGCCGAAAAAAGCAGGATGCTTGTCAATAATTTGTATTATCCTGATTCAGAGCAGTTTCAAAAATTTAATGCTCTTCCAAAAACAGATAAAACAGCTTACCTGAACACACTTCAAAAAGTTTATACCGAAAATGGCACCAAAGATATAAGCCGTATGCAAAAAGATGTCTCCGGTTTTTTTTCTGGAACTATTCTTGACAGCAATGAAAATGTCGCCGCTGCAAAAAATAATCTTGCGATAGCGAATAAAAACCTTCAGGATGCAAAAGAGAATCTTGCCAAGACACAGGAGCTTTTGAATAATACTCCCCAATATGTCAGTGATAATGATAAAAAAAAGAAGATGCCGTTCTTTTCAAAACTGAAAGACAGGGTGTTTGGCAGCAAAACAGAACAAGTCGAAAGCCCTAGCTATACAGAGGCGAAAGCTAACTTTGACTCTGCACAGACAGAAGTAAATGCCGCACAGGTTACTGTCAATGCCGCAAAAGCGGATTTGGAGTCAAAAATCCAGTCCGCGACTGGCATAGATTCCGAGGTTTACAAAGAACAGGATAATTACATAGACAAAGTAGCCGAATATAATAGAATCCAGAAGATAGAGCAGCTTCGGGAGATGCCGGGATGGAAAGAACTTTCCAAACAAAGCGAATGGAAAAAAGAGGATAATCCTTGGTTCCGTATGTTCAATCCTTCTGTCGAAATTGCACCGGGAAATACTTACGGACAGCAAGAAATCTTAAATGCCTATGGTGTTGAACAGGGTACGAATTTCCGTGATTACGTAAAAGCCAGGTACACTAATGAAAATCCTGACGGAACGCTGTCAGCTGGAGATGAGAATACCCAGACATACAAGAATCTTTCTGAATTAAAAGACCGACTGGAAGGAATAGGAAAAGAAGGCAAAGAGCTTGCCGCTTCTCTTGATTTTAGCAATCTTGATATTTCTGCACTAGAAAAAATGGAGGAGATGGTCGGGAGAACCTCTGAGCTTGCTGATAGTGTAAAGAAAAAATTGGAAGGAACTATCGATTCTATGAAAGAATCCGCAAAATCGACAGCCTTTAGTGCAATAGAAAATTCATGGACGGCTATAGGAAAATCTATAGCAGAAGGCAAAGATGCTACAAAAGGGTTGGCACTTGCCTGGAAAGACGCTGCAAAACAGTTGTTGTCATCTATTTCTGCAACACTAACTCAAACTGGACTTGAAATAGCTATGATGGGTGCCCGAAAAAACAGCAAGAGTACGGTTATACAAGGACTTGCACTGGCAGCCGCTGGTGGTATCGCAGGAATTTCCGCAGGTATGTTGAGTTCAGACTCTTCATCTGATAATTCCACCGAAGAGAATGATTATGAACAAAGAGTAAAGAATCTAAAAGACGCACTCTCAGACCTTATAGACCAAGCGAAAACAGACGCGGAATATTACCAGAAAAACCTTTTGCATAAACAGGCGTTAAGTGAGAATGACTATTACTCGGCGAAAAGTATAAGCGTAAATGACGCTATTATAACGCCGAATGGAAACGTAATTTCCACAGCTCCTGATGATTATCTGATTGCGACGAAAACTCCTGATACATTGGTTGGTAACAATATTCAGAAAGACAGCGGAACAATGCAGATTGAGTTCAACCCTACATTCAATTTTATTGACCAGACAACCCAAGGAGTCCAGACAGATGTAAAAGAGAGCTATGATGAGAATGGAAATGTGAGTTTCGATATTGTCCTAAAAAATGTTGTCGGAGAGGCTATTGCTAACGGCGATTTGGACGCTTCATTTAATGCAAGGGAATACAGACTGAGGGGAAAATCAGTCGCCTGGTAATCACTTGCAAGGTAGTTTCTGACAGTGAAACTACCTTTTTTTATTTAACAACAGTTTTTAACATATATAGAATCTACCTTATGGTCGTTGAATGGGAAAAACTTGTAAACAAACATATTCTTGATGATATGACTATCACAATAGGAAGCAATGGTTATGTACAAGACAAGAATAATGACGGCGGATATAAAGACCGCCGACTTGTAAGAAGATATGCTCCGGAGGAATACAAGATTTCCATGGATTTTAACTGGGCTGACAAATATGGCTCGGGCATATCAGAATTTACAATCTTTATGGACTGGTATAACGACATTCACAAAAGGGGGGTAAACCCTTTTCTTTTTCCGTCCATAAGAAGATATAAAAAAGACCTTTCTAAAGAAATGTGCAGATACAGAATTATCTCTTCGCCAACGGTACAGAAACACGGACTTAATAACCGCGTACAGATGACGTGGATTGAGGATTATCCGGGTCATCTGTATATACCACCAATAAATTCAGAATGGCTTGATACAGTAAACAAGCGGATTCTTGAATCAACAACATTCACAACCAGTTCTGGCGGAAAAGTTGATTTTTCCGGTCCGAATGGAGAATTTTCAGACAGGCGTTTAACAGAGGAATATATACCGAATCAGTATTCTGTATCTATGGATTTTGATTGGCTGAATCTTGATTTGAACGGACAGTCTGAATTCGATAGGTTTGTGGACTGGTTTATATACGGACATAAATACGGAGTAAAAGCATTCTCATTTCCTGCGATAGACAATATCAATCTTAAAGGGTGCTATAGATGTTATTACCTTGACCAGAATGGTCAAAAAAATTTCATAACAGAATCTGATTACATACTTGGAAAAACATCTGCTGACAAAGACCGGTATTACAGGGTTGATTACAGCGACGCACAATATGATAAATACAGGATTATATCTCCACTTACAGCAGTGAAGTCAGGATTTTGTATGAGGGTATCTATGACATGGGAAAATGTAGTTACGAGAGAGTTTGATATAGATAAATTGCTAAGGAGCTGAAAATGCCAAAGAATATAGAAAGTGTAACAATGAGTGAGCTTTTTGACAGGGCTTCGGACGGAAACATCCCGATTCTTGTTGATATTCAGCACGGAAGCATTATCTGGAAAGATAACAACGAGCAGGAGAATGGTCATTTACGACTTATAAATAATAATGCAAAAGTTAAATACCAAGGCAAAACATATTATCCTGCGTACTTCTCATTTATTCCTCCATCGGAAGATGGACAGAAAATTGGAAATACATCTGTAACAATCTCAGCGATAGACCAGCGTATCATTGAGGTTATCAGGTCTATTGATTCTACTCCAAAGTGCGTATTCGAGGCTTTTTACACAAGACTTACAGATACACAAATCGCGTTCTCAAAACTTTATCATTACGAATTTCAAATGGACTCGGTTTCTTGGGATGGTATAACAGCAAAGTGGAATCTTGTGTTTGATTCTGCCGCTCAGCTAAATGTGCCTAGGGTCTTAGCAACTGTAAACAGATGTCCTTCTATTACAAATGAGTAAGGCAGGCTTTTGATGATAAACATTGATGACCTGCTTGGGGTTCGGTATAGGCATAATGGGCGTAATGCAAAGACAGGGTTTGACTGTTATGGTTTGGCTATAGAAGTTGAAAAAAGGTTTGGGCATATCCTGCCAGATTTAGACTTATTTAAGGCTGACGGCAGAGACTTCATGGTCTGCAAGGACATTGCACTAAACGAACTATGTGAAAAAGTCCAAGAGGTTAATGAGCCAGAGCAAGAAGGAGATGTCATATTATTTAACAACAACTCTGTGTTGAATCATATTGGAGTATATCTAGGAAACGGAAAGTTTATCCACTGCAATAAATATGGCGTTCATATAGAACGTACCACACAATGCTACCACATCGGGAAGGTCTACAGATGGCTATAGTCAATTTTTTTGATGACATTTTAAGTGAAGTTACAGAAACAAGAAAAGTTAAAAACGGTCAGAAACTACAGAGCATAATTAATAAATATATAGAAGAAAAAGACGCTATCTCTGTTCCTTATGAAGTCTATGATGTCGAGTCTGGAAATACCTCATATATAACGCCAGAAACAAAAGAATTTAGAACGCTTTGTCTTTTAAATGGAAATGAGCAGACTGACCTTGAATACAAAGTCAAGGGCAATGATATTGTAAGTTTTATTGTAATACCAGAGGATAGCACCCAGCAATGGGTAAATTATCTTGGCGGCGGACTAGCGATAGCAGGCGGAGTCTTGCTTTCTGTTTTTACATCAGGAGTAGGAGCCACTATTGGAGCAGGATTAATATACACTGGTATCGGTATGGTTGCCAGCCAAGGAATACAAGACATAATAGACTATTCTTCTGATAGCTCGAGTTATTCAAAAAAACAGAAAAACGACACTATGAAAGAGGCTGAGAATACTCTTGGATTATCTGATGGCTCTAACCAGAATATTCTTAACCATAAATACCCTATCCTATTGGGAAAACATCTGCTGAATCCTTACACAGCAGGTTCTGCTTTCAATACTACCCTTACTGGAGAAAATGGAGCTAATAAAGGTCATTACTTAACAAAACTCTATGAAATAGCAGACAGTCCTGTAAAAATCACAGACCTAAAACTCGGCGAGACAATGCTGGCTTACAACAGAACTTTTGAAGATACTATACGTAATTCAGTAATGCACGGAATGCTGCGTGGCTACAATGATGCTGATACAGGAGACATCTTGAAAAAATGGAAAAACAACGATGTTTCAGTAGAGATACTTCAAGCAGGAACTCTTTTAAAAGACAACGAAAACAGATACGGAACTTTATATCCTCAGACTGTGGAACAAAAAAAGCCGGATGCAAATATATTGAATATTAAAGACGGTGATATAAAGAAAGTGGCTGAACGTTCCTATATGGGAACTTCAATACCAAATGGTTATAAGACAAATTCAGTAAAATTTTCACGTTCTTGCCCACAGAAAATTGAAGTTGAGTTCAGTTTTCCAAATGGACTTTATGCCTACCGCACGAGAAAAGAGGATGGAAAAATTTTCTATTATAATGTGCCAGTCAGCTTTGCGATACAATGGCGTTTTATAAAGAAAAACCAAAAGTCATCTGACGCAGATTCTCCGGCAGGCTGGAACAATTTTGATTACATCGATGTATATGATGGGCAAGATATAAAACCATCTTATTATACAAAAAATGAAAAACTGTATGAATACAACTCGTTGTTTGGAAAAAGAGATTATTTAAAAACGTCCAACGAGGATTCGATGTCCGAGTTCTTTCTGAAAGATAAATTTATTAATACAGAAATTTTTAATCTCAATGGCAGGTACACAAGTAAAGATAATGCAACTTTCAATAAGGTTGCAACCATAAAATGTTTAGTAGGACTTAGAAAACATAATGGAGTAACTGTATGGTCGACAAATGAGGTTTTAGTAAAAACAATATTTTTTGTCTCATCATTTTCAAAAAATCAGATTTTAACCTCATCTTCAAAAAATGTACTGGTAACTCAACCAAGACTTGACCCAAATACAAGAATCGCGACTAGTAGCGGTGGAAAATGGGTTGATAATGCTTTGAAACCGAATGACTTAAACGAAGAGAATGGTTGGACTGTACTCGAAGTAACAGAGATAATAGAGGCTGATGATTATGATGCTATGATTCAGGTTATCAATAATAATACTGATAATCTGTCAAAACACGAAATCAGCAGAGATGATATAAATGTTTCGGCAAGAAGTTATGTCGCAGTAAAAGAATTTACTCCTAACGAATGTGCCAAACTTATTGGCTACCACAACGATAGTGATGAACACCTAGATTCTGTCGAGGTTAGGGTTTTAAGACTGACACCGGCTTATTTTCAGGAATATACGTGGAAAGATTCTGATTCTGGCGATTCGCACACAATAAGCGATGAATGGACGGCAATGTCTTACTGCGACCTTATGAAATGGGATTATTTAAGAACATTTGCCTTTGATAAGGATAAATTTAAAGAATCTCTTGACGACGGCTCTATCTCCCTTCACGAAAAAGGAGAAGATAAGCAGGTAATGAGAAAACTGCCGCTAAGACCAATCAAAGATGATGACTTAAACAGATTTTGTTACGTAGCAATAAAATTAAAGCAGGATATAGCAGAAACAGCCGGAAAAAGTTTAAATCAGTTTTCTTGTATAGCACAGAACCTTGCTCCTAACTACGATACCCAATCAGGAAACTGGGTTCCTGCTGTCATAAGTCCAAAAACAAATAATTACCACAAATATCTTAATTCCTCAAAAGATTATAAAATAGAAGATATTTCTGAACAGGAGTATCTTGACGCTCTTCGACAAAGAAAAACAGTTACCGTGTTTATTGACGGTACCGATGTAACAACAAACACGGTAAAATCAAATATCACGAGATATTACTTGTCTGAAAAAGGATTGGAATATTCAAAACTGAACAATCCGGGTAAAGACTATATATTCAATATAGACGGCACTGACTATCCTGTAGATTTGACGAATATTTATACTGATGACACAAACAGAACTATTATAAACGGACTGTATATAACAACAGGAAAAGGCGATAGTTATGACGGAGTGTTTATCAAAAAAACGGACAATGCAACCCATAGTGTCTATATCTATAAAAAGGATTCATCTATTAAGCCGTCCGAATATTACCAAACAGCAGATGGCAACAATTTTTCTGAACAACTAAAAAAAGAGATTTTTAACTACTCTACCCTTAGCAATAGTTCAGTAGACGCAGATATTCTATATACAAACAGACCGATGGTTTATGGTTCTAAGCTGCAACAGAATGGCTTTACAGACGCTGAGCCCGACAAGAAATACTGGGTTTTCGCAAAAAAATATACAAATGAAAATATCTTGAACTCGAAATATCCTACATACGCAATTGTCGTTACCCCGATAAAACCAGATGGTACAGTTCTTACTAAGACAGAGCTTGATACAGCTGCAAACAGGTTGCTGAGAGGTCAAAGCGATACTGATAAAATTTTATTAGCATCGTTTAAGCCTGTATATGCGATAAAAACAGGATTATCTCAATCTGGTAAAGTCTATTATTACACAAGTTCTGTTGGCAACGCAGCAAACGGAGCAGACGACTACAGCCTTTCAGAGCAAGCTGACCAATATATACAGATACAGGAAAAATTACAGGAAATTTATAATAATCAGGAAAGCGAGTACTACGAAAAACTTTCTGCACTGTCTGCAAAGACTCCTGAAAATATACAGATAGAGGATATTGAGAAATATGCCACAAATATAGGACTTTCGTATGATTTCTCTTCTGTTGACAGCGGAACAATAGATTTTTACAAGAAAAAGATACTCAGGATTCTTTATAGGACAACTTTTATAGAAGCCCTGAAACAAATGGGGCTTGTAACGCTTGATGAATCTAAATCTGCAAAATTTTATCTACCTGAATATATTGAGAAGAAATACTGCTCGCAGAATGTAGCCTCTCAGTTCTTGTACGCACTCGTAGGACCCGCCCTTGGCATAGACGCAAAAACTTATGATTGCGTGAATATGAATAGTGTAAAAGAACTGTATAATTTCTGTGAGGATGTTACAGACGGCACAAAGAAAAAAAATAGCAACGAGCTTCTTCACATGAAATTTTCCTGCAATGGGGTTGTATCATCAGAGATAAAATTTGAGACTTTGCTGAAAAATATTCTTCTGACAGGGCGTTCATCTCTAAAAAGAGATGAGAAAAACAGATACGAGGTGCTTCTGGGAAAACCTACTGATTATCCTGTGGGAGTTCTGAATCAGCAGAATATCATTTCAAAATCAAACACAAGAAGCCTTGCGAATGAGATTTCTGGTTATCTTGCAGAGTTTACAGACGAAACAGACAATTACACGCGGAATAGTTTGTACGTAATGAATGACGGAGAGGACTATAGAAAGCCTACCAAAGAAATTTCGTCAATATTTATCAACTATGTTACAAACCGAGAGCAACTTTATTCTCTTCTTCGTTATAATCTTTGTACAGTTCTTTATCAAAAAGAGTCCTATTCGTATACCGTAGGCTCTATTGGATATGCCCTAAGTGTCGGAGATGTCCTTTTGATTCAGGACGATTCTCTTCTTGTCGGAAAAGAAAGCGGAGCAAGAATAACAAGTCTTATAACCAGTAATGACGGCAATTATCTTTATGGTATTACAGTAGACAGTCCTATTGAGTTCTCTGGCAAACCAGGATTTGGATGTACTATTGTGCAGCCGGAGAAATATCAAGCCAGCAGATGTATAACCCTTGAATTCTGTGATAAGAACGGAATTTTGGTAGATTCTGATAAAAACATAAAACTCACGCCAGAAATAGGTCTTACAAACACCCTTTATTTCAAGGAACCTATATATCTAGGAAGCGGTACGGATAGCGAGACCGGGAAAGTTATTCAAATTGTTCCAAAGATAGGAAATCTTGTCGCCTTTGGTAATCTGAAAGCCATAACAGAAAAAGGACTTGTACTTAGCATAAGTCCAAAAGATAATGGGCAATTTGATATTCGGCTCGTTCCTTACAGACCAGAACTTTATAACATGGGAAACAAAATGCCTGTATTCACAGCGAATATGACAATCCCATCAAGAGAAGAGGAAGAATTTGTATTTTCTGACAAGACTTCGGCTTATGACCAGGAACAAAAAGTTGCAGACGCGACAGCCTCTCTTACAGAAAAAATAGACGCAATATCTAAAGATATTGATGTTACGCCTCCTACCTCACCTGTTCTTACAGAAGCTGTTTCTGATGATAACGGAAATATAACCCTTGTATGGAACGGCTCGACAGATAACAAGAGCGGAGTGTCTGAATACTGTATTTACCACAAGACCGTCGGACGTTTTGTAAGAATACAGACCATTCCGCATGATAATAATTCACAGGCTCAGTACACATTCACACATAATACCAGTGAAAAATTTACAACGCATTATTATTATGTAACGGCAAAGGATAAGATGAATAATGAATCCGAGCCGTCAGAAACATTATCTATAGAGAATCCAGTAAAGACAAAGCCGTATGAGCCAAAGGCTCTAAAGGCTATGGCAATGCGTGATTACATAAGGCTTGAATGGACTTGCGAGCAGTCCACAAACGCAAGTCTTAATCCAAGGCTGTTCAAGGTAGAAATAAAAAGAAACGATACTGAGGAATGGGAATCTGTAGGAGAATACTCATCAAGAGAAACTCTTTATTACTTCGACAGGAGCAAAGATGGCTACAGCGAGGCTGATAAAATTTCAAAGTATCAATTCCGTGTAAAGTCCGTATCTGTTTACGAGCTTGAATCTGAATATTGCACATCCGAATCTGTCAATGTCGACAACTATCTTGGCTGGAAAATCGGAGATATTGAAATATCTTCATACGCAACAGAGGGAACGCTCTTTATAAAGGCAAGTGTAAAAGGCTCTTCTTACGGAGATAAATTTCTTAATGTAAAATACGGCGATGAGATTGTGGCTGAAAATTCCCTTGCAGGAAGAATGTTCTATGTGAAGCTGAATGGCTATCAGGAAGTGTCTGATATTACCAGCAAGGACATATCTGTAGAGTGCTATTCAGTCGCAGACAATGTTTCAAAGACACTTGCCGGAAGCAACATTGATACAAGCCTTTACAAGACCTACAAAATCACAAAACCTAGTGTAACAGCCTATGCTGACAAGCATGGAATTCACATATCTTGGTCTGACAATACAAGCGACTACTATCTAAAACCGACATACAAACTCACGATTGACGGTAAGGAAGTCCTCTCTGCCGAGGACACATTGGATTACAATTGGCTCTTTGCCGAGAACTCATACCCTACAAAGGCGGAAGTTCTTGCTCACACTATCAGACTTGCCGTGAGCACTGCCGCCGATTCTGTGGAAATCTCAGACATAGCAATTGATATTTCTGTATTCAAAGGGTGGATTCCTGATGTTCCTGATATAAAATTGTCTGTGAGCGGTCGTACTGTTCCTGTATCTTGGAACATACAGAGCGACAATGTATATGACTTCCTTGGATGTGAGCTACAGGTGGCGAAAGGCTACAAGGTTACAGCCGGAAAGTATTCTGTAATCACTGACGAGAGCGAGCTTGAATGGTTTGCTCCTGCACTCGGACTTAATCCTTATGAGAGCCTTGAGAACTACAAGAAGGGCGATAAGGACGGCTATCTCTCTGTAAAAGGTTCAAGCGTTGCTTTCAGCGTTCCTCTGTTCGGGCAGGATAATGACGGTGCGATGAACACAATGTACGTCTACAGAGCAAGGGCTTTCACAAAGGGCGGAAAATCAGAGTGGTCAGACGCATACTTTATCGAGGTGAAGCCTGTTTCCGCATACGACGTTGTAAAGGCTTGGAATATAAACGATAGCGGTGAGAAAGTCAAGATTGATGGTGCACTTGGAGCAAAGCAAATCTTTGTTGAGGAGCTTGCCGCCATATCCGCAAACCTTGGTTATATAACAGATGGTGCGTTGCAGGGAAATCAGTACAACTACTGGGCTGTAAATGACACTGTTCTTTCTGACGGCTCGGTTCTGTATAAGGGAGCTTTCCGAGTGGGCGGAGTTGACAAGTATATAAAGGTTATTCCGCAGGTTAAGAACGGAGTTGTAACCGACTATGATGTGGAACTTCACGTAGGCGACTTCTCTATGACCGCCACAGGAACACTTATCGAGGGTGGATATTTCACCGTAAAGGATTCTACTGGAAACATACTTTTCCAGCTTACACCAGAAAAAGCATCTGTGCAGGTAAACGAGGGAACGTATAATTCTGCCGAACTTGTTGATATTTATGCAACTCCGTTTTATGGAGAAAACAGCAATGTCAACGGAACTGCATTTTCTGATTCTCTTCTATGTCCATACCGTTATGATTTTTATAACGCAAAGCTGTATTTAATAGATATTATATATAATTCATCCAGCTCTTCTACCCTGGAGATTTATGAAGTATCTGGCAGAGAAACTACAAGAAAACGAAGGTTGGAAGCTATTTCAGCGTTTTGCTGGATTAAAGATGGGTATGTATATTATTTCTCTACAACGACAGTTCTGCTTACAAAGAAAAACTGCATAAAAAAGACAAAAATAAGCACAGGCATAACTACAAATTATACAAATATAGATGACGCTATAAATCTTGAAACTGTCTTTGTTCTTGGAGATTATATGGTTCTCTATGATAACTCTGACAGTAATAACACAAAGCTGTACCTGTATAATCTGACAAGCAGCACAAAGAGCGAAGGGTTTAACATAGGAAAGCAGAGTATTATAGGATTTACAGAGGAAAATGATTATCTATACATAGCCATATCTCTTTCATTAGGAACATCAATTTTAAGAATCAGCAAGACATCTTTTGCATGGGAAGTTACAACATGTCTCTTCGCACTTGATCTTGACAAGATGAAAGTTGAAAATGAAGGTATCGTTTGTTCACCTTCAGTTTTATTTGTAAAAAACAATGTCATATCTATACAAGGGGCTGTTACTTATTTTGTTACAGATAGCTCTACTGCGAAACAGGAAGCCCTTGTTCTTGTGGAAAATCCTGATTTTGAGATAGCCACAGACCTAAATAATCTTTCAAAAATCTCATCAATCACTGTATATGGAAATGACTTGAAAGAGGATAGTCTTAACAAGATAAGAGTTAAAAGCAATACCGGAGATTATCTCTTTAACATAGATGACTATTACTTGTATTCCTTAAAAAGGAATGATGCAGAAGAACCTGTCGAATGTTACAACGCAGTATGGAAAGGAAGTATTTCCTATGAAAAAATCCAGGTTCTGAAAGAAGGAGAGGTTTATAACGGCAACAATGGAATGATTGTAATTCCGCAGGTATGCTTTGAGTACAAGGATAAACAGGAAAACAACAATGCTCTCCTTATATGCGGATATGATTTTCGCGTAGATGCTGACGCAAGATACTTCCAGTGGACTTCCGTTGTCGGAATGTACAAAACTGAGCAGTACAACAAGAAATCCAAGGCTGTCTACGAAACAGGAATTGGTTTTACAGGAATTTATTTTAATTCTTTGAACAATACTTATCGCTATGTAACAGACACAGGTGCATATCTTGAATTTGATGAAAACGGAAAGCTCATTACTGCAAAAGGCGACACAGGTGCGACCGGTCCGCAGGGACCGCAGGGTCAATCTGCCGGGTTCGGAGATATTACTGCCAGTGTTGATGCTAACACAGGAATTCCAGAGGTTACTGTAACAACAAAAGGTTTTGATTCAAAAAAATATATTGATTTTGCTTTTAAAAACTTAAAAGGAAAACAAGGAGAACCCGGTGTTTCTGTTGTAAAAGTTGAACAGATTGAAACTTCTACAGAAAACGGCGGAACAAACAAAATAAGAATAACATTGTCTAATGGTTCTACATCAGATTTTGTTATAAAAAATGGAAACAGTTCCACAATTGACGCAGACCATTTCGAGGGGACTCTTCCTGTAAGTAAAGGTGGTACAGGAGCTACAGATGCTGCTACAGCATTTAACACACTGGCTGACGCTGCAAGGGATGCTTCTACACCTATAGACACTGAGAAGATGCTGCTAAAACCTGCCGGCACATGGTATAAGACAACATGTTTAGACTTCTGGAACTATATCAAGGGTAAAATCAGCTCTGTGCTTGGACTGACGGCAGACAGTTATGGCGGCAGAGCTAATTCAGCTGCGTCAAGAGCAAGCTATAGAATAGACCTTTCATCTCTAAGCTCATCCAACTTCTATCCAGTAACCTTCCAAGAAACCGATTCTTTCTCAGACGTTGCTGTCAAGTCAGATGGAGATTGGGCAAGTAGTCCATATAACCAGAACAGAATACATTTCCTGGCTACCTATTACGGATGGAGTGATACTCCTATGAGCCTGAATATCCTGGAGTATGCCTGCTATGATAATGGCGAGATAACTATAGGATGTATAGGATATGGTACACAAGATGGTGAAAAATTGATTCTGAAGCAGCTTTTAGTCTGGTTTGGCTTGCCGATTATAACGGCTATTATTATATCTGCGATAGTGGTCGCCTGCTTCTTTCAGGTGGTTTCTATGCAAATTTCGGCATATGTTGGATTGGGTGAATTATTAATGCAAGTTGGAACTATACTTATCATTCTATTCTGTTTGCTGGTATGCTATTTTATTAGTACATGGGTGATGATTAAGAAATCTACAATATAAGTGGTTGAATCGAAATGCAAGTCTGTTCTACAATATAGGTGGTATTCTGAACACTGCTTTTAAGGCATGGTTAAACAAAACGGAATAAGTATTAGATATTATGCGGTAGTAAGAGTAAAATGAGATTAGTGGATGAAATGCATAAATTCCTTATTGGTGGGGTGTGCAGAAAAAGCAAAAAATAAGTCTATACTTGCAAATCTTGAGGCTTTTGGAAGAAGATAATTT
>OQVL01001588.1_pt1 | contig 13650 bp, 16 predicted proteins | sample 1691501 | NCBI WGS metagenome assembly OQVL01 (sample SAMN03418253, study PRJEB22391) | human gut metagenome | biome: human-gut; feature: organic feature; material: feces | host: Homo sapiens | place: Tanzania | collected 2013-01
AATTAAGTATAGTTATATATCGACGGGGTATCCCATTGATTGGTGGGGGCGTTCCGTAGTTGCAACGAACACCAGCTTTTTCTGCGCTGTAAACGGCATCGGTGATACCTACGCTGACGGCGCTCACTATCCGTATGGTCTTGCCCCCGCCTTCAAAGTTGGTAGCTAAATCAATAATTCTAAAGGAGGTTCTTATGGCCTATACAAAAACTGTTTGGGTCAATAATCAGGCGCCTGCCATTAACGCAGACAATCTGAATAAGATTGAAAATGGCATCGCCGCCAACGATGTGGCAGCAACCAAAAATGCCGCAGACATCGTGACGGCGAAAGCAGACCTCGAAACCAAGGCGTCTGGTTATCCCTATACGATTACACTGACTGCCGCAGGGTGGTCTAATAATACGCAAAACGCGGCGATTGCGAAGGCTACAGCGACGAATTCTATCGTTGTTTCGCCCATTCCCGCGAATCAAAGCGCATATAGCGATGCGGGCATCCTGTGTACAGCACAGGCGGCGGGCAGTATCACGTTCGTTTGTGATAGCGTGCCTGCGACCGACATTCAGGTGAATGTGCTGGTGGTAGATTAAGGAGGCGGTTAGATGATTATTAACCGCTATGCAAAAGGCGGCGGTTTGTCGCCGCGTATCGTGGTATCTGTTAAGACGGGCACCACGGTGACGTGTAGTAAGGGCGTGACTGCGCTGACGGCGACTTCGGTGGACGGAAAGTGTTCGTTTAACGTGAACGATTATGGCGTGTGGACTGTTTCGACGGATTCTGACACGCAGACGGTGAACGTGGAATACGTGCAGTTGTATGAAGTGACGCTGAAGACGGTAAGCAACACGCTGAACGACAACGACTGGGCGACGATTAAGGAAATTGCAGAAAAATCGCAGGGTGCGAACTATTGGGCAGTTGGTGACACAAAGCAAATCACAATTAACGGGAAAGTAAGTGATGGCTTAACTTTGTCAAATTACCAGACATGGGTATATATCATTGGGTTCGACCATAACAAAGATGTAGAAGGAGCTGGCATTGCGTTTGGTGGATTTAAGACCGCACAAACTGGCGGAATCGACGTTGCGTTGTGTGATAGTGCCCGCGGTTCCTATAGAGAATCGGGTCAATGGTTTAATATGAATAATTCAAGCAGTAACACCGGTGGTTGGAAAAACAGCCTCATGCGTTCCACCACGCTTCCACTGGTGAAGTCTGCGCTTCCGTCTGAATTGACGTCGGTTATTAAAACGACGTCAATTTACAGCGATAATACCGGCGGCGGTTCCAATGCCGCAAGCTATGTGACTACGACACAGGATGACTTATATCTTCTTGCCGAATTCGAAATCTTCGGCGCGCGTACCTATTCGAACAGCGCTGAACAAAACCATCAAGCGCAGTATGCCTATTATGTCGCTGGAAATTCGAAGGTCAAGTACAACCATAGTTCCATGGAAACTGCTGTGTATTGGTGGAATCGCTCAGTGGGCGCAACGCGTTCGGACGCCTTCTGTATTGTAAGCATTGGAGGTTCTACCGACCTTAACAGCGCTCGCTATTCTTTTGGTCTGGCTCCAGCTTTCAAAGTGGGGGGGGTAGTAACTAAGCCTGCATCCACGCTTCCTGTTGGCGCCAGTGTCTACGCAAAAGAATCTGGCACGCCCGTCGAATTCATCGTTGTCCATCAAGGAAATCCCGATGCGTCCATCTACGATACTTCTTGTGATGGAACGTGGCTTATGCGAAAAAACCTTTATAATGGTCAGGCTTGGAGTACTTCTGGAAACAACCGTTGGCAACTTGCTACATTACAACAGTGGTTGCGTGATACATACGTCAACTACCTTGATGTTTCAAGCATTATTAAGTCGGTGAAGATTCCATATGGATTAGGACTTGGAACAAACACAGTATATACTGGCGCAGATGGACTGGATTCAAAAGTATTTTTGTTGTCTGGATATGAAGTTGGTACTGGCGGTGTAAACTATCTTCCAAAAGATGGTGCAAAACTTGATTGGTTTAACGCAAGCACTGGTACGAGCACGCAAAGGATTGCTTATCTAAGTGGTAACGCGATACCTTGGTGGCTTAGAACTCCATATGCTGATTCTTCCAGCACTGTGTGGTTTGTTGGGTCAAACTCTGGTAGCTGTAGCACAAATTCGGTAGGCAATGGATACGGCGTTCGTCCCTGCTTCATCATCCCATCTAATACAGAAGTTGATGAATTCGGCAATATTGTAGTATAATATAAGAGGTGATAATATATGAAAGTTTTGGATAATTTTATCTTTTTCAGTGAAGTAACCACGGCTGGCGAAAGCAACGTCCTCTCTAATCCCAACCTTGGGTCGCAGATTATTGTTCAGACTGGTGGCACCGCGACCAATATCGACGTCCAGATTCTTGGTCAGGCGGACATCAATGCCGATTTTGTACCGCTTTCTTGCATCAATATGACCACATTTGATGTTGATAGTAAAATCACCGCCGCAGGCATCTATGCTGTTCCTGCCGATGGTGTCTGCAAAATCAAGGCAAAAGTTAACTCCGTCGCTGGTGGCAACGTTACCGTGTTTGGAAGGCTTGGTGAGTAAATGGCAACTGATAATGTAGCACGCGGTTTAGCCGCGCATGCCCTGTCGGTTGCTGTTGCGGGTGGCGGCGACCATCCCGTAGAATCCGTCAATGGCAAAACTGGCAAGGTCAATCTTACCGCCGCAGATGTTGGCGCTGAACCCGCTGGTTCTGGTGCAAAGTTTATTATTAACCTGACAGAAAGCGTTGGCAACGGAACATATACGGCAGACAAGGCGTATGCAGATATTAAAGGTGCATACGACGCAAACAAGGTTATTGTAGTTCATCTTGATAGCAGTGAATTGCCGCTTATGAATGTGCAGTTTGCACAAAATGGCGGCGCTGGTTTTACATTCGGTTACACGCAGGTGGGAGAAGCGACCAAAAATGTTACCACGCGGTCAATTCATTATCTGCATACGGCAGATTCTGATGAATGGAAGGACGCCGATGCTGAAGGCGAATATCTTCCCATAAGTGGTGGAACGATGGCTGGTACTCTTACGCTGTTTGGTTCGCCGTCGAACGAACACGATGCAGCGGACAAGTCCTATGTTGACGGTCGTGTTTTTAAGGTAACGTTTACGCGCGACCCAGTAGCGGGGTTGAACGCGGACAAGACAAATGAAGAAATCAATTCTGCGATTACGGACAACAAGGTCGTAATTGGCGTTATTGGTTCAGACGAATATCGTCTGGCATATCATGGTGTCGACGGAATCATTTTCAGTGGAATTTCTGGAAGTATTTCTACCAATATTATGTATGTGCAAAATGCTTGGACACAAACCACCGAAGCGATGCTCCCAACCAAGGGTGGTGCAATGTCTGGGAATCTTGACATGAACAACAACAGCATCACAAATGTTCAGAAAATTCATGTCGATGGAACTGCGCCGCTTTATATTGGTTCCACAATCGAAGCTTCTGGAACGTCTGGAACGCGCCTGACTGGAACCACAGCTGGTGCTGCTGCGTTCGTTAAGGCTGATAAGCAAACTGACTATGTTCCTGTATTTGTTGGGACGCCCACAGACAATAGCCATAGCGCCAATAAGAAATATGTGGACGACGCCGTTGCTGGCAGACTTCCCATTGTTTCCGCGCAGACTGGTCAGTTGAAGGCGTATTTGCAAAACGGCGACACTCCCGACGTGTGTGTGGTTTCCGATAGCGGCGCGAATTCGTCTATTACGCGTTACACTTCTACCGGTCAGGTCATTGTGAATCCTGCGCCGACTGAAAACAACCATGTTGCAAATAAAAAGTACGTTGATGATGTAGCAGCCAAAGAACTTCCGCTTACTGGCGGCACCATTAGCGGCAATCTTATGGTTGGTGGCAACCTGTCTGTTTCTGGCACGATGTCCGCATTGCAGGCGCCAACAAGCAACACCGATGTTTGTAACAAGGGCTATGTAGATGGCATTTTTAGCTATGATTCCGCCACGAAGACGCTTACGATTACAACGGCGTAAGGCGGTGCGTCATGTTAAAAATGAAGAATGGTGATACGCCGTCGTCCATTTCGTTCAACGGAAATGACGTGGACGCGGTGTCTTATAATGGCGAAATTGTCTGGTTGAAATATTCTGGTGTCGAAACGTGGGTGTTAAATCAGGATATATCCGCAACTATTGGCGAAGACGCAGAATTTACGATTGACTTTAAGGCAGACGGTGTTGTTTTTAACGCACTAAGCGTTATAACATCTGGTTCTGAAAAGATTCTGAAGTACGACACAATCAGTGCATACAGCACCGCACAAAACAAGTGGGCAACGGACGGCTATCGCACGCTTATTTTTGACAATGCGCCAATCGGTACTTTGCGTGATTGGTTGACCGCAAATGGTGTGAAGAAGTGAAAAAGGGAGGTGTTTATGTGATTACATTTGACGACTGGAAAATACAAAGCGTTGGATATCCTTTGGCAATGCAGTATGACCACATGACGCGCGAAATGTATATTTCTGGCGACATTCCAGATGGATATACTTGGGATGTCCTTTGTCGCTATAAGCGCGAACTGAACATTATTCGCCTTGAAGTGGTTGAAGGCGGAATTTCCACGCTTCTCACAAAACACGACCTTGCTAACAGTGGAACTTATATTATTCAGTTGCGTGGAAAGAAAGATGGCACGGTAAGACACAGTAACGCGATTCAGGTTGAAGTGCCGAAGTCGCTTTCTGGCGACGACCAGTGGCCCCTTGTCCCAAGCGAATTTTCGCAGATGGAAGCGCGTATCAACGCGATTGCCAAGGCAGCGGACGACCTGAATAACCACCCGCCGAAACCAGACCCGACTGGATATTGGGATATTTGGAATCCCGAAAAGCAGGAGTATGAACTTAGCGATATTCCCGTGTCTAACGTTTCGCCCATTTCTTATGATATCATTAGTGGCGGTGGCGCTGCGATTGATTAAACTATGATGGAGGTATAATATGGCAGACAAAGTTTTGAATGTCAGAATTCAACTTCGTCACGACATAGAAGCCAACTGGACTACAGTTGACCCAGTGCTTCTGGCGGGCGAAGCTGCTGTAACCCTTGATGGTAATAACAAGGGCAGAATCAAGATTGGTGATGGCACTTCCAAGTGGAGTGCGCTTGACTATCTTGGCGGCGAGGACACCTTACTCGCTAAGAGTGTTATGTTCGATAGTGACATGGTGTTCACCGAACAGTTTGGTAAATATGTTCCGACTGGCGGCAAGGTTACTATCCCGTCTAACAACAAGTCTCTGTATGAAGTTCTTATCGACGCCTATTCCGAGGACAAGAATCCGACCGTTACCCAGCCCAGTATGACCATTTCCAGTTCCACTGCGAAGGCATACGAAGTTGGTACGAATGTTACGCCCGCTTATTCCAGCACGTTCAATGCTGGTAACTACGAATATGGCCCCAGCCCCACTGGTGTTACTGCCACGACTTATGCGGCGTCCAACAACAAGACCGAAGAAACTGCTGATACCGCGACTGGCACGTTCGCTGATTATCAGGTCGTTGATGGTTCTAACTATAACATCACGCTTGCCATTACCTATAGTGACGGCGCCGTTCCTAAGACTGCGCTTGGCGCTGACTATGCCGCTGGCAAGATTGTCGGCAATACTATCAGCAAGACCAGCGGAAACATTAGTGGCTATCGTAACAGCTTTTACGGTACGACCACCGACAAGGCTGCTGAAACCACCAGCGATGTTATTCGTGCGCTTTCTCAGAAGTCCAACAGGGCGCTTGCGAATGGCAATACTTTCACAGTCAATATTCCCGTTGGTGCCCAGCGCGTTATCATCGCGTATCCCGCGACCCTGCGTGCTGTGACTTCTATTAAGGACGTTAACGGTCTGAACGCTGATATTACTTCTGCGTTTGCTTCTTCTACCGTTTCTGTTGCTGGTGCTAACGGCTATAGCCCGATTGAATATCGTGTCTATACGCAGGATTACGCCAACGCAAACGATACGGCGAACACCTACGCGGTGACCATTTAAGAAAGGGGGACGTAAATAATGGCTATTTCTAATCTGCCCAAGCTTAACTTTAGCGTGCCGTTTGCAATGACTGCGGCACTTCCCGTTGAATACAATGCGTATTTCGAAAGCTATGAGGCTGCTGTTGCCGCCGCTGCTACTGCGGACGTTCCCGGTAGTTCGACTACGGTCTATTATTACGGTCAGAAGATTGTCGTTGTTACCGCCGATTCTGCCGACCTTTATATTATTCAGCCCGACAAGACGCTGAAGGCGGCTGGCACAGTTCCTGTTGGCGACAATAAGTCTATTACGGTTTCTGATGGAGTTATTGGCATTACCGGTTTTGCTGCGGCGACCGAAAATCAGCAGCCCCGTAAGAAGGCTGATGGCACCATTGAGTGGTATACGCCCGACACTTCCACCGTTGAAGGTCTGAGCCAGACCGTTGGTCAGCACACTCAGCAGATTGGCACCCTGAATGAACAGATGACTACTGTTCAGGGCGACATCACGACCATCAACAGCACTCTTGCCGATAAGGCAAATAGTGCTGACGTCTATACCAAGCAACAGACTGACGACAAGATTAGCGCCGCTATTTCTTCCGTCTATAAGCCCGCCGGAAGCACCACGTTTGCTAACCTTCCTGCCGCTTCTGCCGACACACTTGGCAATGTCTACAATGTGACCGATGCGTTCACCACGACCGACAGCTTTGTTGAAGGCGCTGGTAAGTCTTATCCCGCTGGCACCAATGTTGCTGTCGTTCTTGTCGGTGAAGAATATAAGTATGACGTCCTTTCTGGTATGGTTGACCTTAGCGACTATTCCACTTCGGACGAAATTGCGAAGACCTACGCCACTAAGACCGAAGTCACTACTGGTCTAAGTGGCAAGGTGGATAAGGTCGATGGTTCCCGCCTGATGACCGATGCTGAAGGCACTAAGCTTGCCGGTATCGAAGCTGGTGCGCAGGTCAACAACATCACATCTGTCGCTTCTGGCGAACTGGCTATCAGCGATGCGAAGGAACTTTCCATCGTTGCTGTTGCACAGGATAAGGTGACTGGTCTTGCTGACGCGCTTGCTGGTAAGGTTGATAAGGAAACCGGCAAGGGTCTTTCCACCAACGACTTCACCACCCCGCTGCTTGATAAGCTGAACGCGCTTCCTGCTGGTGCGCAGGTCAACGCGATTGATACCGTTAGCGACGAATTCACCATTAGCGAAACCAAGGAACTGGCTGTTGCCGCTATCGCGCAGTCTAAGATTACTGGTCTTCCCGATGCGCTGAACGCCAAGCTTGAAAGCGTTTCCATCAATGGCACGGCGCTTACTGTTACCAATAAGGGCGTCAACATTCCCATTGCGACCGACACGCTTCTTGGTGTTGTGAAAAGTTCTGCAAAAATCAACGAAATTGCTGTTGGCGCTGATGGTGTTATGTCTGTCAATACCGTTTCCACCGATAAGCTTGAACAGGGTTCTGACACCATCGTTTGGAACGGTGGCGGCGCTACCATCTAACGGAGGTAATATACTATGGCTACTAAAAATTTTAACGCACGCATTTCCCTGAAGTACGACAGTTATGCAAATTGGATTGCTAACGACCCCGTACTTCTGGTTGGTGAAGTTGCGATTGCCACCATTCCCACTAAGCAGAATGGCATTGAACAGGTTCCTGCCGTTGTCATGAAGGTTGGCGATGGCACCAAGAAGTATAGCGAACTTCAGTTCGTCAGCGGTCTTGCTGCTGATATCTACGATTGGGCGAAGGCTGCTACCAAGCCGACTTATTCCGCCGATGAAATCACTGGTCTTGACGCTTATATTTCTGGTCAGATTCAGGATACCAACACGCAGTATCAGATTGTTGTTGATGCTGAAAATCCGCGCAAGTTCCAGCTTCAGTCCCACGAAAAGGGCGTAACCGAGTGGACTAATGTTGGCAACCCCATCACCATTCCGGCAAGTGTTCTTGAAACTGGCACGACCAATGGTACGGTTAAGTTCAACGGCACCGAAGTTCCTGTTGCCGGTCTGAAGTCTGCCGCCTACACCGAATCTACCGCCTATGATAAGGCTGGCGCCGCTGCTGATGTTCTTGGTAAGGAAGCGGATGATTCCACCAAGGCTACCGTCTATGGCGCTCGCGCGCTTGCTTCTGCAAAGGTTGGTTCTGTTGGTGCTACCACCAATGGTGGCATTGAAATTTCCGGTACTGCGACCGTTCCCACGGTTGGCATCAAGCTTGACCCCGCTACTGGCAATGCCGCATCCCTGTCTGCCGCCGGTCTTATGGTGACCGTCCCCGCCGCTGCGGAATACACCATCGCCAAGCTGACCACCGCCGAAGCTGGCTATCTGGCTACCTATCAGCTTCAGAAGGACGGCACTGGCGTTGGCGAAAAGATTAACATTCCGAAGGACTATCTTGTGAAGTCTGCGGAAGTTAAGACTTCTACTGGCACCGGCGACCCGTCTGGTTTCCCCAAGGACACCAAGTACATCGACTTTACCATCAACACCTATGACACGGAATCTGGTTCCGGTACTGAAAGCCATATCTATCTGAACGTTGCCGACCTTGTTGATGTCTACACTACTGGTTCTGGTGCGAACGATGCGGTTAAGATTGCTATTTCTACCGACAACAAGATTAGCGCGACCGTGACCGCCAAGGGCATCACCCTTGCTATGCTTGCTGACGATGTTCAGACCGCGATTGGCAAGGCTGGTACTGCGCTTCAGAAGGCTGACATTACCACCGGTGGTGCTAACGGCACTATCGCTGTTGGCGGCGACGATGTTGCAGTTAAGGGCCTTGGTACTGCGGCTTATCAGAATGTTGGCGCGTTCGACGCCGCTGGTGCTGCTGATGCTGTACTTGGTAGCGATGCTGACGCTGCTGGCACCGCAACCGTCTATGGTGCGAATAAGGCTGCTGCCGCCGCGCAGGCAAAGGCTGACGCTAACGCAACCGAAATCGCCAAGAAGATTGACGCGACTTCCGTTAGTGCTATCGGCAAGTCTGGCAACATTAACGACGCTATCCAGTCTACTGGTGACTATATTATTTTCAACTGCGGCAGCTCCAACACTGTTATCTAATTTTAACGGAATAGGCGTCGTCACTTGATGGCGCCTAATTCCAAAGAAAGGAAGGGCTGTTATGGCTACAAAGACCTATAATGCGCGCGTCAAAAATAAGCGCGACACAAGCGCAAACTGGACTGCAAACGACCCTGTTCTGCTGAATGGCGAAATCATCATTGTTGATACCGCCGCTGGCGAAATTAGATATAAGGTTGGCGACGGAACGAAGAAATATTCGCAACTTCCGTTTTCCGATGAAACCGTAAAAGCCCTTATTTCTGCGCTTGTTCCGTCTGGCGTGATTATGATGTGGTCTGGTGCGGCGAACGCCATCCCGTCTGGTTACGTCCTTTGTGATGGTAACAACGGCACCCCAGACCTGCGCGACCGTTTTGTGGTTGGCGCTGGTAACAGTTACGCTGTCGGCGCTACCGGCGGCGGTTCTACGACCACGGACGTTGGCGATGTTGTTGCTGGCCCACAGGCGACCGTATCTACATCCGCGCTTCCGCCGTATTACGCTCTTTGTTATATCATGAAGACTTGACAAATGTTAAAGTCTGTGTTATAATACAAACAATGGTGGTAGTCCACTGAAATTATATTTTGAAGGAGATTCTAAACATGGCTATTCTTACTCGTATTGCATCTGATGGTATGCCCATCGAAATGACCGACTGCACTATGGATAAGGCGCACACTAAGCTGTCCCTTATCGCCCCGACTCATAAGCGCTATCCCGAGCGTGCTGGCAAGACCATTACGGTTGACCCCTGCTGGGAAGTTACTTATGATGACCGTGGCTATCCCTGCTTTACCAAGAACATTGGTGGTCACGTTGCTGCCCCCAACCATCGTTTCGCGTTTGTGAACGAAGCCGCTGGCGACGTCAAGGTTCCCGGCATGGACATCTACTACAAGGATTGCACCGCGTCTTCCGACGACGGCATCCTGTGGACGATTTATGATGGCGCGACCAACTTCGTCTGCCTTGCGAACACCGTCACCAAGGAGGTTATTCCCAACGCTGGTGACCCGACCGACAAGAAGCATGTCGAGTACATGTCTTCCTATGGCGAGGCTTTCCTGAAGGCTTATCTGCACTAAGGCACAGCCTAAATTTCAAAAGGGGCAGATTTTTCTGCCCCTTTTTCTTATTTTAGGAGGGTTCCCATGAAGATTTCTACTATGAAAAAGTGGGGCATCCTGTCATGGGGTCTCACTATTATTATTTCTGCAATTACTATGTATTCTGTGTTTAGCGGCAATGGTGACGCCAACATTCTGATGCAGATTTGCGCCCTTGCGTGGGCTGATACCGGCGTATTCACTGGCGCCTATGCGTTCAAGGAACGCGCGGAAAACAAGAAAAAGATTGCCGTTGGCATGGTGAAAGACTTGTCTGCTGAATACGGCATCGAAAACGTTGCGCCACTGGTTCAGGCGATTATTCAGGATTAAGGTGATACTATGGCGACAAAAGCTGATATTGAAAAAGTAATCGTGGCTGGCATGAAATATATCGGTACGACAAGCAAGAACAACAATGTAGTTTTTAACACGGAATACTATGGGCGCGAAGTTTCTGGCGCGGATTATGCGTGGTGTGTTGTATTTCAGTGGTACATTTTCCGTGAAGCTGGGTTGTCGAAGTATTTCTTCAACGGCGCAAAGGTTGCAAGCTGTTCTGCCGCCAGAAAATATCACGAAGCTGTTGGACAGGTGGTATATGGCGACTATCAGCGTGGTGACCTTTTACTGTTCGACTTCGACGGCAAGAAGAAGCGCACACAGCATATCGGTATTTGCATTGAAAATAATGGTAAAACTGTAAAATCGCTTGATGGTAACACCAGCAGTAAAAGTGAAGATAATGGTGGAACTGTCAATATTCGCGAACGCGCCATGAAGTATGTGACGTGTGCCATTCGTTGGTGGAAAGCCGTGCCGTCGCGCACTTATGTTTCCACGTTCGCCCCAATCTTGAAGAAAGGCGACGCGGGATACCCCGTAGACGTGCTACAATACGCCCTGAAAGCGCGCGGATACTATGCCGATAGTTTAGACGGGTCTTACGGTGAAAACACTGTAAGCGCCGTTAAATCGCTTCAGAAGGCATATAAAATCACGCAGACGGGCAAGATGGATAAAAACACATGGGAAAAACTATTGCGAGGTGACTAACTTTGCTTGCTACAATTCTTGACAATTTGAAGCTTGTGGGTATTGCAATGGCAATCTTTGCTGGTTCTGTTGCGGCGAACACGCTTCTTGGACTATATAACAACATTCGCATTTTGCTTCAGCCGTTCGATAAGCGGCGCCTTATTGATACCGCGCTGAAGACTGGCGTTTTGGTGATTAGCATTCCACTTCTGGTTTGCGTGATTACCACGATGCCTGAATTTTGCAACTATGTCGGCTTGGAAATTTCGGCAGAATATGTTGACATTTTCAGCGACCTGACCATTATTAGCGCGGCTATCGTTCCGTCTTGGCGTTACGTTAAGGACGCATATACGAAGCTGTGCAATATCTTGAACAATATCAAGTTGCAGGAGGCTAACAATGTATAAACTTATGCTTGATGGCGTCCTTCTTGGCTACACTGAAAAACTGAATTACATTAAGCGGGCGAAGAATGGCTGTTTCGTCGCGGCGGACAAGGCTGATGCGCAGGGTCTTGTCTATAAGTCCACGCCGTACAGTATGTTTGGCAAGCCGCGCCTTTGTGGTAATCCGTTTGTCGGTGTGCAGGAAGTTGACGTTGATGAACTGACCGCGCTGATTGATGCGCAGGCGGCGAATCTTGACTACGTTATGATGATGACTGACACCGCGATTCCCGTGGTGGAAGAGACGACCGAGGAGGTGTCCACAGATGCACAGCCCGAAGTTTAATCTGGTAAAGAAATATTATGACGCCGGTCTTTGGAATAGCGCGATGGTGTGGAACGCCACAACGAATCCGAAAAGTGCGCCTTGGATTACCGAAGACGAAGCAAAGGAAATTTTAGGAATCGCGGAAGACGCGAAGTAAGGTGGTGACCTTATGATTCTAAACATTGGTGGCGGTGGCGGCTTGCCTATCAGGCTGATTGTTACCGCGCCTACTGGTTCTGCGGTCAGCGTGACGCAGGGGACGACCGTGCTGGCGGCGAATGAAGTCGATGGCAAGTGGACGTTTGCGATTCCTTCGCTGGGCGTTTGGACGATTAACGCGACGATTGAAGGGCAGTCGTTTACACAAGATGTTGACATTAGCAAGGTTGGGCAGTATAATGTAACATTGGAAGCGCCGATTAAGGCGACGCTGAATGATAACGACTGGGCTACGATTAAAAGTGTGGCGGATGAATCCAAGGGTGCGAACTATTGGGCGGTTGGTGATACCAAGGAAATTGTTATCAACGGAAAATTGTCTGACGGTTTAACGTTGTCCAACTATTCAACATGGGTATATATTATTGGATTCGACCATAATAGTGCGGTTGAAGGAACTGGTATTGCATTTCAGGGATTCAAGACGGCGCAAACCGGCGGAATTGATGTCGCGTTGTGTGATAGTGGATATGCCACTAATAAGTCCAGCGGTCAATGGTTCAACATGAACAACAACAATAGCACAACCGGTGGTTGGGCATCTTGTAATATGCGTAATAATACATTACCGCTGGTTAAGTCATCCCTTCCGTCTGAATTGCAGTCGGTTATTAAAACGACGTCAATTTATAGCGACAACACCGGCGGTGGTTCTGACGTGGCGTCCTATGTTACCGCCACACAGGATGACCTGTATCTGCTTGCAGAATTTGAAATTTTCGGTACACGCAGAATTGCCAATAGTGCCGAACAGATGAAACAGCAGCAGTACGCTTACTATGTCGCCGGAAATTCTAAGATTAAATACCGTCATGATTCGACGGCGACCGCCGCTGCTTGGCGTGAACGATCCGCCGATGCGACAAGTGCCGTATCTTTTGGCTATGTAATCGCAAATGGAGATGCTTCCAGTGCAGCCGCTTATTTTTTGGTTGGTCTCGCCCCAGCTTTCAAAATAGGGGGGGCTAAATACACCCCACTGGAATATATTTCTTCTTCTGGTACCCAATATATTGATACTGGCCTTGTCGTCAACAAATCTGACTCCTATCGCATGGTGCTTGACACAGACCTCGTAAGCAGCGATTACTATGCCGGTTGCAACGGATATATGCAATTCCAAGCAAGTGTTGGTGGCGGTGCGCATGCTACTATTGATATTACTTATAAGAATATCACGGAAACCATAACGGTAAACGGAACGCAGAAATCTTCGCAAAGCTGGTCTTCGTATAGTGGGGCGAATGTAAAACTTGGCATTTTCAAACTGGGTGATGCCAACAACACATGGTTCAACGGAACGCCGCAGTCTGGCAAGCACGATAAACTGGGTGATGCGGTCGCGCAGGATAATCTTCGTAGGGTCA
>OQVL01001589.1_pt1 | contig 13639 bp, 12 predicted proteins | sample 1691501 | NCBI WGS metagenome assembly OQVL01 (sample SAMN03418253, study PRJEB22391) | human gut metagenome | biome: human-gut; feature: organic feature; material: feces | host: Homo sapiens | place: Tanzania | collected 2013-01
AGCAGAAGATCTTCCATGCCGAGATTGTCGTTGACACCGACAAGGTAAAGCGAGAAGAAAGCCATTATCAGCCTATCCCCATCATCAACGATTTCTTGGATGCGGATGGCAACGACTGCATGAAGCAGACCATACAGGACAACTACAACCAAATCAAGGAAGATGTCAAGCAGATAGTCAAGGATGAGCTGGGGCGTATCGCCAACGATGAGAACTTGAAGCATTTGATATAGAAATAGAAACGACAAAGGCAGTGGATATTTGCCACTGCCTTTGTCGTTCCTATTCATTCAATAAGGCTTTACCTTTTGAGGTAAGCATATATTTTTGCCCAGGGTGTTTAGGATTCTCTGGGTGTAACTGTCCAACATATCCTTGCTCAATTGCTGGATATAGATATTTATCAAGAAAATGGGTCTTATCTTTCAAGGACATTATCTCCATTATCTCTTTTGCAGACAAAGTCGCAGTACCTATTACAGATATAACCTTTTTGAGCTGTGGGGTAGCTGTGGGGTAACTGTGGGGTAGCTGTGGGGTAACTACCACACTGCTTCTATTATATTTAAAAACGACCCATACAAAATTACCATCCGTATTGATTTCCGGAGCAGGCAATCCGACACGCTTACATTCACCTACCATCGTGCTTATACCACGTCCCCAACTTTCCAAAATTTTACTCTTGTAGAGTACATTGGCAATTATTGGATTCTGTGGTTTGGAATCATGCTCCTCCATTAGACGCTCTATTGGCAGATCTGCAGGAAATGTTCCCGTATTTCTTATTTCTACCCGGTCATCATAAATGGCAATGCTGACTGAACTCCCAGGGTGATGATAGGACCTATGACAGAAAGAGTTGATACAACTTTCTCTCAAAGCCTTGTAAGGGATGCTCAGTTCCTCTTCACGATACAGACCATTTATCTTTCCAGACAATGAGAGGTGTTTAAAGAAGAATGCCATTGCTGCATCAAGCAGTTCATATATGTTGCCTTCCGCACGTTGGTTGTCAATAAACTCTTCCTTTGTAGTTCCCTTGAAACGTGCCATACGAAGCAAACACTGTGGATAATCATACAACTCTTTGCCGAACAATACGGCAGCGGCATTATTCAGTTTCCCGTCATTGAGTAAACGGAACTTTTTCAGAATGACAGGTATCTCCTCACGTATTGTCGTTTCAGGAAGTCTTCCGTTTCTTATTCCCTCTCGAACAGCACCGAGAATAGCATTTTCGTCCAGATCCGCTATTTTCAAGTCAGGATTAATCATCGCTTCCCAACCATACTTGCCACCTCGTTCCATCAATAAGTGATTGTACCGTTCCTGTGGCATGACGGTTGTGGTGCTTTCAATTCGCTGATAAGCTCTTCCTTTGTATGTGAAAGGACGCATAAAACGTTGCTCCTCAACAAAAATGACAATGACATATTTTTCAGTGCCGGGAATAGCAACATAGGTGATTTCTAAATCCACAAAAGGCTCTATACGATTGACTGCTTCTGCAATAGAACGTTTTGTACTGTCAGATACCGTTTGTCCTATGATTTTTCCATCGTCCTTTACTCCATAAAGGATTGTGCCGCCCTCACCATTGAGAAATGCGCATAGAGTCTCCATCGAACGATCTAATTGACCTGTCGATTCCTTAAACTCCAAGCTATTCCCCTCTTTCTTTATTGTTAGGGCTTCTATATCTTGATATGTCATGTTTGCAAGTTTTGTTACTATTAAAATTGCAAAAATACAGATAAATATCCAAAATTGGGTGTTTCTGTAAAAATCTTAATGATTATTATACAATTATCCCAAATAATGGCGCAATTTCATCGTCTCATTCTTTCCAATTCATCATCCTTTCGCATTTTGTCGTTCAACTTCTCCTGCATTCTGTCTAGGAAGTAAGTACGGCTATGGTTTTTGCGTCTTCTGATGTCGGTATAGAAATGATAGCAGTCCTTGGCTTTGATGCCATGAAGCTCCTGTACCTCCTGGATGACAGGTACCAGAAAGGAATGGAAGAAGGTATGGAAAAAAGCAGAGCTGAAGGCATGGAAGAAGGCATGTCCCAGCGAAGCCTTGAAATTGCCAGGAAGATGTGCTGGCAAAGGGTATGGCAAGAACTGCAAGGAGTTCACCCCGATGCAAGTCTCCTACATCCTCTACTTCCTCGGTGAGCCCTAACCCAGTTCCGCCTAATCTGAAAATGAGGCAACAAAAGGAGAACAAGGATATTAACAGCATTCTTGCAAAGACTTCAAAAAAAACATTTTCGTGAAAAAAAACGGTTATTCTTGTAGGTTTCACAAAATAATCGTATATTTGCAGAAAAATAAATGAATGGCGTATGAGACAGATAGAAGAAAGCATTTTTTATTTGTATCTAAAGCTATTGTAAAGGAACAAAAATATGAACAAACCGATAAACATTTTAGATAAAGATTACTTGCAATGGGTCAAGGAACTCTGTAAGCGTTATCGCCAGAGCCAGGTTAAGGCTGCGGTAAAGGTGAACCATGTCGTTCTGCAATTCTATTGGGAATTAGGAAAAGACATATGTAATAAAGAAGCAGAAAACAAGTATGGAAGTAAGTTTTATGCAGCTTTGAGCCGAGATTTACGGAATGAAATGCCTGATGCAGAAGGACTGTCAGAAAGAAATTTGCGCTATACAAAAAAGTTCTATCAGCTTTATAGTCAAGAGATTAGAATTTTGCAGCAATTTGCTGCCAATTCAGGAAGTGAAATTTTGCAGCAGCCTGCTGCAAAATTCAATACAGAATTTTCTCAGCAAGTTGCTAACCAATTAAAAAGAGATATTTTTTCAATTCCTTGGGGGCATCACATGCTGTTGATAGATAAGTTTTTAACAGAACCCCAAAAGGCATTGTTCTATGTACAACAAGTCATAGAGAATGGCTGGAGCAGAAATGTCCTTCACAATTATATAGATTCGTCTCTGTATGAGCGACAAGGGAAAGCTTTGAGTAATTTTACTCGGACATTACCTGATGTCGGCAGCGATTTGGCACAAGAAATTACAAGAGACCCATACAATTTTGCTTTTACAGGTATCACTAAGCCGTATAATGAGCGCATTCTTAAAGATGCTTTGCTCAACAATATCACCAAGTTCCTTACCGAACTGGGTACTGGTTTTGCATACGTAGGCAAGGAATATCGCTTGCAGATAGGAGAGAAAGAGAACTTTATCGACCTACTCTTTTACAATTTGAACTTGTCATGCTATATAGTTCTGGAAGTCAAGATAGGATCATTCACTTTTGCAGATGTCGGGCAACTTGGTGGCTATGTAGTTGCTTGCAACCATCTTCTTCGCAAAGAGGGGAGAGACAACCCTACAATAGGTTTACTTATTTGCAAGGATTTGCTTGTTTTGTCTGTTTTCCTTTTTTCCCTTTAATAAAATAACAGTCTCGGATTTTTTCCGAAACGGTTATTTTTATTATTTCACTTCTCCATATACCCTTACATAATCCACCTTGATACTGTCGGGCAGATCTTCGGGGCTTGGTGCGCCTGTCCAGCCGCCTGTTTCTGCGGAAACTATAACATACAGCGGAACCTCACAAGTCCCCCTTGCTTTCTTTGCGTCTGTACGCCAGCTTTCCTTGCCGTCGATATAATAAACATACTCATCTTCCGTCCAGAGCAGTCCGAATGTATGATAATTGCCGTCATACACATCAGCGCTGACCACCTTTCCCGATGACTTATGTGCTTTTCCGTAGCCGTCCCAGTTAAGTGTATGCTGTATCTTTTTTTCATTATGAAACGGCGACTCATAAATGTCTATCTCTGTGCCGTCCTTTCCGCCGTTATTTTCGCTCAGAACGCTGTCGCCCATGAGCCAGAAGGCTGTCCAATAGCCGGGCTTTGAATTTAGTGTGCATCGCACCTCAAAATATCCGTATGCCTGCTCGAAAAGTCCCTTTGTTTCCACCGCTCCCGAATTGAAGCGGTCTGTTTCCTCGTCGTAGGACATTTCAAGGACAAGGCTGCCCTCTCCGTCAAGATATGACATCTCATCGCACCAATAGTTGTTAAGGTCCTGCCGTCTCTGTTCGTCTGCCCTTTTCCACTTTGATGTATCAAGCTCTGTTCCGTCAAAGTTGTCCTCAAAGGTAATGGCATAATGCCTGCCGTCGATAAACTTATCGTTTCCGTCAGTACCCAGTCCCACAACGCCTGTTACGGCGGTCTGGACGGCTGTGAGGAACGCAAGCAGCTTTGTTGTCATATTAACACTCCTTTTCAATTCCTCCTGTTTTTCTGAGCTTGGAGAGCCATATTATAAGCACGCTCACATCGGCAGGGGACACGCCCGAAATTCTGCTTGCCTGACCGATATTCTCAGGCTTTACCTTGTTGAGCTTTTCTATCGCTTCAAGGCTCAGTCCGCCGATATCCTTATAATCCACATTATCGGGGAGCTTTTTCTCTTCAAGCTTTCTTACATGATCTACTTCCATAAGCTGACGGGCAATGTAGCCGTCATATTCTATCCTGAGGCCCACCTGCTCCTTTACCTCGTATGAAAGCTCAGGGCGTTCATCATCAAAGGGAGCAAGGTCGTCATATGATATCTGGGGACGCTTTATAAGCTCGGACATTTTAATTCCCGTTGAGATAGCCGCTGTGCCCTTGCTCATAAGCATTTCATTAAGCTCGGGTGAGGGGCTGACGGACTTTTTCTTTACACGCCTTATCTCCGCCTCTATCTGAGCCTGCTTTTCAAGGAATTTTTCATATCTCTCGTCGGAGATAAGTCCTACCTCGTGACCGATAGGCGTAAGGCGCTCGTCGGCATTGTCCTGCCTGAGTATGAGCCTGTATTCGCTGCGGCTGGTCATCATTCTGTAGGGGTCGGTGCAGCCCTTGATAACAAGGTCGTCGATAAGCGTGCCGATGTAGGAAGATGAACGGGGGAGAGATATCTGCTCTCTGCCGAGGACTGCAAGGGCGGCGTTTATGCCTGCGATAAGTCCCTGTGCGGCGGCCTCTTCATAGCCAGATGTTCCGTTGAACTGACCTGCGCCGTAAAGTCCGCTTATTTTCTTAAATTCAAGGGTATGCTTTAAGTCCTGAGGGTCGCAGCAGTCGTATTCTATGGCATATGCGTTTCGCATTACCTCAACGTGCTCCAGTCCCTTTATGGTGTGCAAAAATTTCAGCTGAACGTCCTCGGGAAGTGAGGAGGACATTCCCTGAAGATAATATTCATCGGTGGTAAGACCCATTGGCTCAATAAAAAGCTGGTGGCGGGGTCTGTCGGGGAAGCGCATTATCTTATCCTCGATAGAGGGGCAATATCTGGGGCCAATGCCGTGTATCCTGCCCGAATAAAGAGGGGAACGGTGGATATTCTCACGGATAGTTTTGTGGGTCTCGTCATTTGTGTAAGCCACATAGCAGGAAACTATGTTTTTAAGCCCCTCTCTGGGAGTTTCAAAGGAAAAGGGCTGGATATCCTCGTCGCCGTCCTGGCGTTCGAGAAGGTCAAAATCAATGCTTCTCTTATGCACACGGGAGGGGGTGCCTGTTTTGAAGCGCCTGAGATGAACGCCTATTTTTTCAAGGCTTGCGGAAAGATATCTTGCGGGGAGTGTGGCATCAGGTCCGCTTTCGTAGCTCACATCTCCCACATGGATAACGCCTTTAAGATATGTTCCAGTTGCGATGATGACCTTTTTCACATTGTACCTTGCGCCAAGAGCTGTGACAATGCCTGTTACTGTGCCGTTCTCAGCCAGTACCTCTGTTACCTCAGCCTGCTTTATGTACAGATCATCCTGATCCTCGCAGACCTTTTTCATATACTCATGGTACTTGACCCTGTCCGCCTGAACACGCAGGCTGTGAACGGCAGGGCCTTTTCCACGGTTGAGCATTCTGCTCTGGATAAAGCACTTGTCGGCAGATTTGCCCATCTGACCGCCCAGCGCATCTATCTCACGGACAAGATGACCCTTTGCCGTTCCGCCGATAGAAGGGTTGCAGGGCATATTTGCAATGCCGTCAAGGGTGATCGTGAAAAGAGCCGTCTTTACCCCCAGACGTGCGCAGGCAAGAGCGGCTTCCACTCCCGCATGACCCGCTCCCACAACAGCAACGTCAAAATCATCTACATAGTAATTATCCATATTTATTCTTCCAATCCTAAAATTTTCCTGTTGAGCCTTTGAATAAATGTTATATCCACCATTCTGGCGTAAGGTCGCCCAGGGTAACTATCCTTTCATTCTCATAGTCAAGCATTATCTCAATGTTCCCGTATTCATCGGGCATGAACTGAGCCATAAACTCACGGCAGGCACCGCAGGGGGACATTGCTTTTCCGTCCGACCCAATAGCAATAACACGCTTTATCTTGTTTTCGCCATTGGTTATCATATTGAAGATTGCATTTCTTTCGGCGCAGATGCCCAGAGTGCAGGCACAATCAACGCACACGCCTGTATATAGCTTTCCCGAACCTGCTTCGATAGCGGCAGCAACACCGCCTGCTTCCATCATTTCGGATATTTTTCTTGGGTCAAGAACTGCCTTTGCGGCAGAATACATTTCGTTCCATATATTTTCCATGTCTGACCTCCGATCTATTGAAATTTTAAAGTTAAATGAAAGTTACCGAGCCGCATATTAAACGTATATCACTGTACGCCTCAACGAGGTGGCAGTGTGCGGCATGCCTTATTTGCTATCATATACCATCAAATGAAAGTTACCGAGCTACAAATTAAACGTATATCACCTAATACCTCAACGAGGTGGCTGCGGCAACATGCCGCCTACTTGCCTACACAGAAATGTGAGAATACTTCATTTACAACGGATTCCGTGGTGCGCTCGCCCGTAAGCTCCGTCAGAGCATTTTCAGCTTCGTCAAGAACAATGTTCACAGCATCAAGAGTAATGCCGCCCCTTACCGCATCAAGCGCTTCGGAAATGCAGCTTATCGCCTTGTCAAGACACTGCTTCTGGCGCTCGTTTACGGAAAGCTCTTCACATACATTACTATCTGTAATAAATAAATCATACAATACTTTTTGTAATTTATCTGTACCCTCACCCTTTGCGGCAGAGATTTCAACAACATTATCAAAATTGTTGAAAACCTCCTGCCTGTCAAGAACACCCTCACAGTCGCTTTTGTTTATGCAGGCAATTTTCTTGGCAGAGGCATTTTTGCAGGCATTTATAAGGCTCTTGTCATCATCATCAAGAGGAATGCTGTTGTCAAAGACAGCAATAATAAGGTCGGCGGAGGAAAGCTTCTTCACTGCCTTTTCAATGCCCGCTCCCTCAATGATGTCTTCCGTTTCACGTATTCCCGCAGTGTCGGAAAGGCGCAGAACAATGTCGCCCAGACGGACGGACTCTTCAACAATATCCCTTGTGGTGCCTGCAATGTCCGTAACAATGCTCCTGTCACAGCCGCTGAGCAGATTCATAAGGGTGCTTTTGCCCACGTTGGGCTTTCCTGCAATTACCGTGTCTATGCCTGCCTTTAAAATTCGGGTATTGTCATATGCACGGCGGATTTTTTCAAGCTCGTTTAGGATATCGGAAAGCTCTGCGCACATATTGTCGTCATCGACTTCGGGAATATCATCTTCGGGATAGTCTATCCATGCGCCGATCTCTCCCAGCAGATGCAATAACCTTTCGGAGCAGCCGTGTATCTTTTTGTAGAGCATTCCCTCACGGACGTTGAGCGCACGCCTGTGGGAAGCATTGCCCTCGGCGGATATGATGTCCATTACCGCCTCCGCCTGAGTAAGCGAAAGCTTGCCGTTTATAAAAGCTCGCTTTGTAAATTCTCCCCCGGGAGCTGGCACGGCTCCGCAGTCGTATATGGCTCTCAGCACCTTTTCGGTGATGAAAATACCGCCGTGGCATGATATCTCAGCCACATCTTCGCCTGTGTATGACCTTGGCGCTCTGAATATGGTGATAACGCCGTCGTCCAGCTCATCGCCCTCGGAGGTGTGTATCTTGCCGTATGCGCAGGTGTATCCCTCCATTTCTGAGGGCTTTTTCTTTGATGAAAGGGGAGTAAATATCCTGTCAGCAATATCAAAAGCATTATCCCCCGATATCCTTATGACGGAAATTCCGCCTGCCGCACGGGGAGTTGAAACTGCGGCTACGGTGCTGTCGGAAATTATCATGCCCTGTCTTTCCTTTCTGCGGCTCTTTCTCTCAGCTTTGCACGGATATTTTCAAATTCCTTTCTGTACTTTACAGAGTGCATACTTGGGAAAGCCTTCATCATTCTTTCTACGTTCTTATCGCTGAACGCCACAAGAGCGTCATATCTTGCACGAAGCTTTTCAACAGTTTCGTCCTTCATATCGGTGATATTTTCCTTGATGTCATTTCTAAGCTCGGCAGCCTTTTCCTCGCCCTCTATCCTCTTGGCATAGATAGCGGCAGCGGCTTCACTGCCCTTGTCAACGGCAGTAAGTGCGGTATCCGCAAGAGCCTTGCCCAGCTTCTGGGAGCTGTTGTACATTTTTTCCGATATCTCGGAAATCTCTTTCAGTCTCAGGTTCAGCTTATATACAGCCGCTACGGAATTGGAGCAGTCAATGATTATAAGCACGCCCATAACGCCGATGAAAACTGTTCCCGCAGTTATGGGAATGCTGTCAACCAGCCATTCTATCTGCGGCTCTGCGCAGTATTCAACGATAAGGCAGCCAAGTCCCCAGAGGATACTGGTTTTAAGGCAGATATAGCCCTTGAAATTGAAATGCTCGTCCGAATAATCCCACCAGACATTGTGGAAAATCATCTTCATGGTAACGCCCACAAAAAGCTCAAACGCCGTACATATGAGCGACGAGCAGATGAACATAAGTATGGGGATATCCATGAACGGGTGGAGCATTATGGTTATTATCAGCACGCCGAAGCCGTATATGGGGCATATGGGCATACTTAAAAAGCCACGGTTTGAATACTCTCCCATTTTAAGCGCATGGGCGCACACCTCTATTGCCCAGCCGATAAACGACCACACAATAAACAAAAGGCACATTTCGTACAGGCTGAAGCCTAAAATATCAATTTTCTCGTAAAACATATCACTTATTCAGTTTCTCTTTCAGTTCTTTTGCTATCTTTTCGTATTCCAGCCTGTCTATCTCCATGGCGTTTGATACCATCATTTTCTTGGCTGCCCTGAGATTTTCGGCTGTATATTTGGTGTTCATTCTGTCTTCCCACTGCTTTTCGATCTTCCTGTCCTGCTTATTCTTTTCCTTGATAAGCGCCTTGAATGTGTTAGGTTCTTTTTTTCCGAAAAGTGATCCCATGTCGATTCTCCTGTCTGATAATATACCGAAAAGGGGTAAGAAAAACTTACCCCTTTATGAAATTATTCTTCAGTATCTTCCTGCTCGTCCTCGTCATCATCGGGAGCTTCGTCGATAACGACCTCGTTCTGCTCTTCTGCGGCAGCCTCAGCCATTTCCTTTTCAAGCTCTTCCTCGGAGGGCTGTTCTATCTTTTCTGTCTCGGCGCTGTCGTCATGCTCGGCACGGGTGAATGCAACCACTCTGTCCTCGCCGCTTACTCTCATAAGCTTAACGCCCGTTGCATATCTGCCCATGATGCGGATATCGCAGGCACGTATCCTTATGATAACGCCGTCTGTTGCTATCATGATGATATCGTCTTCCTCGTCAACTATCTTTATGCCGCATACATAGCCCTTATCATCGGACACCTTGTAGTTGAGCATACCATAGCCGCCTCTGTTCTGGATACGGTAATCATCAAGCTTTACACGTCTGCCCAGTCCCTTGTCGGTAACGGTGAGAACGCTTGCGCCCTCTCTAACTCTTGCCATGGAAACAACATAGTCGCCGTCTCTGAGCTTTATTGCCTTTACGCCGTGAGCAGTTCTGCTCATGGGTCTCATCTGGGTCTCGTCGATTCTGATAGCATAGCCGTTTCTGGTGGCAACTATTACCTGAGCGCTGCCGTCGGTAAGTCTTACGCCTGCTATCTCGTCTCCATCGTCAAGACCAACGGCTCTCAGACCGTTCTTTCTCACATTCTTGTATGCGGAAAGGGGAGTTCTCTTTATCTTGCCGTTCTTTGTGACCATGATAAGGAACTTGCCGTCTTCATAGTCTGTGGCGTCGGCTGTGCTCTCGGTATAGGAATCATCGGGATAGAGTGTCTGCCATTTGTTTGAGAGATATTTTGCGGCATGCTTCTCCTTGTTGAAGCTTACCACCCATTCCGGCAGCTTGTCCATGTAGTAAGAACTCGTGACGAAGTTGCCCGTCTGGTCGTCAAACCAGTAAGCCCCGTCGGGGTTCTGTCCGGCAGGCAGTATGGAGGCACGGTCTTTCAGCGACACTCCTACCACCTTTGAGCGTCCGTTGGTGGCAAGCTTCATCTCGTCGCCGATGGTCGTCACCCACAGGTTGCAGGGCGACATCTGTGCCGACTTGGCTGTAGTGCCTACGGGGCGCACGGATGGGTCGTCGGTGCAGTACACCTTCTTGCCGTCCTTATAGAAATTGTTGCCGGCAATGCCGTGTATGGTCGGCACGCTACCCGTATAGATGCAGGTGTGTCCGATTGCCGTAACCGACGGGATATATGGCAGACGGGTGTTCTCGCACGAATAGCCTTCGGTGAGGAGTCGCTTGAACCCTCCCTCGGTGTAGCGTTGCTGGTAGCGATAGAGGTAATCCCATCGCATCTGGTCTATCACTATGCCCACAACAAGGCGTGGGCGCAGGAATGTCATTGAAGCGGACTTGCCGCCCTGTGCCTGTATGCCGCAGCACGACAGGAACAAAGCAGCAAGTACTGTTGTTGTCTTTTTCATTATCAATCTGTTATTCTTTTTATATTCAGATCTCTATCTGTTAATCCTGACATTTATCTTTTATATTCAGCAGATAACGTATCAGATATACTCACCTTATATTATATATAGTCAGAACTTTGAATCTTACATCCTCAAACCATTACATCCACGCTCCGAACCTTACGCTTGGCAGAGGGGCGGTGAAGTAGTAGTTGATGTCGTTGCCAGCATCGAGGAAGTTCACCTTCTTCATTCCGAAGAAAGGAATACCGTTGGGGAAGAGACGCACGAAGTCGGTCACGCCGCCTGAGAGAGCCGGACTGCCATCCTGGAAATGGAAGTCCCAACTCTTGTCGAATGGCAGCGGAGCACCCTTTTCCAGATAGTCCACCTCGCAGTTGATGTTCATGATGTCGCTCTGACGGAAATTCTTGAAGAGCGGATTGAACTGACCGGCTACGCTGCTTCTGATGTCGGTGTTGAACCATATTCCGAGCGAAGCACCTTCTGCCATCTGCTCAACACCTTTGTCGGTGGAAGCATAATAGAAGTTAGGTGTCAGTCGGCTGTGCTCCATATCAGCACCGTCCTGCTTAGGCTGTTTCAGTCCATAGCGTGAGTCATAGACGAGATTGTTCACAAAGACAGGTTTTGCAGCCTTCTCCACCCATACAGAGCCACCCTTCTTGTTCTTGGCACGTCGCCATCCGCAGTCAACCACAGTATTGTTGTATACGGTCATCTCCGTGAGTGGGATGACCTCGCTGTTGCCGGCATTGGAGAGTTTGAAGGCATTGGTGCAGGCGTTATAGATAATGTTGTTGGCTATGTCGAGCTTGCATCCTGCCTTCACGTTTATAGCCTCGCCACCGTCAGCGGCATTGCCCGAATCGGCAAACGTGTTATTGATGATAACTCCGTCGCCACCAGTGAAATAGGTCTGGTCGTTGTAGTTGTCGTGGAAGAAGCAGTTTGCCATTACGAACTTACCGTTCACGTTGCAGAAGTGGAAGGCTGGCACACCGCCGTCGATTGTGGTCTTGAAGAGTTTGTTCTGGAAGGAAGCCGACGATTCTGTAGGTGTGGCTCCGGCGTAAGCTATTTCAACATGGTTGAGCACCACTTCCTCGGAGTTGTAACCGCAGATGATGCCGCCCCAGTCTGCAGGCTTTTTTGTGTCGGAGGTGAAGGTGACGGGCTTCTCTGCCGTTCCCATGCAATAGAGGTTTCCAAGAACGACTATTTCCACCGGCACCTGAACTCCCGACTTGCAAGTGACTGTCACGCCCGGCTCGATATAGAGCGAGGTGCCAACGGGTATCTCCACGCTCTCCGCCAGGGTGGTGTCCTTGGTCCAAACGAGTGAGCCTACGGGGTATTCTGCCACTGTTGTTTTGAGGATTTCGGTGGAACCCTGGTTCTGGTTGTTGTCATTGCCGTTGCCCACATAGTCGTATGGGTTGATGTTGTCGTTCTCGCAAGATACGGAGAACATTGTTGTTGCCGCCATCAGCAGCACGCTGTATATTACTTTAGACTTTAACATTTTTACTTTTTTCTTTTATGAATTACTGATATAGGCATAAGCCTGGTTTAAACACTTTACAGACAGAACATTACAATTTATATCTTACACCAAGCAGGAATGTCCTTCCATAGCGGTATGTTCCCACGATGGTCTTGTCGTTCTTCTGTCCCTCGTATTCCAGATTGTCCGGATTCACCGTCTTCAGGTATCTCTCGCGCTTGGCGTCGAGCAGATTGTTCGCCTTGAAGAAGATGGAAATTCCGTTCTGGAACTTCTTCTCCGCACTAAGGTCAAGACCGAACATTGCCTTGTCCCATTGGTCGGCATCCTTGAATGGCGACACGATGGCAAGTTTCGTTCCTGTGTATGAAGCGGCAAGCTGTCCGTTCCATCCGTGTTCGGTATCCTTGTAGAGCAGGGAGATGTTGGCAGTATGCGGAGCCTGGTTGACGAGCGGACGGGTCTGTGTCACACCGGTCTTGTATTCTGCGCTGCCTTCCTTATACTCGCGTTTCGAGGTGGTGATGCGAGAGTAGGTGTAGGTGTAGTTTGCCTTCACTCCGAAGTGGCGGATGTATTTTATCACGTCTATCTCGAAGCCCATATTCTTAGCGTTGCCGAGATTGTCGGGCATGTAGTAGGCATCCGTTCCTGCTCCGATCTTTCCGTCGGAAGTTACGAAGACCTGTTCGATAGGGTCTTGCAGATATTTATAGAACACGCCGACAAGAATCTGTTCCGTCTTGCTCGGGAACCACTCCCAGCGCAGGTCGATGTTGTCGATGCGTGCACGTTTCAGATTAGGGTTTCCTTTCTCCTGATACTCCTCGCCCAGAATCTGATAAGGCACAATCTCGTAGAAGCCCGGACGGTTGATGCTGCGGTAGTAGGAGAGACGCACGTTCATCTTCTTGGTAGGTGTCCACTTTACCGAAGCCGACGGCAGATAGTCCCAATAGCTCTGCTCGCCCACTTGTCCCATGTTGCGGAAATGCTGGAGCATGGTATAGATCTGATTGGTGTGCTCAGCACGGAAACCGGCGTTGAGTTCTCCTAACTTACTCTTCAGCGTTACCATGGCATAGGCTCCGCCGATGTGCTCCTTGGAATCGTAGTTCAGTTGTGAGGCCTGCGAATAGGGGGTCTTGCATACCCAGTCGATGTTGGCGAACTGCTCGTATCCGTTGCCGTCGAGTGTCTGCGAGAAGTTTCAGCAGGCGCGAGTTGAAAGGGTAGAACGGAAATAG
>OQVL01001590.1_pt1 | contig 13638 bp, 11 predicted proteins | sample 1691501 | NCBI WGS metagenome assembly OQVL01 (sample SAMN03418253, study PRJEB22391) | human gut metagenome | biome: human-gut; feature: organic feature; material: feces | host: Homo sapiens | place: Tanzania | collected 2013-01
GAACACAAGGTAGAACACGTTCTGGAAATTCTGCTCTATGACACTGTCCTGTTTTCGGCAACATTCCTGCCAATCGGCTATTATAAGAAGCTTCTCGGCGCGGAGAAGGGCGATTATGAGGTATATGCCAAAAGCACCTTCCTGCCGCAAAGGCAGATCCAGCTGATCGGAAAAGAGGTTACGAGCCGGTATACCCGCAGAAATGAGACAGAGTATCAGAATATTGCGCGCTATATTCATGCGGTTATTGATGCTAAGGATGGAAATTATATGGTGTTCTTTCCATCACATGCGTTTTCAAATGCAGTGTATGAAGCATATACAGAATTGTATCAGGAAGAAGCTCATGTGCGTATTCTGTGCCAGCAGTCACATATGAGTGAGGCAGAGAGAGAGGAATTTTTGGAGCATTTTTCCTATCATGATGAGGCGGATTTTACACATAAAATAGCAATGGATATTGAAATTGAGGATGATGTTACGGATGTCCCGTCTGTCCGGGAATCCGAACAAGTGTCCAAGATTACAACCTTACTTGGATTTTGCGTTCGAGGTCGCCTACCCTACCCCAGTTGAAGTTGCCACGAATCATGGCATCGTAATCATCGAGGCGCTTGCGGTTCAGCGTGTTTCTCACGTTACGCTCATGCGCGAGAATTTTCTTGCCATCAATGACAAGATAATATTTGTCCACCAATGGATATGGCTCTTCCTTTTCAAAGACATCGCTCCTGGTGAAGCTGAACACCTCTCCCATATCGAAATTGGTATAGTTGCTCTCATTCATCATCTCTGCCTTCATCGTCTCCACGTCAATGGTGCGCACACGCACCACATTGTTCTCACCCACAGTGGCAACGACCTCAGCCAACTGGCGATCGACATTGATGAATGTACGCTTGTCGATGGTTATCCGCTTCACCACATCCATGTTCGCCTCCATCACAGTGCTTTTCTCCGTCTGCTTATAGACCAGAGTACTGTTCTTCATAAACACATTGCCATAGCGGAGATTGTTCACCTTGCCATTGTTGAGCACCACCGTAACAGGCTTGAAGTCAGCAAACAATGTCACCTGCGCACTTCTTCCGCTTGGAGTCTGCGCCATCATCATCACTTGGGCAAGGACAAAAAGTATCAAGGAATAAAGTCGTCTCATAATTAGTAGATGTTTTTTCGTTTGTGCATACAAAGGTACAATGTTTTTGTTTAATAATGAAAGGAATACAGTTTTTTTTATTACTTTTGCATGAAAATATCCAAAAGTGTCATTACCACTTACATAAATAAACAATAACCTCAATGATAAGAAACATCATCTTCGACCTCGCAGGAGTTATACTCAATCTTGACATAGAGCGAGATACAAAAGCACTCAACCAGGTAGGACTCCCCGACTTCATGGGATGCCTCGCCGTGCCGGCAATAGCAGAGCCTATGGTGGCTTACCTCAACGGACTGAAGAGTGAAGAGGACTTCTGCCGCGAGATGCGCCCGTCATGCCGTCCCGGTATCACGGACGAGGAAATGCTGTGGTCGATGGATGCCGTGCTCGCTGACATACCAGCCTCACGCCTTCAGATGCTTGCCGAACTAAAGAAGAAATACAATGTCTATCTGCTCAGCAACATCTATGACAAGGCATGGAAGCACGCTGTCAAGGAGGTGGAACGGAATGGTTTCACCCTCGACCTGTGCTTTGACAGGCTGTTCCTATCCCACGAGATGCAACTTGCCAAGCCCGACCCTCGCATCTTCCACGCTGTCATCAGCGAAACAGGACTGATACCGGAGGAGACCATCTATCTCGACGACACAAGGGAAAACACAGAAATGGGCAACTCGCTCGGCTTCAAATCCATTCTCGTACCCATGAACAGGCTGGAAGAAGTGGAGTTCATATAATTATCACTTATTCTTTTGGCAATAAAGAAAAAAGTTTGTAATTTTGCATAGCAAAAACAAAGACAGAATACAATGAGCACAATCATATACCCTTCTCCGATTTTCGGTCCTATACACAGTCGCCGACTCGGCATTTCATTAGGCATCAACCTGCAGCCGGGCGACGGCAAGACCTGCACTTTCGACTGCATCTACTGCGAATGCGGATTCAACAAAGACTTCATCCCAAAGACAAAGCGCCCTGCCCGCGAGGTCGTGGCACAGGCGCTGGAGGCCAAACTCAAGGAGATGAAGGAACAGGGAACGGCTCCCGACGTACTCACATTTGCTGGAAACGGTGAGCCTACAGCACATCCGGACTTCCTCAACATCATCAAGGACACCATCCGAATACGCGATTCGTATTTCCCTAACGCCAAGGTCTCAGTGCTCAGCAATGCCACTATGATAGGTCATGAGGACGTAAGGGAGGCTCTGATGCTTGTGGACAACAACATCCTGAAGCTCGACACAGTCAATCCGGAATACATAGCCACGGTTGACCGCCCGGTAAGCCCGTCCTATGATGTGCGCAAAGTGATAGACAACATGAAACTGTTCCACGGTCATTGCATCATCCAGACCATGTTTATGGGTGGAGAAATGGAAGGAAAGACAGTGGACAACACTGGCGATGACTATGTGAACCCATGGCTCGAAGCGGTAAAGGAGATAAAGCCCGGCATGGTGATGATCTACACCATCGACCGCGAGACGCCGGACAAGGACCTCAGGAAGGCTTCCCATGAGGTGCTCGACGGCATCAAGGCGAGAGTGGAAAAGGCAGGATTTGCCTGCTCCGCAAGTTATTGATGCACGATATGATGGTGGGACAAGGCTGTATTCACTGACACAGACAATCTTGACCTACCACTTTCCAGACGATATTGACAAACTACAAAACTACTGACTATATTTATGAAGAAAACAGTTTTACTCATTGCCGGCATCCTGTTCTCCATGATGTCAATGGCACAGACAAAGAGCGAAGTGCTCGAAGTGGCCAACAGAGCCAATGATTACTTTATGGCGAAATGGAGCGACCCTACCGTTCCTACCTGCTTCAAGGTAGTTCGCCCAAGCAACCTGTGGACAAGATCCGTATATTACGAAGGTCTTCTCGCCCTCTACGAGCAGGAGCCGCAGCAGCGTTTCCTCGACTATACCGACAAATGGGCTAACTTCCACAAGTGGGCTCCATACAAAGGTGACATCAAGACCTACGATGCTGACTACCAATGCTGCGCACAGGTCTATTGCACCCGTTACTTCATGGAGGGCGGCGAGGAAAAATACAAGACCATGCAGCAGAACTTTGACCACCAGATAGCATCGGGAAACAACCGCCGCTGGACATGGATTGACGCCATACAGATGGCTATGCCCGGCTATGCCATGATGACAAAGATTACCGGCGATCGCAAATACATCGACTATGCCATGCGCTCTTACACCTGGAGCAGGGACACCTGTGGCGGCAAACTCTTCAACACTGAAGAGGGACTGTGGTGGAGAGATGCCAACTTTGTGGCTCCTTACAAGGAGTCTGACGGTCAGAACTGCTACTGGAGCCGTGGCAACGGATGGGTGTTCACTGCCCTTTGCCGCACCATGAACCAGCTTTCTCCAAAGGACAAATACTACAAGCAGCTCAAGGCTGACTACATGATGATGGCAAATGCCCTGCTGAAAGTGCAGCGCGAGGACGGATTCTGGAATGCAAGCCTCACTTCCCAGGACTTTGCCGGACCTGAACTCTCTGGCACTGCACAGTTCCTTTACGGTCTTTGCTGGGGCGTAAATCATGGTTATCTCAAGAAGAAAGCAGTGATGCCTGCCATACACAAGGCTTGGAAAGCCGTGGCTTCCACCGTGCACAAGGACGGTTTCGTGGGCTATGTGCAAGGATCCGGCGACCGTCCTGCTTCCAGTCAGCCTGTAGGTTACAACAGAGAACCGGACTTCGACGACTATGGTCTCGGATGTCTTCTTCTCGGTGCAAGCGAATATTGCAAACTATTGAAGGACTAATCTATAAACATCAGTACGGCATATTCACACAAGAACACTATAATAACAATGAACAAACTACTATTTACCATAACTACTGCTATCGTATCGCTCCTCCTTCCTGCCGCTATCCAGGCGCAGTCAGCAAGGAAAGTGACAAACATCAACAGGGGATGGTACTTCCATCAGGGAGATGCCACGCCGTCCATCACTGTAGATAAAGCTAAGGCTGACGGCTGGAAACTGGTCAATGTGCCTCATGATTTCCAGATAGAGCAGCCGTGGGTGGCACCCGACGCAAGCGAAAGAGCTGACAACAGCGACGCTGGGGCAAATATCAAGAGCCGCCTTTCTGCCCGTGGATTCAAGGAAATGGGCTGCGGATGGTATGTCAGGACATTCACTCCTGCCAGTGAAGACAAGGGAAAACGCTGCCTCATCGACTTCCAGGGCATCATGTATCTCGGAGATGTCTATCTCAACGGCAAGAGAATAGGCGGCACCGACTATGGATATGTAGGTTTTGAGATTGACATCACCAAGGCTTTGCGCTACGGCGAGGAGAACACCATCGCCGTATATGCCAACACTGCCGACCCTAAAAATTCGCGCTGGTACACTGGCGGCGGTCTTTTCCGCGACGTGGACATCGTCTATACCGACAGCAGACTCTACTTCAACCGCCACCCTCTCCGCATTTCCACAAGGGAAAACAGATATGTGGACATCACTGCCGACGTGCAGTGCACCACCAAACAGCCCAAGATTGCAATGCAGGTCATCGTCACTTCGCCTGACGGTACAGTGGTAAGCGACAGGAAATACGACATGAAACGCAACCGTAGCTACCGTTACGGACAGGAATTCAGCATTCCTGCCATAGAGATTGCTAATGCGAAGCTTTGGGATTGCGAGCATCCTGACCTCTACACAGCCACTGTCAAGCTCCTTCGTGAGGATGGAACGGTGAGCGATGAGGTGACAAAGCGATTCGGAATCCGAGAGGTAAGCCTCGTTCCGGGCAAGGGTCTCCTGGTAAACGGCAAGAAAGTGCTGCTGAAAGGCTACGCAAACCACCATACTCTCGGAGCTCTCGGCGCTGCATCCTACCCAAGGGCGATGGAGAAACGCATCAAACTGATGAAGGAGTACGGCATCAACCACATCCGCACTTCACACAATCCATACTCCGAATCATTCCTCGACCTGTGCGATGAGAACGGCATTCTCGTGGTAGATGAACTCTATGACAAATGGAACGACCAGTATGTAGGCGGTGGACGCGCACATTTCGCCAACCTCTGGATGAACCATGTGGCTGAATTCATCAAGCGCGACCGCAACCATCCTTCCATCATCCTGTGGTCATTGGGCAATGAACTGCAGTCATACAATGACACTCCGTTCAACGACTGGGGCGTTACGCAGTTCAAACTGATGAAGACTCTCATACAGAGATACGACTCCACACGAAAGGTCACCGTGGCAATGCACCCGCGTTACCGCAACTGGGAGACGGACTCCCTGCCTTGCGACCTTGCGAAAGTGACGGACATACAGGCTTACAACTATCGTTACATGTATTTCCCTGGCGACGGCAAGCGCTTCCCGTGGATGAATTTCTATCAGAGCGAGGCGTCAACAGCTGCCATGGGCGAGAATTTCTTCGGCATGGAGCTCGACAAAGTCATCGGCCTCGCTTACTGGGGTGCGATAGATTACCTCGGCGAAAGCCAGGGATGGCCGGCTAAAGGTTGGGCGCAAGGCGTATTCGACATTGCTCTTGAGCCTAAACCGAAGGCTTATTACATGCGTTCTTTCTTCAAACCGGAGGAACCTGTGGTGCATATCGCTGTGACAGAATCCAAGGGCAACGTGATGTGGAACGGCGTGCAGACCGGCAATGACGGTCAGAGTGACCACTGGAACCGCACTCCCGGCACCAACCTCTCAATCACCACCTACACCAATGGCGACGAAGTGGAACTGCTGGTGAACGGCAAGAGCTATGGCATCAGGAAGAATGACAAGACCAATCCGAAGATGCGCAACCAGATACGATGGGAGAACATCGTCTATCAGAATGGTAACTGCGAAGCTATCGCACGCACTGACGGCAAGGTTGTCGCCCGTCATAAGATCATCACTGTAGGCAAAGCCGTGGCTCTCAAGGCGGTAATCGACAATTCCGACTGGAAAGCGGACGGCATGGACCTCCAGCATATCCGCATAATGGCTGTTGACAGCAAGGGCAGAAGGGTGCCTAATGCCGTGGCGGAGGTGAAGGTCAGCGTAGCGGGAGATGCCCAGCTCGTGGCTATGAGCAATGGCAACATCAATTCCGATGAGCTCAATGTCACCGACCAGCAGGCATTGTTCAATGGTTCCTGCCTTGCCATTCTCCGCTCAGGTGTAGCCTCGTCCCCTGTCGTTGTCAACATCACGGCACCGGGTCTGAAGGCTGCAAAGCTGAAACTTGCAACGAAATAAACACTGAAAGGTACTCTCCGGCATAGCAGGAGAGTACCTATAACATAATTATCACACCATAAATCATGACTTACAGCATAGAAAAAATCACCACGCTTTTAGGAGCGCGCCGCTATGGAACAAAGGAGAGCAGCATCGCTTTCCTGCTTACCGATAGCCGTTCTTTGTCATTTCCTGAAGAGACCCTTTTCTTCGCCCTCCGTTCAGAGCGTAATGATGGCCATAACTATATCGACGATCTCTACAGAAGAGGCGTGAGAAACTTCGTTGTCGAGACTGCGGATGGCACGAGTGATTATTCTGATGCCAATTTCCTCGTTGTCCCTTCCACCCTCGCTGCACTGCAGAGACTGGCGGAAAGGCATAGGGACGAGTTTGACATCCCGGTCATCGGTATCACCGGCAGCAATGGAAAGACCATGGTAAAGGAATGGCTTTACCAGCTGCTCATGCCTTCCATGCACGTCACACGCTCGCCACGTTCCTACAATTCCCAGATCGGCGTTCCGCTGTCCATCTGGAAACTGCACGAGGGAAGTGATTTATGTATCATCGAAGCCGGCATAAGCCAGACGGACGAGATGCAGAAACTCGCTGACATCATCCAGCCTACCGTAGGCGTTTTCACCACTCTCGGACAGGCTCATCAGGAGAATTTCCATTCTCTGGAGGAAAAATGTCGCGAGAAATTCCTGCTTTTCACCAACTGCAAGACCCTCATCTATCCGAAAGACAATGACATAGTGTTCCGAGTGTTGCACAAATGCGACTTCAAAGGCGAGAAACTCGGATGGTCATTGACCGACTCTTCCGCTCCTTTCTTTGTCTCAAAGATTGAGAAAGGCGATGACTCAACATGCGTACATTATATATATAAGGGGGAGACTGAAGGTTCCTACACCATCCCTTTCATCAGCGAAGCTTCGATAGAGAACAGCATCACCTGCGCTGTGGTGTCCCTGCTGTTTGGTCTCACCGTCAAGCAACTCGCTGAACGCATGGCAAAACTCGAACCGGTGGCCATGCGCCTCGAAGTGAAGGAAGGCAGAAGGGGCTGCACTCTCATCAATGACTCCTACAATTCTGACCTCGCTTCCCTGGATATCGCCCTCGATTTCATGCACCGTCGCCCTGACCATAAGGGCCGTCGCCGCACCATTATCCTCAGCGACATAAAGCAGTCTGGCATTGACAGCAAGGACCTTTACCGTGAAGTGTCCCAGCTTGCCGTCAGCCGTGGCGTGGAAAAGTTCATCGGCATCGGTCCGGCACTATCCGCCTGCGCTGACATAATCGGGATAAAGGAGAAATATTTCTTTGCTGACACCGACGCGTTCATGGACAGTCCTGTCTTTGATTCCCTCCATGATGAGGTGATACTGATCAAGGGAGCACGCAGTTTCGGCTTTGACAGCATCACTGACAGCCTCGTGGAGAAGGTACATGAGACGACATTGGAGATTAATCTCAATGCTATGGTGGAGAATCTCAACTACTATCGCTCATTCATGAAACCGGAAACCAAGCTCGTCTGCATGATAAAGGCCGACGGATACGGTGCTGGAGCGGTGGAGATAGCCAAGACATTGCAGGATCATCGCGTGGATTATCTTGCTGTGGCTGTGGCTGATGAGGGCGTAGCGCTTCGTAAGGCTGGCATTACCGCCAACATAATGATCATGAATCCGGAGATGACCGCATTCAAGACGATGTTCGATTACGACCTCGAACCGGAGGTATATTCCTTCCGTCTGCTCGATGCTTTGCGTCATGCCGCTCGCAAAGAGGGCATTACTGCATGGCCTGTGCATATCAAACTCGACACCGGAATGCACCGTCTCGGCTTCCATCCCGTAGATGATATGCCACGACTGATAGACTATCTGAAGAATCAGAGCGCATTGATTCCACGTTCCGTATTCTCTCACTTCGTGGGTTCCGACTGCGATGACTTTGATGATTTCTCTGCAAAGCAGTTTGACCTCTACACCAAAGGGGCGGATGCTCTGCAGAGTGCCTTCCCTCACCACATACTGCGTCATATCTGCAACTCTGCCGGCATAGAGCATTTCCCTGGCAGACAGATGGATATGTGCCGCCTCGGACTTGGTCTCTACGGCATAAATCCTCGCAACAACGAAGTATTGCATAATGTCAGCACGCTGAAGACCACGATATTACAGCTCCGCAACGTGCCGAAAGGCGACTCAATAGGCTACAGCCGCCGCACTATTCTCGACCGTGACAGCGTGATACGGAACGTGGAATCAATGCGCTCTGATTCTTCAGATACCTATCGGTTATGCCGACGGTCTCAACCGCCATTTGGGCAACCGTCACTGCTATTGTCTGGTGAATGGACAGAAGGCTGAGTATGTTGGAAACATCTGTATGGATGTCTGTATGATAGATGTCACCGACATTCCATGCAAGGAAGGCGACACTGTAGAGATATTCGGCGACGACCTTCCGGTCACAGTTCTCTCGGATATTCTCGATACTATCCCTTACGAAGTGCTGACAGGCATCAGCAACCGCGTGAAGAGAATCTACTTCCAGGACTAATTATCCCAAGAAAGGTCGCCACTGTACCGCCCGCTTTCGTGCAGGTCAGCCTCAGTTATCCGCCACTGTGTTGCCCGCGTTACCGGGCAATATAATAAAAATCCCAAAACCAAAGCCATGCCAATACAGACCACCAAGATGTCAAACTACCGCTGGGTGATATGCTCTCTGCTGTTCCTTGCCACGATGGTAAACTATATGGACCGTCAGGTTCTGTCGCTCACATGGAAGGATTACATCTCTCCTGAGTTCGGATGGAATGATGACACCTATGGTCTCATCACGGGATGCTTCTCCATTGTCTATGCAGTCAGCATGCTCTTCATGGGCAAATACGTTGACCGCATAGGCACAAAGCGTGGTTTCCTCATCTCAATAGTCATCTGGAGCACGGGAGCCATCATGCACGCATTCTGCGGAATAGCCACAAGCGGCATACTTGCCGACCAGTGGTTTGTAGGTTTCGAGGGCGCAAGAGAGGCTCTCTACGATGCTGGAGTGGTAGGCATATCCATCTCTACGGTCAGCATCTATCTCTTCATGCTGTGCCGCATCATCCTTGCAATAGGTCAATCAGGCAGTTTCCCCGCCGCAATCAAATGCACGGCAGAATATTTCCCTAAGAAAGACCGCGCCTATGCCACCGCCATCTTCAACAATGGAGCATCTGTCGGCGCCATGATAGCACCGATAGCGATACCTCTTCTCGCCACCGGTTTCGGTTGGGAGATGTCCTTTATCGCAGTGGGAGCATGGGGATATCTCTGGATGCTGCTGTGGCTTCTGCTCTATAAGAAGCCGGAAGAGGCCGTCCGCATCAACCAAGCCGAGAGAAACTATATCAACCAGGACTCTGACCTCTATGACAACGAAAAGGAGAAGGCTGATGAAAGCACTGCAAGAGTAGGCATATTGCGGTGTCTCACCTATCGCCAGACATGGTTTGTGATAATGGGAAAGTTTCTTACCGATGGAGTATGGTGGTTTTTCCTCTTCTGGACTCCAGCCTATCTGTCAGACACTTACGGCTATCAGGCAGACTCTCCCGTCGGCATTCTTCTCATAGTGCTGCTCTATCTCATCACCATGATAAGCGTGGCAGGTGGCTATCTGCCCACTTACTTTGTCAATACCTACAATATGCACCCTTACAATGCCCGCATGAAGGCGATGCTCGTCTTTGCATTCTTCCCGCTGCTGGGCATCTTTGTCCATCCCGTAGGCTCTGTCACTCCCCTGCTCTCCGTGCTCTTCATCGGTCTTGTCGGTGCTGCGCATCAGAGTTGGTCGGCCAATATCTACTCTGCCATAGGCGATTTCTTCCCCAAGAGCATGATAGCCACGGTGACAGGAATAGGCGGCTTTGCAGGAGGCATCGGAGCATTCCTCATCACTTACGCCGCAGGCAACTGCCTCTCCCTTGCCGATGACCATGCCAATGCGTTCTCATTCTTCGGCACTACTGGCAAGCAAGGCGTGTATATGTCGATATTCAGCTGTCTGTCCGTGCTCTATCTCATCGACTGGTGCATTCTGAAAGGCTTGGTATCCGACTACCGTCCGGTGGTAATCAAAGGGCGTTCTGACAAGGACAACACAATTAACAAAAGTTAAAAGCGAAAGATAACCATCACATTCTCATAAGAATTTATTATCTTTGCACAGATATTGCGTAAAAGCGATTTCGGCATACGTGTCCGATAAGACTGCTGACATAGAATATTACAAGAAACAAACTACTACAGATACTGCTAACATAATTAACAATCTAAAATACAAAAACGCTCAATGAGTTCAATTAAGACAAACAAAATGACAAACTGGCGTTGGGTAATGTGCGCAATGCTCTTCTTCGCCACCACTGTCAACTACATGGACCGTCAGGTTCTTTCTCTCACATGGAAAGACTTCATCTCTCCAGAGTTCGATTGGAATGATGACATCTACGGTACCATCACTGCTGCATTCTCATTCTTTTACCTTGTGGCAAACATCTTCGCCGGCAAGTTCGTTGACTTCGTAGGCACCAAGAAGGGTTACTTCTGGTCCATCGTGGTATGGTCTATCGGCGCTGTGATGCACGCTTTCTGCGGCATCTTCACTCTCCAGGTGATCGGTGCCACTGGCGTAATGGTAGCCACTGTCAGCATGTATGCGTTCCTCGTATGCCGCTGTATCCTCGCTGCCGGTGAGGCTGGAAACTTCCCTGCCGCCATCAAGGTGACCGCAGAGTATTTCCCTAAGAAAGATCGCGCTTTCGCTACATCCATCTTCAACTCCGGTGCCTCTGTGGGTGCTCTCGCTGCTCCTATGACTATTCCTATCCTTGCGAAGGTGACAAGCTGGGAGATGGCATTCGTAATCATCGGCGCCCTCGGCTTCATCTGGGCTGCAGTGTGGATCTTCGTCTATGACAAACCGTCAAAGTCAAAGTTTGTCAACGAGGCTGAGCTCAACTATATGAACTCTGATGAGGAAGAAGAGACAGCGTCTGACGCTGCTGACGAGAAGCCTATGAGCTACGCAAAGGCTCTCAGTTTCAAGCAGACATGGTCATTTGCATTCGGTAAGTTCATGACCGACGGCGTATGGTGGTTCTTCCTTTTCTGGGCTCCGGCATATTTCTCCGACCAGTACGGCTACCGTTCCGACTCTTCCATGGGTATTGCCCTCATATTTACTCTCTATGCCATCGTCACTGTCCTCTCCATGTTTGGCGGTTATCTGCCAAAGCTCTTCGTGGAAAAGAAGGGTATGAACCCATATCAGGGCCGTATGCTTGCGATGTTCATCTTCGCTCTCTTCCCTGTTCTCGCCCTTTTCGCCCAGCCATTGGGTCAGTATAGCGCATGGTGGCCTGCCATCATCATCGGTCTTGTAGGTGCCGGACACCAGGCTTGGTCTGCCAATATCTACTCCACCGTGAGCGATATGTTCCCAAAGAGTGCCGTTGCCACCATCACCGGTATCGGTGCTGCCGCAGGCGGTCTCGGATCAATGCTTATCAATAAGGGCTCTGGTATGCTCTTCACTTATGCTGAAGCGCAGGGAGAGGCATTCACATTCATGGGCTTCGACGGCAAGCCAGCCGGCTATATGATTATCTTCTGCATCTGTGCAGTGGCTTATGTCATCGGTTGGGTCGTGATGAAAGCCCTCGTACCTAAGTACAAGCCTGTTGTTATCGACTAATGACCAAAGAACAAGTATTATACAAGCTCACCTCCCTCTGTGCGCGTGCCGAGTACTGTCAGCATGACATGCTCGAGAAAATGCGCAAGTGGGAGGTGAACTCCGTTGATAAGGCGGAGATAATGGAGTATCTCATTCGTGAGAAATACGTGGATGAAGAGCGTTATGCCCGCCATTTCATCTCGGACAAACTGCGTTTCAACAAATGGGGAAAGCGCAAAGTGGAGCAGGCTCTCTACATGAAGCACATCCCGGAGAGCATCTATCGCCCTATCCTCGACGAGCAATCCGACGAGGATTACGAGGATATTCTCCTGCCTTTGCTGCGCAACAAGCTGCGCACAGTGAAGGGAAAGAGCAGTTATGACATCCGTAACAAGATCATCCGCTTCGCCCTTTCCCGCGGCTTTGAGACCGACTTTGTAATCAAAGCCGTGGATAAACTGCAGATAGGCGACGGGGACTGCGATTCCGAGGACGGGAATTGCTGGTAACCAACGGTAAAAGCCGTTGGCACAGTGGCTTATCTCTTTCCCGCATAGCCTATCGAGAGGATGCTGATGCGGCTGCCTTCTGCCTTCAGAAGCTGTGTGGCGCATGAGAGGGTGGTGGCTCCTGTGGTAATGACATCATCGACGAGGAGGACGTGCTTGCCTCTTATCTCTTCGGCATCTTTCAGTTCGAAGACATCCTCCACATTCTTTTCCCTCTCCCATCTGGTCAGATGCGTCTGGCTACCGTCAAACCTTTTCCTTATCACCACATAGGGCAGGACAGGCAATCCCGTCACTTTGCCCATGCCTTTGGCAAGCACCTCACACTGGTTGTAACCTCTCTCCATCCGTCTTTTCAGCGAGAGAGGCACGGGAATGATGCAGTCTATATCGTCAAAGAAGCCGCTCTCACCCACTTCTCTCGCCATCATCTCGCCCATCTGCTTTGCCATATCCTGGCGGTTATGGTATTTTATGTCGTATATTATCTGCGCATCGCCGGTCTGCGACTTGAAATGATAATATGCTATCGCCTTCTCTATCGGTATCTTACCCCAGAACAGCTGCGCTACAGGATTGTCATAAGGCGTTGTCCAGTATTCTGTTCGCGGCAAAGCGGCATTGCATAGCAGGCACATCACATCCTCATCCCATTCCAGCCGCTTGCCGCATACGGCGCAATGGCGTGGAAACAGGAAGTCAAGGAGTGTGGACAAGACGGTCATCTTCTTCATATTCTGTAGGCTTCAGTTCGGTGATCCTTTCTGCAAAGGTAATGCTTTTTCCGCATATCTGCGCCTTTTATGACGAAAAAACTGCAACTAATAATTGACATTTCCCCCTCCTATTGCCTGTTTTTGGGGAAACATACACTGAAAATCCTGCCTGAAAAGCAAAAAAAATGGAGCAAACTGTTTCATTTCTAAATAATTATTACTAACTT